>Ga0326727_10002724_pt1 | contig 59016 bp, 54 predicted proteins | sample MB2enrmetagenome_FD_207643 | JGI IMG/M metagenome (GOLD analysis project Ga0326727, IMG submission 207643) | Lab enriched peat soil microbial communities from McLean, Ithaca, NY, United States - MB29MY | ecosystem: Environmental > Terrestrial > Soil > Wetlands > Peat | place: USA: New York... | reverse complement strand
GGACTCGGGACCAAGCACAAGTCCATGACCTATAAGAACATGCGATGCAGGTGGACCTTTGCAAGACACCGAGCTACAGCCAACCCCAACATATTGTGGCTTGCTGAAACAACCGGATAAGCATGAGACGGCTAAGGTCCGCCGTCGGCGGATTCCCTCTACCGTATGCCGTTTACCACCTACTGACTCCTGGCTCCTGACTCCTGACTTCTGCCTTACGGCACCAGCAATGTTAGTGCGTCGGGCACGATTTCGAACTTAGCGGGTATCGCCCCCACCAGTTCACCATCGAGCTCAAAGCGGATCGGGGCGAAGGCGTCAACAGGCGTACAGACCACCTCAGCGCATTGATCGAGTGAGACGCCTGTCAGACGCAAATGCTGCCGCGCCAACACCGCCAAGGCATAGAGCAAATAGCGCAGGCGGCTGCGGCTGGGGAACGAGCACACCGCAAAGCGCGGGTGGAAAAGACCCGCCGTGGGCGCAAGATGGAGCCACCCGGCGTAAAGCCGGGTGCGATGAATCACGGCGAAAGTACCCTGCCGTTCATGGCCGTCCAACCGGCAGGAAAATCTTGGGAAGGAGTAGCCCACCAGTTGGCGTAAGGCTTCCATGACGTAACCTGCCACGCCAAAATTGTTTTTCAGCCGGGAGGAAAGCTTGTACACAATCTCCGCGTCGTACCCGATTCCCGCTACGCTGATGTAATACCGGGAGCAGGACTGCAAGGCAAGCTCGCCGTTCGGCGGCGCAGCCTGCGCTTCCTCCCAGCGAGCACGCCCCAGGGCAATGCGATGAGGCGTCCAGCGCAGGAACTGGCGAGCGGCGCGGACAGGATTGAGGGGAAGCCGCAGTTCGCGGGCCACAATGTTCGCGGTGCCGCCGGGCAGAATGCCCAGGGGGACCTGGCTCGGGACTAGGCCATTAATGACTTCATTGATCGTCCCATCCCCACCACAAGCCAGGACCACGTCAGCGCCGTTCGCGACCGCAACGTGTGCCAACTCGTGCGCCATGTCGGGCCGCGCTGTGGGCGCCAACTCGATTTCCAGGCCTGCCTGGCGCAGCTCCCCGGCGGCTCGACGGACTTCGCGCTCCCGCTCGGCAGGACGCCGCCCAGCAACCGGATTATAAATAAGGGTGCCTTTTTTCAAGGGCAGGCCAGCGACTGCGCAAGGGGATCGACCCTCACAAGCAGGCGCAATCCTGGCGCGTTACAGTCAAGCCGAAGCGCACCTGTAGGTTCTCAATTTTACTTCATGAGGAAGACCCCGGTGACAACCTTCCGCGCAATTAAGTCGCCGGTTTTCTTGTCCTCGTCAGCGTCCACCCACACCTCGTCGCCCAATTTCACGGACTTGAGCGAACTGTCTTTGCCGTCCTGGATAAACTTGGTTTTCTTGTTGAACTTGAATGTCTGGTCCGCCCCAGCTTTGGTCTTGGTCAAGACCATCGCATCTTTATTCAGTTCTTTAACGACCCCGTAAAGATAATCCTGATACTTATTTCCCGCAGTGTCGGTGCCAGCGGAGGGAACCCCGAGAGCCCCATAGCCACCCCCGGAGGAGCCCCTACCCCTCTGCGCGGCAGACGGAGCGGCGAACCCCACCCACCCGATGACGAACGCCACCAGAATTATTTGCAGCTTCACAGGCATATACTCCCCTGAGTTTTTGCCTTACTCTCATAACATTAGCAGCCGCTTCGCAGCCGTGTCAAGACTGGGGGGATGGGTACAAAACCGGCCCGGAAATTCAACCGGATTTACGGAGTTCCCGACGGGATGGACGGGATATCCACGCCGCTGACAACCTTTTTAGCGATCAGATCGCCGGTTTTCTTGTCCGTGTCGACATCGATGTAAATCCCGTCGCCCACTTTGAGCTTGTCGAATGAACTGGCCTTACCGTCCTGGATGAATTTGGTTTTTTTGTTGAGCTTGAAGGCCTGGTCTACACCGAACTTGGTCTTGGTCAGGATCAATTCATTCGGGTTCTTTTCCTTGATAACCCCATAAAGAAAATCCTGGTACATTCGGGCGACAGAGTTGGAGTCGCCAAAACGCCCAGTGTTCGACGTGACCGGCTGCTTTTCGGATTGCGGCGCCGCCGCCAGCGTGGCCAAGCACGCGGCTACGAGCGCGGTCGTCATAATGATTTTTCGTAGCATCATGACCGGTTCTCCTCTTCATTAATGCCTTTCCCTGATGACACTAGCAGCCGCGCTGTGGCCGTGTCAAGAATGGGAGAAGCCGGATTGACGACGTGCAGTTGCCGCTGTGGCATCGGGCATAAGAAAAGCCCACGATCAGGAAAGCAGTGTCCGATGACGCCGAAGGCCAGCAGCACAACTTCTGCGAATCTCTTCAGTTGTCGCCGGAAAAAGACCCCCGCGAGACCTTAAAAGAGTCCTCTGGATGGTTTGTTGAAAACAAAGGGGCAAGAAAAGTGCTCTAGATGAGTTGGTGAGAATAAATAACTTGCATGCAGTTAACGTTAGTCCCATGAAAATAAGGAAGTTGCTTTATAATCGAGCAAGGAATTCGCGGTGGCGCAATCCGAAGCTCTGGGCAAGGGACTTGCTCGGGCGACAAGAAATGCAGAATGTTATTGAAAGGAAAGGCGTTGGGGGAAGGTCGAGAGAAATAATAGAAGCCACGCGGGCGACGCAGAGAACCAGATTTCAGCGAATGTGCAGATGATGCAAGTGGTTGGGATATGAGATTTGAGATCTCAAAGTGAGTTTCGGCTGAGCGTCCGTGAATCCCTATACCAAACGTGCTGGAGGAATCGCCATGCTAACGCGGAGAAGGTTTCTGGAGCGGGTTGCAAACGCCGCCGGCACGGCCGGAATGATGAGCGCCGCGAGGATGGCGCCAGCGACCAGCAAAAGCACCGCCGTCCCCAGCCAGATCAAAGCGTTCTGTATCGATTTTAACTGGGTGAACGGTAAGTTTGCACCGCCGGGACATTGGGCGGAAGCTTCACCAGCAGAGCACGTGGCTTGGTACGAGGCGCTGGGCGCCAATGTGATTCAGACGTTTGCGGTTTCGTGCAATGGCTACGCCTGGTACAAAGGCGGATCGGTCCCCCCGCAGCCCGGATTGAAATACAATTTCCTCACCGAGGTTGTGAACCTTGCCCACAAAAAAGGGATGCTGGGGATGGGCTATTTCTGCATCGGGGCCAACTCCAAGTGGGGCACGGATCATCCCGACCTGAGTTACGGCACGCCTTCCAACATTCACATCCCTTTCACCGACGAGTATCTCAATCACCTGGCGCTGTCCATGGGTGAGGCCATGAAGAAAACCGGCATGGATGGCACCATGATCGACTGGGTTTGGAATCCCGCGGACCCGTTGCGCGCGAAGGGGTGGTTGCCGGCGGAACGGAAGTTGTTTACGCAATTGACCGGCAAAGCTTTTCCGGCCAGCAGACAGCCGGCTGCGGAAGACAAGTTGGAATACGAGCGGAAGGTGATCGGTCGTTGCTGGGCGCGCATTAAGGAAGCTCGCGATCAGGCCAACCCGAAATGCATCCTATGGCTCTCTGCCAACGATCTCTCCCAACCCTGCATTAAGGACTCTCCCCTGCTGCGGGAAGTGGATTGGGTGATGAACGAATCGCCGGACCCTAAACTTTATGAAATCGGCCGGCATATGGCCGGGGCCAAAACGCGGATGCTCCAAAACCTGGTGGGATGGGCCAACCACGATGCCAAGAGTTTCCTGTCCGACCCGCAGAACCGCGCCTTGGACCTTTACGGCTTTGCCGAACCCGGGGAGAACTCGCTGCCCCTGCCGATTGACGAGTATCTCCGGAAGCCGATTGACGCCTTCAAGGGTAAGGACCGCCGCTCCGCGAACAACTACAACATCGCTGCGCTGGCGCGGTTCTACCGGGGCATGCCGATGGACGCCGTTTTTCCATGAAGCCGGCGGGCGGGGCGCGACGTTACCTAATCCCTTGCTGGCCTGTGCCGGTGATACAATCGTCCCGAACGGGGTCCACACATGCACCATCGGCCTGACTTGTACACTCGCTGGTCGCTCGAAATGCGACGCAGGGAACTCTTCCACGCCGGCCAGCGCGTGGGGGTGGCGGTTTCGGGCGGGCCGGACTCCGTTTTGCTTCTGCACTTCATGAAGACGCTGGCGCCAGGAGAGGGGCTTACCCTGGCGGCCGTCCATTTCAATCACCACTTGCGCGGGGCGGAATCGGACGGTGACGAAGCTTTGGTCCGCGACCTTGCCACATCTCTCCAGATGGAGTATCTGCGGGGCGAGGCGGAGGTGGGGCGCGTGGCGCGCGAGCGCCGCGGCAATCTGGAAGCCGTGGCGCGTGAGTTGCGCTACCGATACTTCTTCTCACTGGTTGATCAAGGCCGGCTGGACCGCGTGGCCACCGCGCACACCGCCAACGACCAGGCGGAAACCGTGCTGATGCGTTTGCTGCGAGGCACAGGGACACGGGGCTTGGGAGGGATCTATCCCGTGCTGGAGGGCAAAGTCGTTCGCCCTTTCTTGGGCCTGACGCGCGCCGAAGTGACGCAGGAAATTGCCGCGCGGGGACTGCCGTACCGGGTAGATTCCTCGAACCTCAATGCCCGCCTGCAACGGAACAAAGTCCGCATGGAGCTGCTGCCGCTGCTGACGAAGGAATACAACCCGGAGATCATCCCTCTCCTCAATCAGTTCGCGGACCGCGCCCGCGACGACGAAGCCTGCCTGGAGCGCCTGGCGCGAGATCGGGCGCATCCCTGGCGAGTGCGAGAGGGGAGGGAAGAGCGCATCCCCATTCGCGCCCTCTTGGAATTTCCTCCCGCCCTGGCGCGGCGCGTTTTGCGGCAGATGCTGCAAATGGTACAGGGCTCGTCGCACGGGCTGACGCACGCGCACATCGAATCGTTGCGCCGGTTTGCCGCCGAGGCGCAAAGCGGGAGAATCCAAACCCTGCCCGGCGGCGCGGTGGCCCGCAAAGAATTCTCCTGGCTGGTGGTGGGCCCAACGGCTAGTGAGCCGGGCGTCAGGGAGTTTTCCTATCCTGTAACCTTCCCGGGAGAATTGGTGGTCCGCGAGCTGGGGTGCACGTTCCGTTTCAAAATACTTAACCGCGACGACCCCGGCAAGGCGTATAATGTAAACAAGCTCGTTGTTATTGACCCGCAAAAGTTGTGCGGAGAACTGGTTCTGCGCAACTGGCGGGCCGGCGATGGTTTTTGTCCCATCGGAAGCCGAGGGGTTCGCAAGCTGAAGGAGCTTTTTCGCGAGCGGAAGATCCCGGAAATTCGGCGTAAGGGCTGGCCTGTTTTGCTCTGTGCAGGGCAAATTGTGTGGGTCCGAGGATTCCCGCCGGGCAGGGGCGTCGCTGCAACTGACCAGAGCCAGCGGGTGCTAATCGTGGAGGAGGAACCTACGCGGCCATTCCCAGCCGCCCGAGAAAAGCCCATATGAAAAAACGCACCGTATCCAAGGTCAAGAAACGCCCCACGACGGTTCGTGCCGCTGGCCCTGGTGCGCGCCTCAAGATCGTCGTCAGCGAGAAGGACATCCGCAAGCGGGTGCTTGAACTGGCCAAGCAGATCAATCGGGATTACGCCGGCAAGACCCTCCACGTTCTGGGGATTCTGGAGGACTGCTTCGTTTTCATGGCGGACTTGGTGCGCGCCCTCACGGTTCCGGTGGTCTGCCACTTTGTTCGGGCGCAGGTGCGCGACAGCGATTCCGGCCTGGTGGCCATGCGGGAGATTATGTACATCCCTCCCATGGATGCCGCGGGCAAGGACCTGCTGCTCGTGGATGGCGTCCTGCAATCGGGGTTAACGCTCGACCATCTGTGCCGAACCCTGCTGGCGCAGCATCCCGCCTCGTTGCGCACGGCCACGTTGCTCGACAAAGCCGATGAGCGAAAAACTGAAGTTCCCGTGGATTATGCGGGCTTCCGGCTTTCCGGCCGATTTCTGGTTGGCTATGGACTGGGCTTGCAGGAGCAATATCGCAACTTGCCTTTCCTCGCACGGGTTGCCTAACTAAGGCGGAAGGGTGGCGCCGCGCGGGGTTGGCGTGCATCTAATGGGAGAGGGGTTAAGACCCAGGGGTAAGCGATCCGGGGGCTTTAGGAGGACGGTCCGTGAACTCGGCAGTAAAGAACATTATCTTTTGGGTGGTGATGGCAGTTACCGCTCTGCTGATTTGGGTAGTGGTGAAGTCGAGCACCGGCGACCACGTTCGGGAATTGACCTTCACCGAGTTCACCACAGAAGTCAACAAGGACAACATCCACGACGTGACCATCTCGGGCACCGACGTCACGGGTACTTTCAAGAAGGACAACTCTCATTTCCGGAGCACGATCCCCTCCAACTACCCTGATCTTTACAAGACCCTTCAGGACAAGAACGTCAATACCATCATCAAGGACAGTTCCGGAAGTTCCTGGATGACTTGGCTCGCCAACGGTCTGCCCATGCTTCTGATTTTGGGGCTCTGGATTTTCATCATGCGGCAGATGCAGTCCGGGGGGAACAAGGCCCTTTCGTTCGGCAAGAGCCGGGCCCGCCTGCTCTCCAACCAACAGAAGAAAGTCACCTTTAAGGACGTGGCGGGCGTGGAAGAGGCCAAGGAAGAGTTGGGTGAAATCATTGAGTTCCTGCGCGAGCCGCAAAAATTCCAGAAGCTGGGCGGACGCATACCCAAGGGCGTGCTGTTGGTCGGCCCTCCGGGAACCGGCAAGACTTTGCTGGCGCGGGCCATCGCCGGCGAGGCCAACGTTCCCTTTTTCTCGATCTCCGGCTCCGACTTTGTGGAGATGTTCGTGGGCGTGGGCGCCTCGCGCGTGCGCGACCTGTTCGAGCAGGGCAAGAAGAACGCTCCCTGCATCATCTTCATCGATGAAATCGACGCCGTGGGCCGTCATCGCGGCGCCGGCTTGGGCGGCGGCCACGATGAGCGCGAGCAGACGCTGAATCAGTTGCTGGTGGAAATGGACGGCTTCGAGTCGAACGAAGGCGTCATCCTGATTGCCGCCACCAACCGGCCCGATGTCCTGGACCCTGCCCTGCTGCGCCCCGGCCGCTTCGACCGTCGCGTGGTTGTCCCGCGGCCTGACGTCGGCGGACGCGAAGCCATCCTCAAGGTTCATACCAAAAAGATTCCTCTGGCCGAGGACGTTGATATCCCCGTTCTCGCGCGCGGCACGCCGGGTTTTTCCGGCGCCGACTTGGCGAATCTCGTCAACGAGGGGGCGCTGCTGGCAGCGCGGCAGAATCGCAAGACCGTCACCATGATGGACTTTGAGACTTCCAAAGACAAAGTTCTGATGGGACCAGAGCGCAAGTCGATGATCCTCTCCGAGAGCGAAAAGAAAAACACGGCGTATCACGAAGCCGGACACGCGCTGGTGGCCGCCAACATCCCGGACGCCGACCCCTTGCATAAGGTCACCATCATTCCGCGCGGTTGGGCTCTGGGGCAGACGCAGCAACTTCCCCTGGATGACAAGCACACCTACACTCGGGAGTACCTGGAAGCCGAACTCGCCGTACTGATGGGCGGACGCGTGGCCGAGGAGCTTTTCCTGCACCACATGACGACTGGCGCCGGCAACGATATTGAGCGCGCCACCCATATCGCCCGCGACATGGTGTGTGAATTTGGCATGTCGAACCTCGGGCCGCTCGCCTTTGGGAAGAACCAGCAGGAGATTTTCCTGGGACGCGATATCGCGACGCAACGCGATTTTAGTGAAGACACGGCGATCAAGATTGACCTGGAAGTAAAAACCTTTGTCACCGCGGGCTATGAGCGGGCCAAGAGTATTCTGACGGCCCACCGCGAGGTTCTGGTTCGTATCGCGGAGGCCCTGCTCGAGCGCGAAGTTTTGGACGCCAGCGAAGTAAAGCTTTTGATCGAAGGCAAGCCCCTGCCGGAGTTCGTCCGCGTCAAACCTCAGCTTCCACCCTCCGAAACCGTGCAGGTACTCAAGCCGCAACCCTCCTCGCCCGGCATGCCGGCCCGCGAGCGCCCGCAACCGGCGTAATCTCGCGGCTGAGGGCCGAAATCAGCCCTGATCCCGCCCACCCTGACTCGCCAACCGTCGCGCTCTTTTTCCTGCGCAATTCCGCGCCCTCCGAACTATACTCTTGGCTATTTTCCGGCTGCGAAAACAGATTGCGGAGGATGCGCATGAACTCGTTTATGGCAGAGCTTGTAGGTACAATGATGTTGGTCCTTTTGGGTGATGGCGTCGTTGCCGCGGTGGCTCTGAATAAAACCAAAGCTCAGAACTCTGGCTGGATGGTGATCACCACGGGGTGGGCAATGGCGGTGGCGATGGGCGTATACGCCGTGGGGCGCATCAGCGGCGCACACTTGAATCCTGCCATCACCCTGGCCTTGGCGGCGATCGGCAAGTTCTCCTGGAGCGCCGTGCCCAGCTACCTTGCGGCACAATTCCTGGGAGCCTTCCTCGGCGCGGTTGTGGTGTGGGTTGCTTATCTTGCGCATTGGCCCGCGACTGAGGATCGGGGGGCGAAACTCGGAGTCTTCTGCACCGCGCCGGCCATTCGCCAATTGCCCATGAATCTGGTCACCGAAATCATCGGAACGTTTGTCCTGATGTTTGGCGTGCTCGCCATCGTGGCCAACACTGCGCCCACACAAAGCGGCCTCACTCCACTGCTAATCGGATTTCTCGTCTGGTCCATCGGACTGTCGCTCGGCGCGCCCACCGGATACGCCATCAATCCCGCGCGCGACCTGGGGCCGCGCCTTGCTCACGCGCTGTTGCCCATTGCGGGCAAAGGCGGTTCCGACTGGAGCTATTCCTGGGTGCCGGTCGTAGGACCGGTCATCGGCGGCCTTCTTGGCGCAGTTGCGTACGTGGGAGTCTTCGGGCGGTAAGCCGGAGGAAGGCAGTTGGCAAAAAGCAGTTCCGCAGTCCGTAGCCACTGACCACGGACCAGGGACAAGGGACTTTGCTCTGTTACTGTGAACACGAAACTTCGCCCGGAATTCGAAATCAAAATCAGTGGCCGCATGGTCACGATGGGGGCTCGCACCCTCGTCATGGGCGTGCTCAACGTCACTCCAGATTCTTTTTCCGACGGCGGGCGTTACTTTGACCCGGGGCGCGCCGTCCAGCGCGGGGTGGAACTGGCGCGTCAGGGAGCCGACTGGATCGACGTGGGCGGCGAGTCCACACGGCCGGGAGCACAACCAGTTTCGGCGGAGGAAGAGCTTCGGCGCGTGTTGCCGGTTATCCGCGGCCTGCGGCGGAAGCTGCGTGACGTGCCCCTCTCCATAGACACGACCAAGGCGGAGGTTGCGGAGCAAGCTCTTTACGCTGGTGCGAATATTCTGAATGACGTCAGTGGCCTGCGCTTTGACCTGCGCCTCGCGGAAGTGGCGCGCCGGTACTACGCGCCGCTGATCCTGATGCACCTGCGCGGCCGGCCCGAAACGATGCAGCGCAAGCCCTTCGCGCGGGACATCTGGCGCTCGCTCGCTAACGGATTTGAAACATCTATCCGCCGTGCCCTCGCCGCCGGGGTGGAGCGCTCGCAGCTCATCCTCGACCCCGGCCTGGGGTTCGGCAAGTCGCGCCGGCAAAACTATGAGATTCTCGCCGGCCTCGAAAAACTTAGACATTTCCGCCTTCCTCTCCTCATGGGCGCTTCGCGCAAATCCTTCGTGCAAGCGATCGTCGCAGGCGAAGGACTGGATCTTTCGCAAGCGCAGCGGCCCGGGGCTCGATACTGGCCGATCGCAGGGACACGCAGCGGTGAATCGGAGCGTCGCCGCGACACGCTCAAACAGAACTCCCCCCTTCTCCTGACGGGTGACGCCGCCGCCGTGGTCGCCGCCATCCTGGGCGGCGCACACATCGTGCGCGTCCACGATCCCGGAACAATCCTCCCCGCCGTGCGCGTTGCCGACGCCTTGCTCGCCACGCTTCGTTAGCACCCACAGCTCAACTTTCCTTCTGTGGCGCGGGTCGAGTATCATTCGGATATGCGCTTGGCGCGACACTCGCTAATCCCACGAATTCTCTTCCTGGCCGTCCTCCTGGCATTGGCGCCTCATGCGGCGTCGGCAGGAGAGCGGCCAGTGCCAGCGGGAACAGGCGGACCTCCGCCGGTCATCCTCATTTCCGTCGACACCTTACGCGCCGACCATCTCAGTTGTTACGGCTACTCGCGGCTGCGAACGCCGCACATCAACTCGCTGGCGCGCGGCGGCACGCTCTTTGCCGAAATCAGCAGTCAGGCCCCCATCACCTTGCCTTCGCACGTGTCCCTGTTCACCTCCACCTATCCCTTTGCGAACGGCATCCGGGAGAATGCCCAGGTCTTGCCCCCCGGCGCCGTGACCCTCGCCACAGTTCTCGCCGCGCAGGGCTACAACACGGCGGCCTTCATTGGGGGATATTTTCTCGAGCGCCGTTTCGGCTTGGCGCAGGGATTCCAAACCTACGACAGCCCTTTTGACGCGCGCGTCATCAAGGGTGCGCTCGACCTGAAGCGTCCCGCATCCCAGGTGTTCGATGGCGCGGAACATTGGCTCGAGCAGAATTCCGGCCGCCCCTTCCTTCTCTTCGTACACCTGTTTGATCTTCACCAGCCCTACGACGCGCCTGCCGCCTACCGCGCTCGCACCCCTCACAGCGAGTACGACCAGGAACTGGCTTACGTGGATGACTCTCTGGGAGGCTTTCTTGAATTCCTTGCGCGGTCGGGATTGGATCGGCGCGCGCTGGTGGTCCTGTTCTCCGATCATGGCGAGGGCCTGGGGGACCACGGCGAGACCACGCACGGTTATTTCATTTACCGCAGCACGCTGCACGTGCCGCTCATTTTCCATTGGCCGCAAGGCACGGATTATCCCGCGCGCGTGGAACCCCCCGCGAGCCTGATCGATGTCGCGCCCACCGTCTTGAGCTTCTTGCGATTTCCGCTGCCGGTGGGCTTTTGCGGTCACAGCCTGCTGGAGCTCGCCAAGCGCGGGGATACGCCGCCCCGCGACGTTTACAGCGAAAGCTCCTACGCGCGCGACAAGTTTGGATGGGCCGCACTGCGCAGCCTACGCCGGGGAGATTATCAATACATTGACGCTCCTCACCCGGAACTTTACGACCTGAAGCACGACCCCGCCGAGCTGCACAATCTTTTGCCCGGCCAAACGGCCCTCGCCGCATCTTACCGCGAGCGCTTGGCGGCGCTGGTGGCAACCTACCGCTCCGCGCCGGGGGCGGCCGGCCAAATGGCCACTGCCGTCGTGCCGGGGGCCGTCGAGCGCTTGCGCTCGCTCGGGTACCTGGAGATCACCTCGCCCCAAGCCGCTCTCGACGATTCCGGCACCGATCCCAAAGACCGGCTGTTTGAATACAAACGTTATCTCCTGGCGGGGCATCTGGCGCGCACCGGCAAGGCAGAAGAGGCCGCTGCGGAATTTCAGGCCATCCTTGCCGAGGATCCTCGCAACCTGCCGGCGTATATCGAACTGGCCCGCTCGGATGTGGGGCTGCATCGCTATCTCGACGGCGCAAACCAACTCAAGGCCGCGCTGGCGCTCGACCCGCACAATGTCGAGGCGGAAGAACTGCTCGGCGACATCTGGTTGACTGTCGGCGAACTCGAGCGCGCCGCCGCGGAGTTTCAACATCTGCTTAATTTCGCGCCCCAAGACTACGAGGCGCATTTCGGATTGGGGCTCCTCGCCGCGCGCCGGGGCCAGGCCTCTGAGGCCGCCGAATATTTTCGCGCCGCGCTCACTGCGAATCCGCTCTCCGCCGAGGCGCATTATCAACTGGGTTTGATCCTGGAAGCGCAAAGCCAAAAGCCAGAAGCGGTGCGGGAATTTCAGGCGGCCCTTCATATCGATCCCCAGTTCCAGGAAGCGCGCCGGGAGCTGGCCAAGCTGACCTCGCGGCCACTCATTTGAACTTACTTCCCTCGCCCGCCGCTCTTGCGATCGGGTGATCGGATCATCGGGTCATTGGGTGATCGGGTGATTTGCGATTTGTGATTTGCGATTTTCGAAGTCATCAAATTGATTCATCTTCTCCTGCTCCCCAGAAAATCGCTTCCGCTTCACGGCAAAACCTCCGGTGCGACTCCCAGCCCCCCGTCCATCGTCTGCACAGCCGGTAGCAGGAGGGTACACTCGTGGACGGCTCCCGCAACGCAAGCCACGCCCTGCAGGGGGCTAAATCCATATGGATAAAGGAGACGCTATGTGGAGTGGGCCCAAATGATTCGCGAGCAGCCCGAAGGCTTCACGACTTTCAAGATCGAGTCGGTGCAGGCCCTCGCTCCCCACGAAGAGGTAGGTCCCACCGTCACCACCTCGCAACTGAAGAGAATCGCCCAGGGATTCGAGAATGTGCGCGCCGCCGTGGGCGATGACATCGACATCGCCGTCCATTGCCACAATCAGTGGGACACCCCCAGCGCCATTGCTGTGTCCAGGGCCACGGAATCGATGAGGCCGCTGTTCATTGAAGACCCACTAAGCAGCGTCGAATACTGCGAATCGTGGTCGGCGGTCAAGCGGGCGACACGCACTCCGGTCCTGACCGGAGAAAAACTCGAGATGGTCAGGTTGGATGGCACACTCTGCGCCATAGCTAATCCACACTTCTGAGATTTTGGGATGGAAGATACGCTCGACAAGCATCCTTTGAAAATCTGGCAAAAGGGAGCTATCCTGTCAAACTGGAGTCGGCATGAAATTCCGCAGAGGGCGCGAAGGCCTTTACACGAGACAATGCCAGACCTAGACAAGCTTTACGAAAAAGCTGATAAGTATCTCCAGCGGCAGAAGTTCGAAGCCGCGATCGAGACCTATCAGGAAATTCTTCGCTACGAGCCCAATGACGAAGAAGCTCTCATCACCCTGGGTGACCTCAGCGTCAAATTGAATCGCACCGCTGAGGCGTTGCGTTACCAGGCCCAGCTTGCTGATTACTACATCAAGCGGGGTGACAATTCCAAGGCGATCGCCACCTTCAGGAAGGTTTTAAAGCTATCACCACAGGATGTCGCGACCTTCATGAAGCTGGCAAGCCTGCTGGAAAAAAGCCAGAAAAACGCCGAGGCGCTCGAGGCTTACCGAGAAGCCCTGGGACATTACCGCAAAGCTGGCTTTAACACGCAAATGCTCGATTGCCTGACCCACATCCTCAAGCTTGACCCCAACAATCTGGAGGAGCACCTGGAGTTCGCCGAGTTGGCCATCCGCTCGCGTCAAAACAAGGTTGCGATGCCGGCGCTACTCCGCGCCGCGCAACTCGCCCGGCGCGCCGGGGATGAAAGCCGTTGGGAAAAGATTGTGGACCAGGCGCATGCACTCGATCCAACCGATCAAGTTGCCTCCATCTTCGCCACGGAGCTCTATTTGAGGCGCGGAAACGCCGCCGAAGCCGCAAAGGTGATTGAGCCGGTGCTGGCGAAGAGACCCGATGATCTGGAAGTCCTGGAGTTGGCCTCCAGGGCTTATCTCGGGATTGGTAATTACGCCCAGGCGCAGCCGCTATGTTGGAAGCTCTATCGTGCCAATCCCGAGCACGTGGATTTTGTTCTGAAACTCATGGAAGGCCTGATCCAGGAGGGGGCTTTCCAGCAAGTGTTGGGAGCGGTGAACGAACTCAAAGACCGTCTTTTTCAGCAGGGCAAACGGAACGTATTTCTGAAAATCATGGAGAAGGTGTACGAGTCGGACGAGTCGAACCTGGAAGTTCTGGAAGTCCTCAGCAACCTTTACAACGAAATGAACAAGGAGGACGGGCTGCGGCGTTCTCTCTCGCGCCTGTTCAACCTCTACCTGGCCAGCGAAAATTATCACAAGGCAGGAGACACGCTGGAACGGATTCTGGACGTTGACCCGTACGGCGAGGGCCACAACGATCGATTGGTGAACCTGGAAGGACACATCGACTCGATCTGGTACAACAATATTCTCTTGCGCCTGCAACCCCCTTCTTCCGCACGGACGTCTCCGGCCATGAGCGCGGCGGCCGCCGCGGCGGAGAAAACCGAATCCTTGGAAGACTTCCTCGTCGAAGGGGAGATGTACCACCAATATCAACTTTCCTCAAAACTGGAAGAGACGGTGAAGAAAATCGACCATCTATTCCCCGGTGCGGACGAGAAGAACCAAAGGGTCCGCGACCTCTACGAAGCTGCGGGATACACACCCAAGTTCAAAGCGCCCGCTGCCGCCGTTGCGCCAGCTCTCCAGGCAGAGGCCACTTCCCCAGGCGCCTCGTCACTCCAATCTCTTGACGACCTGCGGAAAATTTCCGAAATCACCGCCAACATTTATCGTGAATCAACTCCCCAAGGAGTGCTCCAGGTCGCCGTCAATGAGATTGGCCGTGCGATGAACGCCAGCCGCTGCTGGGGAGCTGTAGGGGCGTCGGACCGGCCTCCCGTCCTTACGGCGGAATATTGTTCGCCGCTGGCTTCGCCCTCCGACCCCGCCGCCGCGCTGAAGCTTTTTGCTTTTCTCATGGGACAGGCCACCTCCACCCCCGACGGGTGGTCGCTCGAAGACGTTGCTCAAGCTCCTTTGCTCTCGGCGGTCACCGCGGAAATTCAGAAATTGAGAATTCGCTCCTTACAGGCGTTGCCCCTGATCGACAAGGACGCGACCGCGGGGTTACTGCTTCTGGAACAATGCGAGGCGCCGCGTACCTGGTCACCCAGCGAAAGCCTGCTGCTCAGAGCCACCGCCACACAAGTGGTCATTGCGATCAACAACACCAAGTTGCGACGGCTTGAGCGCTCACTGGCCGGCACCGATCCCGAGACCGGCCTGCTTCCGCGCAGTGCATATTTGGAGTGCTTGCTTTCTGAGGCACGGCGCGCCAAGGATCAGTCACAACCCCTTTCGGTGTGCCTGCTCGAGCCGGAGAACCCACATGCGCTGATGAAGTCATTGGGCGATGCAGGAGTGCAGCGCTTCGTGCGGCAAGTTGGCAAAGCCCTCACTCCCGCCCTGCGCCAGAACGACATTCCCATTCGCTACAGCCCGCTTTCGGTCGTTGTGGTGTTTCTGGATACGGCCTTGCCGCAGGCGGGACTGGCGGTGGAGAAAGTGCGCCGCGCGCTGGCGCAAGTCCGGGTGAATGGCGCGCAGGCCTCCAATTTCTGCGCTGCGGTTTGTGACGTCCCCCTGGGACCAAACTTTGATGCGGTGGATGGTGTCACCGAGGTGATCAACCGGCTGGAAGTCTCCCTCGACCGCGCGCACAGAGAAGGCGGGAAGCGCATTCTGATTTCCAAGTTCTCCGGTTGATTTCATGTCAGAATCTCAAGTCCCATGCGCGGGTATGTAGGATGTGCCGCCGAAGGGAAGCGCGGCACAGCCAAGCCCTGCGGGAAAAACCCAGCGAAGGAATGAGGCTCACTCGGAGCCCCTCGATTGATGTTAAGGTTGCCGTTAAGTTCGGTCCCCAGGCTGTAGCTCCTCTACAGTCCTCCCCGGCGCCTCCGGCGCGATCAACCGGCTGACTATTTCTGTGACAGCGGGGGACAGAGCTGGGTCTTAGCCTCCAATCTTCGGCTGACTGGTGCGGCCCTTCCTCAGAAGGCTTGCTACTGCGGCCGGCACGCCCCAGATCGAACCCCATTACGGCGGCGAAGTGGCAGGAGAGGAATCCATGGCCTACGAAACCCTGCTGTACGACAAGCGAAATGCCATTGGCTACGTTAAGATCAATCGGCCAGAAAAGCTGAATGCCCTGAACCGCAAGCTCATGGAGGAATTGTTCGACTGCTTTCAAGCTCTTCAGAAGGATGAAGAAGTGCGGGTGGTGATTCTCTCCGGGAGCGGGGAGAAAGCTTTTGTGGCGGGAGCTGACATCAACGAACTGGCTCTGCAAACCCCCGTGGAGGGAAAGGAGACTTCCCAGTTTGGACAGCAGGTGTTCGAGCTGATCGAAGACCTTGGCAAACCGGTGATCGCGATGATTAACGGTTTCGCGCTGGGTGGAGGTTGTGAATTGGCCATGGCGTGCACCCTGCGCATTGCCGCAGAAACGGCCCGCCTGGGACAGCCGGAAGTTAAACTTGGACTCATCCCTGGTTATGGGGGATCGCAGCGGCTGCCGCGCTTGGTGGGAAAGTGCCGGGCGTTCGAGTTGATTCTGACCGGCGAGCCCGTGACCGCGCCGGAAGCCCATCGCATGGGCTTGGTGAACCAAGTCGTGCCTGCGGCAGAATTGCTGATGGCGGCAGAGAAATTGGCGCAGAAAATCATTGCCAACGCCCCGCTCGCCATAAAGTTTGCGCTGGAAGCAGTCAATCACGGAATGGAAATGCCCGCGGCCGAAGGACAGTTCCTGGAGGCGACGCTCTTTGGGCTTTGCTGCAGCACCGTGGACATGAAGGAAGGAACGCGCGCGTTCTTGGAAAAACGCCCCGCGAAATTCACGGGGAAATAGTCCGTGGTCCGTTGTCCGTAGCCCGTTGCTCTTTGCCATCGGAAATCGAAGACCTCAATTCGTGCCGATTCTCAAGTTTCGATTCTCGGGTTTCGGGTTGGTTCCCGCCGGGTACTGACCATCTATTACGGACAAGGGGCCACGGACCACGGACAAAGGACACATGGCTTCAAGACGCAAATCTCGCGAATACGCAATGCAAATGCTCTACCAGTGGGAACTGGGGGGGAACACGCCGGAACAGGTTGGCGCCACATTTTTCCTTGAGCGCAAGGCCGACAGTGAAGTGGAAAACTTTGCCCGTGGGCTCTTTCAGGGGGCGGTGAACGACATCGAAAGGCTTGACCAGTTGGTCCGCGAGCACGCGGAAAACTGGCGGTTGGAACGCATGGCGGCCGTCGATCGGAGTATCCTCCGGATGGCCGTTTTCGAATTGCTTCACTACCCGGAAACTCCGCCCCATGCCGTGATCAACGAGGCACTCGAAATCGCCCGACGCTTTTCCGGCGAGGGTTCCGTTGAGTTCGTCAATGGAATCCTGGACACCATTCTGAAGACCCTTCCCGCGCGCGAAACCAAATCCTGAATCCAACCCAGCCTCACTTCCTGCCCACTGCTTTCTGCCTACTGCCCTTCCTCGTCCGGCACGCCGAGCTTGGCCAAGCGGTAGCGCAGGGCGTTGCGCGACAGTCCGAGCAGGCGGGCTGCCTGGCTCTTGTTGCCATTGGCGCGGCGCAGGGCCTCGCGAATGATCTCATCTTCGAATTGTTCCAGGGTCATGCCCGCAGGTGGAAAGGGCGCCGAGCCGGTCGCCGTAGGCGTGGCAGAACTTGAGGATGAAACATCCAGACGGATATCCGCAACGTCAATTACCGTGCCGGTGGAAAGAGCTACGGCGCGCTCGATGATGTTTTCAAGTTCACGCACGTTTCCGGGCCAGTGGAAGTCCATCAGGAGTTTCAGCGCGGGGGGGGTGATGCCGGTAAGGGGCTTGCCGGACTCGCGCGCGAAGCGGGCGATGAAATAGTCGACGAGGTAGGGAATCTCTTCCTTGCGCTCGCGCAATGGCGGGATGCTGATGGGCACAACGTTCAGCCGGTAGTAAAGGTCCTCGCGAAAAGTTCCCTGCTCCAGCGCCGCGCGCAGGTCCTGATTGGTGGCGGCGATGACGCGCACATCAACCTTGAGGGTTTTGGTTCCGCCCAGCCGCTCGAATTGGCGGTCCTGGAGGACATGCAATAGCTTCACCTGGATCGAACCCGGGACATCGCCGATCTCGTCGAGAAAGATAGTGCCCTTGTCAGCAAGTTCGAACCTGCCGGGCTTGGTGGTGTTGGCGCCCGTGAACGCGCCCTTCTCGTAACCGAAGAGTTCGCTTTCCAACAGGTTTTCCGGAATCGCCGTGCAGTTGACTTTAATGAAAGCCTCCGCTGCGCGCCGCGAGTGTTCGTGGATGGCGCGCGCGATCAGGTCCTTGCCCACTCCGCTTTCCCCGCCCAGCAGCACGGTGGAATTCGTGGGGGCGACCCGCTCAACCGTCGCCAGCACTTCCTGCATCTTCGGGCTGTAGGCAACAATGTTGCGAAACTGGTAACGTTGGCCCAGCGCTTCCCGCAGCGACCGGTTCTCCTCGCGCAGGCGATGAACGTCCAACTCTTTCCGGAGGATAAGCTTGATTTCCTCCATGCCAAAGGGCTTCAGCACATAGTCGCTGGCGCCCGCCTTCATGGCCTCCACCGCCGTCTCGACGGTGCCGAACGCCGTCATCACCACCACGGGCAACGTAGCGTTGGTGCGCTTCACGGCTTGCAGGAATTCCAGGCCATTCATCCCCGGCAGCTTGAGGTCGGTCACAATCAGATCGATCTTTTCTTGCCGCAGGATGTTCAGGCCGGCTTCGGCGTCGGCGGCCGTCAGGACGGTGTAACCCTCCTCGGTGAGGTTCAGCTCCAGCAGGCGCCGCATTTTTGCTTCGTCTTCAATAATAAGGAGAGTGGGCATAAGGGCAGTGGCTAGTGGCCAGTGGCTAGTGGTCAGACCTCCAACCCCCCAGCGAGCGGTCGTCGCTAGTGGCCAAACTCTAGCCATTAGCCACTAACCACCAGCCACTTGATTTACTGTATTTCCCCCGCGTAAATCTTCATGATCGTCTCCAGGAACTTCAGTGCATGCTCCTTGGGACGCTGGAAGGAGTTGCGGCCGATGATCGAGCCGAACCCGCCACCGTCGCGGATGGCGCGGGCTTCGTCGAACACCGCATCGTCGCTGTCCTTCTTGGGTCCGCCGGAGAAGATCACGATACGGCGGCCGTCGAAGGCGGCTTGCACCACATGCCGGACGCGCTCGGCCAGCGTGGCGCGCGGCACGTTAGCCTTTTCGTAAGCCTTCTTGGCTTCGGGCTGCTCGATGTGTTCCGTAGGCAACTTTACCTTGATCACGTGCGCGCCCAGTTCCGCGGCAATGTGGGCGGCGTATGCGGCCACATCCAGCGCCGTCTCGCCCTCCTTGGAAAGGCTTGAGCCCCGTGGGTACGACCACACCACCACGGCCAACCCGCAGGCTTTTGCTTCTTCCGCGGCCTCGCGCAGTTGTTCGTACATGGTCTGGGCGTGCGCGGAGCCCGGATAGATGGTGAAGCCGATGGCCACGCAGCCCAGGCGCAATGCATCCCCCGCCCCGGCGGTCACGGCGGGAATAGGATCCTTCTCGTCGTGCAAGACGTCGTGGTTGTTCATTTTCAGGATCAGGGGGATTTCACCCGCGTGCCGGGCGGCCACTGACTCAATAAAGCCCAGGGGCGCAGCGTACGCATTGCAGCCCGCCGCCAGCGCCAACTCGATGTGATAGTTGGGATCGTACCCGGCCGGGTTCACGGCGAAACTCCGCGCCGGCCCGTGCTCAAAGCCTTGATCCACAGGCAGAATTACGAACTTTCCTGTTCCCCCCAGCCTGCCTGCATTGAGTAATCGCGCCAGGTTGGTCTTGACGCCCGGATTGTCACTTTCGTACCAGCTCAGAATCTCCCGGACCCGGCTGGTGTTGCCGGTTGCGTGCCCACCTAGGATTTTGACAGTTGTCCCCGCAGCCATATTCTAATACCTCCGATATTAATTGCTGACGTTAGCGTCCAGCCTTTAATTATGGGTTCGGGCCAGAGGCCGCGCAAGGAGAAATTTGACCCAATGGATCGGGTCATCGAATGATCGGGCCATCGGATCATTGGGCCATCAGATGATCGACCCATCGGCTCATCGGTTCATCGGGCCATCTAAAACCAACCCCGTGGTCAGACGATGGATCGATGAGCCGATGAGCCGATTTTAGGTTCCTATCTCCTTTCCTTTCAGCAAATCATCGTGAAAATAAGCTAACTCGTTTGTTTTCATGGACTCATCCAGAGCACTTTTTTTGCCCCTTTGTTTTCAATAAACCATCCAGAGCACTCTTCATTTTTAACATCTTTTAGGTCAGCGCCCCGTTGCGGACCTTGACCAGGATGTTGGTGAGCCGCCACAATTGGCGCAGGCTGGAATCTTCCATCCTTTGCATGAGCAGGGCATTTTCGTCCCGAGGAGCCATGAGTGCGGCGATGTTCTCGGGCGACCGGAGCTTATCAAATTCCTCCATAAGCAGTTCTTGCTTCCTGGCGTAGGGCATAGTGACCTCATCCAGCGCGGCATAAAGCCTTTGGCGCGCCGCTTGCCTTTCCTGCCCCTCGACTGCCGAAGGGGTCGGCCCGGTATCGCCGTTTTCGTTTGCCGGCCCCGGCGCCTTTGACGCCGCTTCCCCGTCGGACCGGAGAAGCGGGAAGAGTTTTCGGACGTCGTCCGGCGGGGTGGCCCCGAAGGCGTTCATTAGGGCCTCGATTTCCCCGGGCAAGGGGGTGGAATCCGGGCGGTTGAGCATCCTGCCGATGGCACACAGGCCCTCGTAAATATTATGAATGTGCAGCATCCCCGGGCCGGCCACCAGTTGTTCCATTTGCAACCCGCTTCGCATGCGCTTCACGGCCAAGCCGTCCTGCATACGCCCGGCGCGCTTCATCCGCCACAGAGTGTCCCCGATGCGCTGCACCAACTCGCCTTCCAAGCCCTCGACCAAATTGTTCTCCAGGGAATTCATGAGCCCTGCGTACTCCTCCGGGTCTTCCCCCGACGCGGCGAGCGCCCCGTTCGGCGCCTGCGAATAGAATCCGTGACGCAAATTGGCTTTGGCCGCGCGGGCCTTCCCCGCGGGGGTCACTGCTCCCCGCGATTTGGGGCCATTCGACCGATGCGCGGCCAAGTTCTTCTCTGTCATTTTCCGTCTGGGTGTTAAGGACATAAAAACCTCCGAGGGGGAGTGGACAGTGGCCAGTCCGCGTGCGGAAGTCAGGAGTCAGAAGTCAGGAGCCAGGAGCCAGCATATGGCCTACTACCTTGTGCCTACTGCCGGCTGTTCTGCTATGGTTTGCGCCGACCCCCTGTATAGGTCAGCGGCCTTTCACGTCCGCCCATGGATGCTGGCCTTAAAGATAGTGTCACAAATGTAGCCCAATTGTCAAGCACAAACTGAGCCTAGAGGCTACAAAAGGCGAGGGAAGACAAAACGTCATACCCGCCGTCTAGACAAATGGTCTCGACAAACTCTCTGGACAAAGCCAATCCAAAATCGAAAATCTAAAATTACCGACCGCCCCGCCAATCCAAAATCGCAAATCCAAAATAGCCGCCCGCCGCGCCAATCCAAATCCAAAATCGCGAATCCAAAATTGCCGGCCCCTGTCACTTCCTTTGCCCTTTACGCCGCAGCAAAGGTATAATCGCCGTTCCAACTTTGAGAGGAGTGTTTCTCATGTCTAAGGATTCTGAAATCAATCGCCGGGATTTTATCAAGACTGGAACCGGGGCCGGTTTGGCGGCTCTGGGGGGGATCAGCTTTTTCAACAAACCGGAAAGGATTTTCGGCGCCAACGACCGCGTGCGTATTGCCGTCGTCGGCTTGCACGGACAAGGATGGGCGCACGTACATGAATATTCCCAGATGGCTGACGTTGAAATCGCCGCCGTCTGCGACGTGGATGAGAACGTCATGAATGGGCGAGTGAACGAGATGGGAAAAATGGGGATCAGGAAACCCGCCACTTTCGTCGACCTGCGCAAACTTCTGGAAGACCAGTCCATCGACGCCATCTCCATCGCCACTCCCAACCACTGGCACTCGCTGCAAGCGATTTGGGGCTGCCAGGCCGGCAAAGACGTTTACGTTGAGAAGCCCATGTGCCACAACCCTTGGGAAGGCCGCCAGTTGGTGCGTGCCGCGGAAAAATACCACCGGATCGTTCAGCACGGCACCAACAGCCGCTCCGGCCAAGCCATTATCGAGGGCGTGCAAAAGATGAATGGCGGGCTGATTGGCGAAGTCTATCTCTCGCGAGGTCTGTGCTACAAGTGGCGCAAGTCCATCGGCCACGAACCGGAATCGGCTGTGCCCGCCGGCGTTCATTACGACCTCTGGACCGGTCCTGCGACGCTCAAACCTTTCACCCAGAATCGCTTTCACTACAATTGGCACTGGGTATGGGACACCGGCAACGGGGACTTCGGCAATCAGGGCATTCATGAGCTCGACGTGGCGCGCTGGGGACTGGGCGTTAAATACCCGAGCCGCATCGCGGCCGTCGGAGCGCACGTGATGTTTGACGATGACCAGACCACCCCCAACGTGCTCAACGTCGCCTACTCCTTCGACCTGCCGGACGGCAAGAAGCGGCTCCTAGAATTTGAAGTTCGTCACTGGTGCACGAACCACGAAGCCCAAATCGGCACACCCGCATTCGGCGGAGGTGATGTTCCCGCCGCGCTGGGCAACGCCCCGGAAGGCAAAGGGAAGAAGGGGCCGCAGAACACCATCGGGAACATTTTCTATGGCTCAAACGGCTATCTGGCCATGAATGGCTACGACAGTTATAAATCGTGGATTGGCGAAGAGCAGGAGCCCGGCCCCAGCGCCCACGCGGGTGGCAACAACTGGGCCAATTTCATCGCCTGCGTGCGCAGCCGCAAGAAGGAAGAATTGAACGCCCCCATCGAGGAGGGCCTCATCTCCTGCACCCTGCTGCATCTGGGCAATGCCTCGTATCGGGTGGGCCGCGTTTTGCAGTTCGATCCGGAGAATAAGGAAGTGATTGGCGACGAAGAGGCTTCTCGCCTGCTCCGTGACGCCGACCGCGGTTACCGCGCACCTTACGTGGTACCGGACGAAGTGTAATCACCCGTAACAGGAACTTGAGTCAACCCCGGCGGAGCAACTCCACCGGGGGTCGCGCGGCATGGCGCAAGGTATAGGATATCGGCCATGAGTGGAAATGCAACATTCCCGCTCAACCCACCCCGCAATCGTGTATTATCCTCCTGTGATAACTCGACTTTACGTTCATAATTTCCGGTGCTTGGAGAACTTCGAGTTGCCCATCTCGGGCCAATCGTCCGCCCTACTAATTGGAAAAAACGGCTCGGGCAAGACGACGGTTGGGCGTGCGCTGGCGATTCTTCAGACAATTGCGCGAGGCATGAATCGCGTGGGCGACCTTGTGAAACCGAAGGATTTCTCTCGCGGACGCACAGGTGCGCCTATGCGGATTGAGATCGAGGTTGAGTTGGTAACCGCTGACATTCTCGGAGGGCAAGCCCAGACTTACGGCTATGGCATCGCTTTTGAGTTTCCGGAAGGGTTCAAAGAACTTCGCGTATTCGAGGAGAAGCTCACGGTTGACGGCAAGCCCGTCTACACCCGAGAGCGAGCTCAAGTGCACCTTGCGAGATCGGGCCAGGAGAAGGAGGCGAAATTTCTTATCGACTGGCATTTGGTGGCTCTGCCGATTGTTCAGCAACAATCGGAGAAGGATCCTTTATTCGTCTTCAGGCAATGGCTGGCTCGCATGCTCATCCTCCGGCCGATGCCCAGCTTGATTCGAGGGGACTCTGATAAAGAGACCCTAGAGCCGAATTTCCGGGTCACCGATTTTGGATCGTGGTTTGCCGGTCTTCTGGCTTACGCGCCGTCTGCTTATGGCAAGATGTCACAGTATCTCAAGCAAGTGATGCCCGACTTGAAGGACATCAAGAATCCTGTGGTTGGGGCAGACTCACGAAGCTTGCTTGTCCAGTTCTCCAATGATCAGGGAAGTGTAAACATCCCTTTCGAGGATCTGTCCGACGGTGAAAAGTGTTTTATGATCTGCGCAGTGGTCCTGGCGGCGAACGATGCTTATGGCCCCTTGCTTTGTTTCTGGGATGAACCTGACAGTTTTCTGGATCTGTCCGAGGTTGGGCATTTCGTGTTGGCCCTTCGGACAGCCTTCCAGTCTGGCGGTCAATTCATAGCAACTTCGCACGACCCCGAGGCGATCCGCCGTTTTTCCGAGGAAAACACACTTTATCTTTACAGGAAGAGTCATCTTGAGCCCACAATCGTGCGTCCACTCAACGAGCTCCAAGTGAGCGGGGATCTCGTCGACGCGCTCGTTCGTGGCGACGTGGAGCCATGAGCGTCAACAAGTATCAGCCGCATGTCTTCGTGCTTCCCGAGGATGATGCTAACAGGCAAATGGCAAACGGGTTTCACCGGCAAGTTTCCCCGAATCGGCAGCGGCAGATGCAGGTGCTTCCGGCGGCGGGCGGCTGGATCAAGGTCCTGGAGCAATTCCAATCAAACCACATCGATAAAGTTGCGAGTAATACGAACCGATATATGGTTTTGTTGATCGACTTGGATGGTATCGAAGGAAGGTTGGGCGAGACCAAGGCCCAAATTCCGGTGCATTTGAATGACAGAGTGTTTGTTCTCGGCGCGTTAACAACGCCAGAAGCCCTCAAGCAGGCCAATCTCGGCCCATACGAGGAAATCGGTTCGGCCATGGCCAAGGATTGCAGCGAAGAAACTGAAGGTATTTGGGGGCACGAACTCCTCCAACATAATGCGGATGAGCTTGGCCGCTTACGCCAGTATGTGCGCCCGATCTTGTTCCCGCCAGATTGAAGGGCAAGCACTTCCCATCCATCTTGACATCCGCCTTCCGCCGCCTTACTCTTAGCCTTTCAGGGTCATTCGAAACCTGTTCAGCTTAACTTCAAAATCCCTTTTTGCCCGGAGGCCGCGATGAGTCTCCTCAAGATTGCCAGTGTTCCTCCTGCTGCCGTTGCGCCTAACGCGACCGTGCTGGAGGCCGTAGAAATAATGGCCGAGCACGCCGTGGGCGCTGTCGCCGTGGTCGAGAACGGCCAACTGGTCGGCATCTTCACGGAGCGTGACGTGATGCTGCGCGTCGTCCTGCGCCATCGCAATCCCAAGGACACTCGCGTGGGCGATGTCATGACCTCTCCCGCCGAGACTATCACCGACGAAAGCCCCGAGGAAGATGCGCTGGTCCACATGGTGGAGCGCCACGTGCGTCACCTCCCCATCGTCAACGCCAGCGACCAGCTCACCGGGATGCTCTCCATTCGCAACCTGCTGGAGCATCGCGTGGACGAGCTCGCGCGCGAACTCCATTCCCTCGATCAATACCTTTCCAACGACGGCCCCGGCGGTTGAGCTCAGTCGGCCGCTCGGTAAGCGTTCAGGATGTCCGGGAGGCCCACCACGCCTTCGAGCCTGCCAAGATCGGCGCGGCTGACGACCGGCAGGAGTGGCCACTCACCCAAGCGGCGCAGGGCTTCGTCGAGCGGCTGGTCGGGATGAAGACAGGGAAGAGTGGTTTCAGGGAGCAGGTCGTGGAGAGGATCCGTCTGGCGCATTTGCGGCGCCCAACGGCGCAGCTCATCCTTTTTGATCCCGCGCCACCTCGCTGGACCGTCTTGGACCAGGACAAAGACCTCCGCGGAAGCCTCCGCTCGGGTGAGAGCAACCTGGATGGGATCCTCGAGGTCTAGCACGACGCCCTGATAAGCTCGCATGGCGTCTTCCACGTGCAGGGAAACTTCTTCGCGGCGCTCTTCCATCGAAGGCAAGTCCATACCATCCTGCCGCGAGAGCAGGTCAAAGAGCGAAGTCTGCTGGTACTGCCGGGAAATCAGGTAGGCGATGGTGTTGGAAATCATCACGGGGAGAATAATGGAATAGTTGCCGCTGAGCTCGAGCACCATGAATACCGAGGTCAGGGGCACCCGCAGGAATCCCGCGAAGAAGGTCCCCATGCCCACCAGCGCGTAGGCGCCCACCGAACCCGTGAGCCAGGGAAAGAAATGATGTTCGATGCTGCCCACGGCGCCACCGATCATGGCGCCGATGAACAGCGCGGGCGCGAACATACCGCCCGGCGTGCCGCTGACAAAGGAAAGGCCGGTGGAGAGGATTTTGAACGCCGCCAACAGCGCCAACATTCGCCATGCGAACTCATCATGCATCGCCTGGTCGATGAAGTCGTAGCCGGCGCCCATCACCTGCGGAAGACCCAGGCCGATCACCCCAATCAGAAGTCCTGCCACCGCGGGCTGAAAGTACTGGGTCCAGCGCGGGAGGGCCTTGAGTCGTGGCCGCACGGAAGCGATGAGCTTCACAAAGACCAGCGAGGCAATGCCCCCGATGACCCCCAAGGCTGCATACGCCAGCAACTCGGCGGGGTGAACCAGGTGGTATTCGGGAATCCGAAAAAGCGGTTGCTCACTCAGAAACAAGCGCAACACCACCACGCTCGACACCGCGGCAAGCACCACCGCCCCCAGTACCCCCGCCGTCCATTTCCCGATTACCTCTTCGATGACGAACAGAACTGCGGAAATGGGTGCGTTAAAGGCCGCCGCCAAGCCCGCGGCCGCGCCCACGGGCGCGATCAGCCGCACTTTTTCGCGCGACAGGCGCAACCGCCGCCCCAGCGCTGAGGCGATCCCCGCGCCCATTTGCAGCGAGGGGTCCTCCGGCCCCAGTGATTGCCCCGTCCCGATGGCCAGCGCGCAACACACGAACTTGCCAATCACCGTATTGAAAGGAATGAAGCCGTCGTAGATGTACACGGCTGCTTTCGTCTGGTTGACGCCACTGCCCCGCGCGCGCGGGAAGAATTTGATCACCAGGAAAGCCACAACCAACCCGCCGAGGGTGGGCACCAACATGGTGCGGGTCGGGGGTGGCGTGAGGGCGGACCCGAAAACCGTCAGGTGCGTCCAGTCGATGGCGATCCGGAACAGGACCACGGCCAGGCCGGAAATCAGGCCGATGATGACAGCCAGCAGAAGGAAAAGCTGTGGTTCGCGCAGCATTTCGCGCTCGGGCTGCCAGCCGATCCGCTGGCGCATTTGGGCCCAAGCCGTCCGCGCGCGCGAAGGATTGTCGCCTGGGGGTGTGGCCGGTCCGTCGCTCACGGCCGTGCTCCTTCCTGCTCGCGCGCAATCAGCACCAGCGCCAAGTCCAGGCCCTGCGGCTCGCCACACGCTTGGGAGGCCGCTTTTTCAATATCGAAGACCAAGTCCATCGTGTTCGAGACCCATTCCGAATCCCGAGGGAGAGTGCGTTGCCGCATACGGGGTTGGAACGCGGTGGCTTGCGCGTAAAGCGTTGGGAGGGGGTCGCCGCTAGCGGCCCGCAGGTCGATCCCCCGCTGCGCGGCGCAGGCTTGGAGGCGCGTCATGGCCTGGTCAAAGGCCTGACGCGCGCGTTGTTCCCGCTCCCGCTCCCCCAGCCAGCGGATGAAGGGATCCAGATTCAGCACGGCCCGCGCGGTGTCCCGCATCGCGCCAACCTGCGTCAGGTTCGGGTCCCGCCGTAAAGCCTGATCCAGGTAGGGTTCGGCCTGCGCGTATTGGCCGCTTAGAAAGTAACATTCTCCTGCCCCCGCCAGCGCCGGCGCCGAGCGTGGTTTCGCGGCCAACGCCTGGCGAAAAAGCCTCAACGCGTCGTCGTAGCCGCCGGCGTTCATAAGCAGGACGCCGACCTCGGTGTGCAGTTCCGCATCGGGCGGCAGATTAGCGGCTATGGCGATCAGCTCCGCGCGCGCCGCGGCCTTCTGATCAGAGCCGAGAAGGAATTTCACCAGCTCCAGCCTTACCGCTCGGCGCTGGACCACCGGATCGCCTTCCCACTCGCTGTAAACCGCATCATGGAAATACTGCACGGCCTCCGGGATAGCATGCTCGCGCACCGCCAAGCGCGCCAACTCCAGGTTCACGGGGCCATTTCCGGGTTCGCGATCCCGGAGGCTCAGCAGATAGGTTCGTGCTTCCTGGAGGCGCCCCGTGGCCGCGAGCGCCTGGGCCAGCCGCAGTTGATAAAGGGGATTGTCGCGCGAGTAAGCCACCGCGTTGCGGAAGTCCGCCAGCGCCGCCGCGGCGTGCCCGGCCTTGAGAGCCTGCTCACCCTGGTTGTACCAATCCTGCGCCAGGCCCCTCTCTACCGCGTGATAGCGTCTCACGGTAAAACCCGTAATGACGAACAGAAGGATCAGAAGCACGATCACCATGGCCAGGAAGGTGTCGCGGCGCAGCGACCAGAAATATCCGCCATGGCCCGGGCAGAAGGGGCACCGCGCTTGCCCCCACGGGATTTTTCGCCCGCACTGCGGGCATGGTCGCTCAGGTTCCATCCGATTGTGACCCCGCACGGCTGCGTAAGCCTGTACCGTGTCAGGATACAGCAATTTGCCTATATTCAGGGAGCCCTGTGACAGAAAAACCTCAATCCTGGGGTAAGAAAATATCGCAATGTGAGCTACTTTGGGAAGAGTTCTTGGAGGCGTTTCACCCCGCCAAGCCAAAATATACCTTCCCCGGCTCCGCCTTAACCAGCGGCTGCAGGATCGATTTCGTTGCCGGCGCATCGGCCCCCATCTACGAGGATGTTCCGAAAGAATTCTGGAACTTTCTCGCGTCTCTGCGCGTTAATGAGTCTAGGAAGGAGCCAAGCAACCATGAAACGCAACCTGTGGGTACTGGTAGTACTGGCATGGGTATCAACGGCGGGCCTGACGGCGGCCGCCGATCGCTGGGTGCACGTCAAGGTCATCGAAAACGGTGAAGATGGCGACCGAGTGCGCGTCAATATCCCCCTCAGTCTGGCGGAAAAGGTCCTGCCGACGATTAAGGCCGACAACCTCCACGATGGCCTCATCAAGGTCGATGGACACACCACCGACAAGGTGGACCTGCGCGCGCTCCTCGAAGCCGTCCGCGACGCCCAGGACAACGAGTACGTAACGGTGGATTCCCGACACCAAAGCGTCCGAGTGGCCAAGTCAGGAGGATTTCTGCTGATCAAAGTTCACGAGACTCACGGTGCCGCCGCCAAGCCTCCCCAAACGGCCGACAAGAAAGGTGACTCAACCGTTGACATCAAGGTTCCGTTTTCTGTCGTCAACGCGCTGCTCTCGGGTGAAAAGGACGAACTGAACCTGCTTGCCGCGATTCGGGCCTTGGGCAATTATCAGGACATCGACTTGGTCACCGTGAACGATGCGGACAGCACGGTGCGCATTTGGGTGGATTCGAGAAACGTGGCTGACTAAAAGGTATTCCCGCTGCATGGCGGATTCGCGCGCATGTGGCTACACGATGCGTCATAAAGGGAGCCGGAACACCCTCCCGTGGCGGCTCCCTCTCTCGGAAGAAAGAAGGTGGCGCTCATGATCCCGAAATTGGCTTTTCTGGAATTCTCGGTTGCCGTCGTTGCTCTCACCGGCGCCTTGGTGTGTAGCATGGGCGCGGTGCGCGTCGAGGTCCGGTCCAAGACACCGGGTGGCGAACACTTCCGCCTCATCGCACCGGCAGTAGTGCTCCCCGTCGGCGCCATGCTGGTTCCCACGGGGAAAATCCGCGAGGCGTCGCGCCAACTCCAACCCTGGTTACCCACCATTCAAGCGGCTACCGAGGAACTCATGCACTGCCCCGACGCCACCTTTGTGCAGGTTGACAACCGGATAGAACACGTCAAGATCGCCAAGGTTGGCGGCGCATTGGTCATCGATGTGGACGACGAAGGGGAGACCGTCCACGTCTCTGTTCCGCTGCGGGCTGCGGCGTACGCTTGCAATCACCTGGCGGCGGAAACGCAGGCCGAGCCCGGAGCGACGGGGCGCCAGCCTATCTAGCCCGCTTTAGTGCTGTGCGCTGGGGGCCGATCGCTCCCCGGCGTCATCCCGAATACCTCCGCGTCCGGCCCTTGAGGGCCCAGCGTTCGTTCGTGCTACCCTTGTCTCGTTATGCCTAGGCGAGCCACGGCACCGCCCGTCACGGTGTTGACTATTGGCCATTCCACGCCGCCCCTTGAGACCTTCGTGGAATCTCTCGAGGCGCACGGCGACAAGCATCTGGTGGATGTGCGCACGGTGCCGCGCTCACGCCACAATCCGCAATACAACAAAGAACCGCTGCCGGAATCCCTGGCGGCGGGAATCAAGTACGCGCACATGCCAGGACTGGGGGGCCTGCGCCACGCGCGCCCCGATTCTATCAACACCGGCTGGCGGAACAACAGCTTTGGCGGCTATGCGGATTACACGCAGACAGCGGAGTTCGAAGCGAGGCTGGAAAAGCTCATCGTTCTGGCGCGACGGCGGCGTCTGGCGATCATGTGCGCGGAGGCCGTGCCCTGGCGTTGTCATCGCTCGCTGCTTGCGGACGCCCCCACGGTGCGCGGCGTCCGAGTTGAGCACATCGCCAGCGCCCAGAAATGCAACTTGCACGCGCTCACCCCCTGGGCGCGCATCGACGCCCGGCGCGTCACCTACCCTCCTGAATCTCTCCCCCTGAATCTTGAATCCAATAAATAGGAGGGATCATGGCGACCAATGGGCCGCGAGTGGTGATTGTCGGAGCGGGCTTTGGGGGCTTGTGGGCCGCGCGCGCGTTCGGGCACACGGATTTCCAGGTCCTCTTGATTGACCGCAACAACTATCACACGTTTCTTCCCTTGCTTTATCAGGTGGCCGCCGCGGAAGTCGAGCCGGAAGAGATCGTCTACCCCGTGCGCAGCATTCTGCGTCCGTTGGGCAATGTGGACTTCCTCCTGGCCGATGTGAAAGGGATCGATTTCGCCGCGCGCACACTCCAGACCAGCGTAACAGCCGTTCCCTACAACTACCTGATCCTCGCTGCGGGAAGCGCCACACATTTCTACGGGGTTGCCGGAGCGGCCGACCACGCCTTCACCCTCAAAACGCTGGATGACGGCGTCCGCTTGCGGAATCACATTCTGTGCAACTTCGAGCGCGCCGCGGGGGACTCCGATGTCGAGCGCCGCCGGCGCCGCCTGACATTCGCCATTGTGGGCGGCGGGCCCACCGGCGTGGAGTACGCGGGCGCGCTGGCGGAGCTTCTGCGCGGGCCGCTAAAACGTGATTTCCCCAAGCTCGACCTTCACGATACGCGCGTGCTGCTGCTGGAAAGCGCTGGCCGCCTCCTGCCTTCGCTCCCCTTGCGTCTGAGCCGCTATGCCCTTCGCCGGTTGGAGAAAATAGGCGTCGAGGTACGCCTGCAAACTGTCGTGGATCGCGTGGACGCGGGAGAGATTCACTTCCGCGACGGCGCTTCCATTGCCACCGAAACCACGGTCTGGACCGCCGGCGTGCGCGGCGAGCCCACCGCCTCAGCCTGGGGATTGCCCATGGACCGCAGTGGCCGTGCCGCCGTGGGCCCCACCCTGGAAGTCCAAGGCTTGGCGGGCGTGTACGCGATCGGAGATTTGGCGCGCTCCGAGGAGAACGGCAAGCCCCTGCTCATGATCGCGCCCGTCGCTCTCCAACAGGGCATGGTCGCAGCGAAAAACATTCAGCGGCGCGAGGCCGGGAAGGCTCCGCTCACTTTCCGCTATCGTGACCGCGGCATGATGGCCACCATCGGCCGTAACGCCGCCGTCGCGTCTATTGGGGGCTTGGCGTTTACGGGTTTCCCAGCGTGGCTTGCGTGGCTGGGCGTTCATCTCATTAAACTGATTGGGTTTCGCAACCGCCTTTTTGTGATGATCAATTGGGCGTGGGATTATTTCTTGTTCGAACGCATGGTGCGATTGATTCTGCCCGCAGCTTCTTGTCGCGAACCTTTTTCACCGCGCTGGCCCCCGCGCTCAGACCACGTATGACCCCAATGAAATAAGAAGCTAGCAGGAGGATTCGGACGGCCCCTCTGGCCGCTGAAGCCCATACGTTTCTTCGCAAACGCTTCCAGGCCACGGTCCCGGTTTCGGCATCTGATGATAACAAACACCCAGGAATCCTATATGAGACAAATTGTCTTGATTGTTGCTTTAAGACGTTTTTGCAATAGCGCGCCCTAACAAAAGATGGTATGGTCAACCGCGCAGTTTGTTGTAGTAATTTCCGCTCGATCGCAGACACGAGCAGCGCACAGACTGCGGCTACAGAATTTGCGAGACGAGGTATTACAGGAGCCGTCGGGTATTCCCGCCGTTGCCAATTCGACAAATTGCCAAAATCACACTAACCAGGTGCTTTCAGTATGAAGGAACAAGGAACGGTAAAGTGGTTCAATGCCGCCAAAGGGTACGGATTCATCCAACGAGAAAGCGGCGAAGATGTATTCGTGCACTTCTCAGCAATCCAGGGCGAAGGGTATCGCACGCTCGAAGAGGGCGCCCGGGTGAGCTTTGAAGTCAAGAAGGGCCCCAAGGGTTTGCAAGCGGCGAACGTCGAACGTGTCTAAGGCCCGCAAGGCGGGGCAGGTCAACTGCTTCGCGGGTTAGAGTTTTCGCTCCCCGGGATGCCGTCGTATTGTGTGCAGGCTCGCCCGCCAGCAGGTATAATCTTCTCTGATGCCAAGCGCATCGCTTCGCATGAGGGCGAAGGGGTGGTTTCCCCGGCTCTCTCCTCTTGGTGTCTGAACACAACAGGGCGCTCGTACATCTAAAAAAAGAGTAACGCCCGCCTAGGCTTAATATCTGGGCGGGCAATTGAGGAAACTACATGTCTCCGCTTAGCGTGGCTCTCTCGCCCTCTCCGGCCGTCCCCGTTCGCGACCAGTTCAAACCCGCCAAAGCCGCTTTCATCATTGCAATGCACCTGGGTGTCATAGCGGTTTTCTGGCAGACCACTTGGGCGGCAATCGGCCTCTGTATTCTGTTGCACGCGGTTTTCGGAGGGCTGGGAATCTGCGTTGGCTACCACCGCCTGCTCACGCACCGGTCTTTCAAGTGTTCCAAAGCCGTGGAATACACCCTGGCCTTTCTGGGAACGCTGACCCTGGAAGGCGGCCCCATTGACTGGGTTGCGCACCATCGGCAGCACCACCAGTACTCCGACGAAGCGGGTGACCCGCATAGCGCGCGCGATGGCTTCTTTTGGAGCCACGTCCTGTGGATGATGTGGACACCCAACGAGAAGGATTGGAAAGAACTCACCGAGCGTTATACCCCGGACCTGCTCCGCCAGCCCTTTTATCATTTCTTGGGCCGCTATTACCTGGAACTTTCCGCCGTGCTGGCCATCCTGCTTTACCTGTTGGGTGGCTGGCCCTTTGTCGTGTGGGGCATGTGCGTCCGGTTGGTCATCACTTACCACAGCACCTGGCTTGTGAACTCCGCCAGCCATACTTTCGGATACCGGAATTTCGATCTCCCCGACCTCTCCACCAATTGCTGGTGGGTTGCCCTTATGACCTATGGCGAGGGCTGGCACAACAATCATCACGCCTTTCCCACCTCGGCGCGCCACGGACTTCGCATGTGGGAAGTCGACCTTTCCTATCGATTCATCCGCCTGCTGAAATCTGTCGGCCTGGCCTGGGATGTACGCACGCCACCCGCCGAAAAACTCAAATTCGAATCACCTCGCGCCGCCTAAGTACGGCATCCTAAAGAGCCCGCGTTAAGATGGGCAGGGCCAAAACCAAACCTCCACGGGCCCACTACCCCGCATCGGTTATGGGCAGAGTTCGGGGAGAAGATGGATCCATTTGCCGTGTCAGAAGGCTTTTAATGGCCCGATGTCCGGATCACCCGATGCCCCGGCGGTCCTTCATGCATCCTTCATGGCGTGGGTACCGTGGGTGATCGCCCCGCCTGCGCGTAGCGCCGCGGCAACCACGACAGCCTCCGCTATTTCCTGCTCGGAAGCGCCCGTCTCTCGTGCCTTTTTGGCATGGATCTCGATGCAATAGGGGCACTGCGTGGTGAAAGCGACCGCGAGAGCCATCAGTTCCTTGTACTTGCGCGGAATGGCTCCCTCGGCCATCGCCGCTTCGTCGAATGCGAAAAACGCCTTGACCCCCGCGGGCGCGTTCGCCTTAATAGTTTCGATCTTGCGGAGGTTCTTCATGTCGTACATAGTGAATGTCCCCTTTCCGGGAATGACCGCAGCGCCTTTTGGCAGCCGCAGCGGGCAATTCAGAGATATCTCTGAAATTAAACTGCCACTCGGCTTTTGAGTCAAGCAACCGTGTATTGCAGGCCCGAAGCTTGCAGTTTCAAATCCTTGCCATCTTCGCGGCTGGCCGATGGATGCGGGATTACTCAATCACTCAATCGTCCGATAGGCCGGTGACCCTATGGTTCGATCACCAATCGCCAAATCACCCGATTACCCGATCACCCGGCCCCTCGCCTTCCCTGCCGCGCAAAGTCCTGCGCGCAAGGTGGAGTCGCGCTAAACTAGCGCCTGTGAAGATCCGGAAATCGCGCCAAGAGAGCGGCGGGCGGGCGTCGCGCCCAGTCCTTTTTGCAGAAAGCATTGGGGCCAGGCTGGACGCTCAAGGCGCGCCCCTGCGGAGTGCAACGGTGAATAAACGAAACATGATCCAGTGGCAAACGCACGAGGTCGCGAAAATTCCCGAAGGTTATCAGGTGGCTGTAGCGGATGTGAACGGCGACGGATGCCTGGACATCCTCGCCCTAAGCTCGGCGAAGAACGTCGTGGAGTGGTACGAGAATCCCGCCTGGAAACCGCGGCCCATCACCACGACGACTCACAAGAACATCAGCCTGGCGCCGTTGTTTCACCCGTGGTATCCGGCCCGGGGACTCGCGCTTGCCAGCGATTTTGCACTCGACGATAGCACCCACGGCGGCAGCCTCTGGTGGGCCGCGCCCGCCGCGGACTGGGACCAGGAGTGGCGGTTACGCCCGCTCGGCAGAATTCCCACTTCGCATCGGCTGCGCTGGGCAAACCTGGACGGTATGGGACGCCTGGGGTTGGTGGACGCGCCCCTGCTGGGCTTCGGCGCGGTGGCGCCGGATTACAAGGCGCCCGCCCCGCTGACCTGGTTCGAGATGCCGGAAATTTACTGGCGTGGGCATGCCTCCGCAAAGGAGACGCCGCCGACCGAGTGGCCTTCCCATCGGATCGACGAAGCTTTGACGGTCGTGCATGGCCTGAACGTGCTGGACTGGGATGGTGACGGGCGCGACGAGATTCTGACCGCGAGCTTTGAGGGTGTACACGTGTTTCACTCCGCCGGGTACGGTGCAGACCTCACGTGGACTCGCACGCATCTGGGCGAGGGCGATCAGCAGTCAGGGCCGAAGCGGGGCGCGAGTGAAATCGGCGTGGGCAAGGTGGCCGGAAAGCGCTTCCTTGCCACCATCGAACCCTGGCACGGCGACCAAGTGGTGGTCTATTCCGAAGCCGGACCGGGACAGGTGTGGACACGGCGCCTCATTGACCCCAGCTTCCATGAAGGTCACGCGCTGGCCTGCGCCGATTTGGACGGCGATGGCAACGACGAGATCGTGGCGGGTTTTCGCGGCCCGGGAACCAGCCTTTACGTCTACTACGCCGTGGACGCATGGGGATGGAATTGGGAAAGACAACTGCTCGATGCGGAAATGGCCGCTTCCGGCGTGGCCATTGTTGATCTGAATGGCGACGGGCGCAAAGACGTGGTGGCCATCGGCGCGTCCACCGGAAATGTGAAGTGGTACGAGAATCGTTCGACGTAACTCGGGACACGGGATTCGCGGTCCGGACTTCGGACTTCCGCCTGCTGTCTACGGTTCACGTCTCGTGTCTTCCGTGTGGGTTTACCGTTCAAAATGCGCTCGCTGCCTACTGTCTATTACCTTCTGCTTCATGCGCCGTAGGTCTCATTTGGTCCCCCCTGCGGGGAGGGCCGAGGGGGCGCCAGGGCGCGACGGGCCGGTGTAGAAATCCTGCGTGATGTAAAGCCTACCGTCCGGTGTTTGCGCGATCCCGATGCCAACGTCGGTGAAGTTCGAGTTCAGGATGTTGGCCCGATGATTTTTGCTAAAGCGCGGCTCGTTCATGAACGCCGCTTCGGCACGGGCGACGCTGGTGTAGAGGGCGATGTTTTCGCCCACCGCTTGCCATTCCATTCCGGCGGCCTCTACGCGCGTGGCCACGGATCCTCCCTGCGGGTCTTGGTGGGCAAAGTACCCTTGGTTCAGCATGTCGAGGGAATGTGCTCGTGCCACGGCCGCCAACCTGTCGTTCCACCGGAGGGGCAAGGCTCGACCGTTGGTTTCAGGCGTGTTCGCGGGGTCGGCCCGATCGCGATTGATTAGCTCATACATCAGTTGTTCCAGCTCCCGCGGGCGGTTCGGGTTTCGCCAAGTCGGGAATTCATGGGGGGATGGCGGTGCGTTACCACCCTCCCCAAAGTGGCGCCACCCACCGGATTGGCGAGGTTCTGCGGCGGGCGCACTCGGGCTCTCGCCGAAGTGATGCCAACCGCCAGATTCGCTGGGCTTCTGACCTGATGGGTTGGACGCCGCAGGGGTTGCTGACTGGGAGGAACCCGCAGGCGCCGGCTGAACGGAGGTCTGAGCCCAACCCAGGGTAGGGACAACGCTGATCGCCGACCACACGAGCACCGCAAGGACTACGGCTCTACGAGTTTTGGGGACGGGCTTCATCCGGCAACCCTCGATCCATCTGCTGACGTTTGCAGAATATCGTGACTCCCTTTGTCGCGCCGCCCTCCCGGCGGCATTTTCGGGCACCGGCAAGATGCCGGCGCTACTCCAGAACCTTCACAATGTATAACCCTGAATAATTATATTCCACTCGGTGCTCCCCGCCAAATTGACCGAATGGATAGTGGGATTTTATTTTGAAAAACCGTACTTCAGGGAGTTGTCGGGCGGAGCTTACGGTTTTTGTATTGTTAAGCTACAGATTCTTCGCGCGCATTGAGCGGTCAAGTGAGCCCTCACCCGGTTCCCCCTGGGGGATCACCCACACTCCCCAGGGGAGAAAGAAGGGGAATCTCTTCTACAAGTCATAAATACGAAAACCTTTAGCTTCGACATGATTGGGCCGCCCGCAGTCGGGGGTTTTAAGCCCCTGAAGCTTCAGGGCCTAGAGGTACCGTTGGATGTTTGGGCTATTGTCGGACCTCAAGGTCCGACCTCCTTCTGGAACTCACTCCGCCATATTTGGACACTACCGAATGGGTTCGTCGGGGGGGAATCCGGGCAAGCGAGGGCCGTCCATGCAGTTTGTACGAAATGTCTCGACAGCACGCTTGGGGCGGTGCCCACATCGTACCGGCAGTGTACTATCGGGTCGGCGGCGCTATACTTGGCGCAACATTAGTTGACGCTGCGCACGGAATGCGCAAAGTGCACCTGACGTGCCACGGAACGGTAGAGGCGACTCGGCAGGTGGATGACAAATGCGTAACTTCGGCTGAGGGCCTGGCGCCCGGTCTCGCGGCCCAGCGCCGGCACCTCCGGCCGCGCCAAGAGCAGCGCCACGGCCATGATGGTCATAACCACCAGAAACTGAATGAAGAAGAACATCAGGGCAATTCTAATGATGACTTCCATACTAGCCTCCCCACCGGCCGATTGCCGCGATGACCGCAGCCTTACCGCCAGGCTCGGCGTTCAACCCTTTAATCGGCTGGTGAGTGCGGGTCCATGAAGGTTTCTTAGCACTGAGAGTGGGAAGACGCGAACATCAATGGCCGATGGTAGTGACTTGCTACAGTCCAGCAGTGGGGCCGTGAGCCGTGGGCGTGGATTCGGGGCGCGCGATTCGGCCTCGGGACTGATTTATCCGACCTACCGGGGTGGCGGCGATATGAACCAAACCGACGGCGGGGCCTTCGATTTGTGCGGGTGTGTTCCTGCCGCGCGCAGGACTCGCGACTCGGGGCCAGGGCCACAGTCCGCCGCAGGCAGCATTCGACTCCCCTTTTAGGCGGGTTCGTCCAAGATGAACGCTTCGCGCTCTGCGGCCTGCCGTTTTCGATCCTGCTGACGGGAATCGTCGGGTTCGTCGTCGGGAATGCCGAAGGGCGCATGCAGCGACAGCAAGTGCGATGGCTGCTGTGATTGAAAAAGCTCTCCTTCCGATTGCAGGAGTTCATGGTAATGGCACATCGTATGTCCCTCTAAGGGGACGGGGAAAACGCAGCCTTTTACCGAGCACCTCGCCGACGGATGTGGGACAAGGGTCGCCGAGGCGGGCTTTTCCGGCGCGGGAACCACCCGAGGGGTTGACGGCCCAGGGATGGCAGGGACGGGGTCCAGGCAAGGCTGGGCGGCAAGCGCACCACAAGGCTCGGAGGGGGTCCGGGGCGGAATGTCGACGAGCGGAGGTAAAGGAAACATAAGATTAGACATATAGTTAGTCCTCTTTTTGAATCGAGCGATTATGAAATCCGTGATGGTAGGAAATTCCTGAGCCGCGATGCCCCATCGCTTCCATGACGGGGGAAGCCGCTGGGGCGGCTGGGCTACCGGACAAATAAAGGGGGCGGCCGGATGGGAAACGGGGAGACCTCCAGATTTTTTGTCTAGACATTGATTTGTGTTGCGCCGGGATTTGCAGGTCGTGGTATGATAGGCGGCGTACCAACCCAAGTTTGGCGAGCACCCTAGCCGAGAATTTCCCAGGAGAGGATAGGCCACGCCAAACGAAGACCAGTCCAGCTTGGGCAGGGGAGCCCGACCTGGGGGGAAAAATCGCGAGGGACCCATTTTCCGGGAAGGCGCGAGTCCGGCGCAAGCCCATCGCCCCCCGGGAACGCGGGAGACGGGGTTCCGCGAAAATCGGCAAAGCTAGACGGGGAGGAGAAGATCGAGTAAGATGGCCTTGATTAATTACCTCCCGAGTACCGTACACGCTCAGTCACCTCTTCAGGGACGGGTTCCTCAGATCAGAGGATCTGAGGGGAAAAGGTTGCTCACCCGCGGTGTGGGGGAGCGCCAGCGGGGCTGAGGTTTGTCCGAGGAGGATCCCCGGCAGGACTCCGCCAGCAGACGGAAATATTCTAGGCTAGAATTTGAATTTGTCAAGAATTATTTTGAAAGCGAGGTGCGCCAGAATGGAAACCATGACGGCAGCGAAAGTTGTTCGCAGGGTTCGAAAGAGAATCGAGGTAAGCCAAGAGGGCTTGGCTCGGTTGCTGAATGCCACCAAAGGAGCGGTCCAGCACTGGGAAAGGGGACGCAATAATCCTGACTTGGCGCGGCTCAATGCCCTGCGGCAGCTTTGCCCGCCGGGAGCGGAGCGGAAGGAATTGGATTCGCTCATTAAACAAACCCAGTCCCGGCTTGCGCCATTGCCAGACATCAAACCCGGGGATTTAAAGGCTGGTGAAGCGGGGGGGACAATAGGAATCCCCGGCGGAAGCTTCATCTATCTTCGCCGCGAGAATCACAAGTTGCAGCGTCAAGTGGCCCGCCTGGAAGCGTTGGTTCAGCGCCGGACCGAGCAACTACGAATCCTTGAGGACCTCGCGACCGAGTTACAGCGCGAGATGGCCAAGCTCAAGGCCAGTCACGAAGTTGCGCCGGCGGCTGCGCCCAGCGCCACCACGCCCACACAAGGATGACGTCCCGCTACGGGACGGAATTCCGGACATTGCCCAAAGTTCCGCGTGCGCCGCGCCAAGGGCGGAGTGTGGACAGAGCCAAGCGGCTCTTTGACTTTCCAATCCTGGACGGGTGAGCACACCCACCGTATACCAGTGGGGCCTGCCTACACGAAGGCCTTCCCGGTGGGGAAGGTCTTTAAGCCCAGTCCGTGATGTGAGCTGGGGCCATCCGGGGTGATCTGCCCGAGGACGGTTTCGCCAAGGGCAGATCCTGCAAAATCTGATCCCCGGAAGAGGAAAGTGGGCTGTTGAAGATGAGGTGTAGGGATACCCAGGATCTGCATGCACGAGTTTGGATCTGAGTGTTCGTCTGGACCGCGGCCTAAGATTTCCGCAACTGCATCATACGAACGGAGAGCATGATGGGCGCGGCATTAACAGCCTTCTCCCGCACCAGCATCTCCAGAAATGCGATAGCTTGGGTCAAAAGTTGGTGAGCATTCTCACGTTGGCGCATTTCCAACAACAATCCAAAGGCCTGCCTTGCCATTCTTTGCGTAGTCCTGGATGTCGTTTTCATAGTTAACGCTTCCCCTTTCCCCGAAATGGTCCCACGACCCGCAAGGGAAGATCTGAGGGGCAAATTTCAAGTCCCCAAACCTGAAACCGATTTGTAACTCTCTCATCTCTCCCCCCGTGCCCATCAATCTGGCCCGGGGCTCGCGGGCCGGAGGAGAGACCTGCTCGCGACCATCGTTTTAGGCCATAAAGAGTTGGTAAGTCAACAATCTTGTTAATGTATCAAATTTTCAAGAACCTATGTAGTCGCTGCGGACTCTTCTCACCGTTGACTCAAATCGGCAATCAGCGATGATATTGGTTAGTATCCCCCCGCAGAGCCGGGGGCTTTACGATGCTGGCCCCTCAAAGGGGCCGGGACAAGCAGAGACCCCTCACCCGACCTCATCCCTCGGCCACCCTCTCCCCTCGAGGGCGTCTCGGATAAGGGGCTCGTATCCCAAAAGTGTAGCAGCACATGAGGGCCTTTAAATCCTTCAAGTCGCGAGCCTGCTAGGGTTTCGCGAGCCACCGCCAGGTGCGGCGTCTGCGCCCTGAGCAGAGCCCAAGCGTCGTCGTCGCCTTCGTGCCTCTTTTCGGAGAAGGGCCCGGGACACTCAAACGCGTGTCGAATCGCCGGCGCGGGACTCGGATCCGCACCCATTCTCTGAAGTACCGAACCTCCAGCATTCCAAGGGTTGGGTTTTCGGAAGCCGCCCGAATCACCCGCCCTGGGAGAACTGCCACTGAGACCGTGCAACCACAACTCATTGCCGCGAATCCGCTTATTGTCAATTACATGCTTGGGACAGGGACCGATTCATCGAAGAGAAGGATTCTCCCCGTACACGCTTTCCGTGGCCACAGCGCAAGTCCGGAGGACATTGCTTGCCGCGTTCTTCAGGCTCATGTTCGTCGCTATTATGGCCGTCAACTCATTGAACTATTTCGCTCCCCTGGTCCTCTTGGGAGGCGCCCACTTCTTGACCGCATTCAAGACCGATCAAATGCAAGCGCTGGCGCTTGTGTCTCTCGGGTTGTATAGTGCGGGCTACGGCATCAGCCTGGTGTTTTTTGGATTCCATTGCCTATTGATTGGATACCTCATTCTTAGGTCGGCCTTCCTTCCCCGAATACTGGGCGTGCTGATGGCAATCACGGGTTGGGGTTGGCTGACCTTTCTGTCGCCGCCGCTGGCAAACTATCTGTGGCCCTACATCGCGGCCGCCAGCGTCCTCGGGGAAGGATCGCTGACCTTGTGGCTCCTGGTGCTGGGCGTGAACGTTCAACGATGGAAAGAGCAGGCCAGCGCCGCATGAAAGCCGCCGTCTATGGTCCTCAAGCGGACTTGTAAGTTGTCACGCAAAATCAGGCAGAAAAGGATATCTACATGAAAGCAGTTGTCTACTACAAATACGGTTCGCCCGATGTTCTCCAGTATGAAGAGATTGAGAAGCCAACCGCTGGGGACGATGAAGTTCTGATAAAAGTGCGCGCCGCTTCCGTCAATCCATTTGACTGGCACTTCATGAGAGGCACGCCTTACTTCCTTCGCATAATGGCCGGGCTGCGTAAACCCAGGGACACACGACTAGGCGTTGATGTGGCCGGCCAGGTGGAAGCGATGGGCAGGAACGCCACTCAGTTCAAATCAGGCGACGAGGTGTTCGGCGCGTGCCGTGGGGCCTTTGCCGAGTATGCGTGTACTTCCGAGTCGGCATTGGTCATAAAGCCGGATAACGTGACGTTTGAGCAGGCGGCTTCTGTACCTGTGGCGGCATTCACCGCATTGCAGGGTCTTCGCGACAAGGGACAGATTCAGCCGGGGCAGAAGGTCTTGATTAACGGTGCGGCGGGAGGCGTGGGCACGTTCGCGGTGCAAATCGCAAAGTCGTTCGGCGCGGATGTGACCGGCGTATGCAGTACGAGGAATGTGGAAATGGTCCGATCCATCGGCGCCGATCGGGTCATTGATTACACCCAAGAGGATTTCACCAAGAGTGGGCAACGTTACGACCTCTTTTTCGACTGCGTTGGGAACCATTCGTTGTCAGCTTGCAGGCGCGTCTTAAATCCCAAGGGGATATACCTTCCGGTCGGAGGAGAGACCGGTCGGTGGATGATTGGTGCTCTGGCTCGTTCGATCACAACGCTTGTGTGGTCATGGTTCGTGAGCCAGAAGCTGGTCATATTCTTCCTGGCGAGATCGAGTAAAGAGGACCTGGCCATCATGCACGAGCTCATGGAGGCCGGAAAGGTAACCCCGGTCATCGACAAGCGTTACCGGTTGAGCGAGGTCCCTGAGGCTATCCGGTATCTGGAAGAAGGGCACGCGCGAGGAAAAGTAGTCATAACTTTGGAACATAACAATACAACCTAACTACGCGCTGCACCCGCCTGTGCTACGCTGCGCTTCGCAAAGCGGTCGAGCGCGACGGTCAGGCGTCATAGACACCGTGGAGGTGTCGGGAGTGCAGTACCTTGCGAGTGCCGTTACCTGGGGTCTGCTCGGCCCGTTCCTCAGGGCAATCTATTGAAGAAGAGCAAAGCTTCTCTTCACCTTTCAACATCGATGATCCTCGGACTTTCACCGCCCCGCGTGTTTACGATCATGCGCTCATGAAACCTAGCGGGCGCAGACCGGCTCGAAGGCGGTAGTGCAAGGTACCGCCTTCCACTCACTCAGCCAGTCCAAATCTAAAAGTCGATCAGGAAAAACCGGGAGCAGGAGCTGCCGTCATTCGCGGCGAGTGGCAGTAGAAATCGGGGCACGCCCCGGCGGACAGGAGTTCTGCCCGGTCCGGGGCCTGAATTAAGGATGCTGCTAAGGTTAGAAGTGGAACCCCAGCTCGGCCGTAAGGGTTCGCGGCGTCACGTAATGGGTTCCACTGAAAGTTGAAATGAAGTTGTAGAGCGCCTCTTTATTCATCAGGTTGATCGCTGACAAGCGGAGGCTCCATTTGCGTTTATCACCGTTGAAGAGGTTATCTTGACCCACCGAAAGGTCGAAGAGGTTGCGGGGAGCGATGCGGGGTGGGTTGTGATCGTCGTTTTCGGTGCCTGCGGCCGGAATCCTCAAATACTTGGAAGCGTACTCGTTCGCCGGGCAGAGGCTATTCGGACTGATCGGAGTTGACGGGGTCGCAAACACCCCGTTGCAAGAGAGTCCGGCCTGGAACTGTTGATCCGGCGTGATAATCGACGCATCCACGACAGAGTCGGTCCCGTTCGGCCCATTGGCGCAATTGCCGCCCGCGCACGGCACAGGACCTGCCACCAGGCCGCTATCATAGCGCCAGTTGAAGCCGACCCAGGGTCCGCGCTTCCAGGGCTGGTATTGCATGTGAGTCGTCTGGTTAAAGTGCTCGTCGTGGTCGATGCGGAACACTTCGCTCCCCATCGGCGTCGCGCCGATGCCGCTAACCTGTGGTTCAAAGAAGCGCGCCGCCACGCTCGACATCACGACATACGCCGTGAAGCCATGCGTGTTGGGGACGCTGACGCGAATGGCGTATCCGGGGATTTTCGATTTGGCCCACTCTATGGGAAAAGTAATCGGTGAGTTGCCCAGCACGCTGAAGTCGAAGGCCCTTTGCGTGTATTTCCAGATGTATTCGCCGTCCACCACCAAGTGCGTTCCAAAGGCTTGTTGGAGACCGGCGTGGAACTCATTGCGGGTAGAGGGGCTCAGCGGCGTGGTGCTGACGCATGGACTGATGGTCGACGACATGATCGCGTTGATCACGGAATCTGTGCATCCATTACTCGCCAAGATCAGGTTCTCGTTGAACGGCGTTTCCATGGTGCGAGCATACGAAACCCGCAGCACGGTGTTGGTTTTCTTAACATTGTAAGCAGCACCCACGCGTGGCTCCGCTTGGCGGGCAATCGAGATGCCATTATATAAGTCGCCGCGCAGGCCAAGGCTGAAGTTCCAGTTGTTTTTCGTGATCGAGTCTTGAACGAAGAGGGCCAGCTCTTTGATGTCGGAGTGAACATCATAGGCGTACCTGCCGCTGGTGGTATTCGGGCAACCGTCGGAGGACGGCAGGGGCGCCGTTCGAGTCAGGTCGTAACAGCCCAGAAGGGGTATAAAACCCGGGTTCGCCTGGAGCGGCCCAGTGCAATTCGCCGGATTGGTCAGCCCCGGGTTTGTAGAGGGACTTCCGTCAGCATCTAAACAAACAGCGTTGGCGTTGGGATCAATAACCCCGAAGCTGTCGTCCTCCGTCAGAAATGTGTGCTGAAATATTGCTCCCGCCTTAATGTTGTTAATGCCTCTCACGTAAGAGACCTCGGCGCGAGCACCGGCATTGGTCAGCGTACGATCCTGGCCAATGGTCTGGAGCTGAAGATCGGGTTGGAGGTCGGCGAAAGGATCGCCGCTCGGGTAGTAGTTGTACCCATCACGGCGCATCCAGCCCCCAAACGTGAAAACCGTGTTGTTATTGAGCAGGCGCGTCCAAGTGGGCGCAATGTCAACCGTCTTGATCTGCGAACGTTGATCGGCGGACCCCACCGGAACGCCGTTAGGACCCAAGCCTCCGTTGTCAACCACCAGTCCGGACCACGCCGTCGCGTCTTGGGCGTCATAAGAATTGGGTGTTTGGAACCAGGAGCGCGTAAACTGGAAGTTCACGTTGACCGTGTCCTTTTCCGCGGGCTTAAAGTCGACGCGGTCAAAAATATTCTCTTCATTTCCCCGGTCGTGCATGACGTTGAATTCCGGCCCATCCAGAAATCGCGTGGTATTCAACCCATTGGCGGCGATGAAGTTACCCCAGCTTTTTCCACCGTAACCGAAATTAAATCCAGTGTTCGAAGTCCCAAAGGTTCCATAAGAAGTCGTCACATTGCCATGCGGCTGAGTCTCCCCCAGGCCTGAACGCGTGGTCGCCACGATCACCACGCTGGTCTTGCCCCCAAACTCCGCCGGAGGCGCACCCTCGATCACTTCCAACGACTGCACGGCATCTTCCGGTAGCTGATTCGAGAAGACTTTGCTTTGTTGATCGGTGATCGGCTGGCCATCAACGGAAAAGGAATTCGAAGCGTGATCGCCGAGTCCATGAAAGAGCCCATTGGAGTCGGCGGAGATTCCCGGGGAAGTCAACGTCACCAAAGAACTGAGACCCGAAGACTGACTTTCGAGCGGAAGGTCGTCGATGAGGGTTCGATCCACGTCCGTGTGGGCCGTGGAGTCAACCTCGACCAAGTCGGAAGCTTCGGTCGTCACCGTCACCGTCGTCTTTCCGCCGGCCATTTCCAACGTGACGTTTAGGTTGACAGGGACCGAGGAGTTAAGGTCTATGTCTTCCACGTGCGGAGTGAAACCTGCCGAGGTAACGGTGAGGTGATACGGATTAAAGGGTATGTTGCTGAAGGTGAAGCTGCCTGAAGCATCCGTGGAGGCCGTGCGTTCCAAGCCGCTCACGGGATTGTGGATCTTCACTGTGGCGCCGGGGATCACGGCGCCCGAGGGGTCCTTCACCGTGCCCGCGACGGTACCGGCCCCCCCTGAGCTCCCTGCGGCAACCCAAGCGGGAAGAGCAGTAAGCCCGAGAGATAAAATCAGGATAAGCAGTGATGCGCGCCGACCAACCATTAATCTCCTCCTTGAGACCCATTCGTATTTTAGCGTCGAATCGTACTGAGGAAAAGCTTTTCAGGAAAGACAAGGAGCGCGTGAAGGTAGTCGGAAGGCAGCAAGCGGGCAAACGTCAGCACCCGTCTTCTCCTCACCCCGCTGTTCTAACCCTGAAGTTCAATCAGGAAATGGTGGGACCAGGAGCTGCGGGCCTACGCGGCAGGTTGGAGTAGAAGCCCAGTCAGGCCCCGGCGGACAGGAGATCTGTCCGCCGGGGCCTGAATTATGGATGCAGTTAGGGTTAGAAGTGGAACCCCAGTTCGACCGTAAGGGCTCGCGGCGTCACGTAATGGGTTCCACTGAAGGTGGAAATGAAATTGTAGAGCGCCTCTTTATTCATCAGATTGATCGCTGTCAAGCGGAGGCTCCACTTATGCTTGTCACCGTTGAAGAGGTTGTCTTCACCCACCGAGAGGTCGAAGAGGCTGCGGGGCGCGATGCGCGGTGGGTTGTGATCGTCGTTTTCTGTTCCTGCCGCAGGGATCTTCACCAGGGAAGACTTGTACTGGGATGCTGGGCACAGGTCAGTTGGACTGATCGGAGTGGTCGGGGTCGCAAACACGCCGCCGCAAGAGAGTCCGGCCTGGAACTGTTGATCCGGCGTGATTATCGACGCATCCACGACCGAGGAGGACCCGCCCGGCCCATTGGCGCAATTGCCGCCTGCGCACGGCAGGGGGCCTGCCACCAAGCCGCTATCGTAGCGCCAGTTGAAGCCCACCCAGGGGCCGCGCTTGAAGGGCTGGTATTGCAGGTGAGTTGTCTGGTTAAAGTGCTCGTCGTGGTCGATGCGGAACACCTCGCATCCCGTCGGCGTCGTCGCGCAAAGCGAGCCCGGCGCGGAGCCGACTCCGGCGACCTGCGGCTCGAAGAAGCGCGCCGCCACGCTGGACATCACGACAAACGCCGTGAACCCATGGGTACTCGGGACGCTGGCGCGGAGGGCATACCCGGGGATTTTCGATTTGGTCCACTCGACGGGAAAAGTTATCGGTGAGTCACCCAGGATGCTGAAGTCGAAACCCCTTTGCGTGTACTTCCATATGTATTCGCCATCCACAACCAGGTATTTGCTGAAGGCTTGTTGGAGGCCGGCGTGGAACTCATTGCGGGTGCCAGGGCTCAGCGGAGTAGTGCTCACGCAAGGAGCGATGGTCGACGACATGAGCGCGTTGATCACGGGATCTGTGCATCCATTACTCGCCAGGATCAGGTTCTCGTTGAACGGCGTTTCCATGATGCGAGCATAAGAAGCCCGCAGCACGGTGTTGGTTTTTTTGACATTGTAAGCCGCACCCACGCGGGGCTCCGCTTGGCGGGCAATAGTGATGCCATTATATAAGTCGCCGCGGAGGCCGAGGTTGAAGACCCAATTCTTTACCGTAATCGTGTCTTGGGCGAAGAGGGCCAGCTCTTTGATGTCGGAGTGAACGTCATAGGCGTATAGGCCGCTGGTTTTATTCGGGCAATCGTCGGAGGCAGGCAGTGACGCCGTTCGAGTTAGGTCGTAGCAGCCCAGGATGGGAATAAAACCCGGATTGGCCTGGAGCGGCCCAGTGCAATTCGCCGGATTGGTCAGCTCCGGGTTTGTATCCGCACTCCCATCAGCATTCAAACAAGGAGCATTCGAGGTGGGATCGACCACACCAAAGCTGTCGTCTTCCGTCAGAAAGGTTTGCTGAAATACCACCCCCGCCTTTACGTTGTTGATGCCTTTCGCGTAAGCGACCTCAGCGCGAGCGCCGGCATTGGTCAGATCGCGAGCCTGGCCAATGGACTGGCGCTGAAGATCGGGTTCGAGGTCGGCGAAAAGGTTGCCGCTTGGGTAGTAGTTGTATTCATCACGGCGCATCCAGCCCCCAAAGGTAAACACGGTGTTGTCATTGATCAGGCGCGTCCAGGATGGTGCAACGTCAATCGTCTTGATCTGCGAATGTTGATCGGTGGGTCCCACTGTCAGGCCGTTAGGACCCAAGCCTGCGTTGTCAACTACCAGTCCGGACCACGCCGTCGCGTCTTGGGCGTCGTAAGAATTGGGCGTCTGGAACCAGGAGCGCGTGAACTGGAAATTCACGTTGACCGTGTCCTTTGCCGAGGGCTTAAAGTCGAAGCGGTCGAACAGGTTCTCTTCATTGCCCCTGTCGTGCATGACGTTAAGTTCCGGCCCATCCAGAAACCGGGTGGTATTCAATCCGTTGGCAGAAATGAAGTTACCCCAGCTCTTTCCACCATAACCGAGATTGAATCCTTCGTTCGAAGTCCCAAAGGTTCCGTAAGAGGCCGTCACACCGCCATGCGGCGTCGTCTCCCCCAGACCTGAGCGCGTGGTCGCCACAATCACCACGCTGGTCTTGCCACCGTATTCAGACGGAGGAGCGCCGTCGATCACCTCCAACGATTGCACGGCGTCTGCCGGGAGTTGATTCGAGAAGACTTTGCTTTGTTGATCGGTGATCGGCTGGCCATCGACGTTAAACGAGTTTTCTGCGTGATCTCCGAGTCCATGAAAGAGACCATTCGAGTCGGCCGCGATCCCCGGCGAGGACAACGTGACCAGGGAACTCAGCGACGAAGACTGACTTTCGAGCGGAAGCTGGTCGAAAAGGGCTCGATCCACGTCCGTGTGGGCCGTAGGATCAACCTCAATCAGATCCCCTGCCTCGACCGATACCGTCACCGTCGTCTTTCCGCCAGCCACTTCCAGGGCGATGTTTAGATTAATGGGTACACTGGAGTTAAGGTCCAGGTCTCGCACATAGGGAGTGAAACCTGTCGCCGCAGCCGTGAGGTGATACGGGTTGAAGGGTACGTTGTTAAAAGTGAAGCTTCCCGAGGCATCCGTGTATACCGTGCGGTCAAAGCCCGTTACGGGATTGTAAATTATCACTGTAGCGTCGGGAATTACGGCGCCTGAGGGGTCCTTCACCGTGCCCTTGACCACCCCGGCGGCCCCCAAGCCCTGTCCGGCGACCCAGACAGGGAAAGCGGTGATCGCAAGAAACAGAATCAGAAAAAACAATGATGCGCGCTTACCAACCATATAGTCTCCTCCTTGAGGCTCATGAGAATTTTTGCGTCGAATTGAAATGAGGCAGAGCTTTCAGGAGAGAGGAGGGGCGCGGGCAAAAAGCGATGGCGTGAGGTGGGGGGAATATCGCGCCTGTCGAGCTATAGGCCGATAGGTGGATTCCCGCTGCGGCTTCTGGACAAGCGATTGGACTGCGGGGCGAACCGAACTGCTACGAACGATCTGGCAAAGGGGGCAGAGCGGGCTGAGATCCTGGGCGGCGTGCAAGTACGTTCCACCATGGTGCTCAATCTGGCAGACCCTGGCAACTTCGCTATGGTGGTGGAGGATTTCGGCAGAAAAGAGGTGGAGCTCACCCGTGAGCAACACACCCACAATCAAGGCGCGCACCCAGTACCTGTGCCGATTTTTTCCCCAGCGTCTCACCTTGAGGGTCTCGCTCCTTCTGGGTTTAGATTCAAATTGTCTGCTTGCCCCTGCCTACTACCCATAATACCAAATAATCTGCAAACTGAGGAGTACTTATTTCACCCTTTGCCCTTAGTATAGGCATAGAGATGCGCGCACCCCAGGAGAAGTTGCACAGAAATTAGATTACTTCCCGGCTTGGGAGCGCCCTGGCAGGAGCCTGGTAGAATTGAGAATAAAGGCCATCTCTGAGGTCACATGAATAATGGCCGCCAGCAACGGATTCAGGAAACCAAAGGCGGCCATTCCAACCCCCACGCTGTCCACTGCCAATGTTCCCGCGAAATTCTGCATGATGATACCGCGGCAGCGTCTGGCAATTCGCAACGTTTCGACGAACTTGGAAAGATCATTTCCTATCAAAATGATATCTGCACTTTCCCTGGCAACATCCGTCCCCGAGCCCATGGCAATTCCCACGTCAGCCTCGACCAAGGCGGGAGCGTCATTGATACCGTCCCCGACCATGGCGACTTTGCGAAGCTTCCCGCGCAGCTCCCTGACCCACTTCGCCTTCTGCTCGGGCAAGAGTTCTCCAACCATTTCATCCACGCCCAGGTCCCGCCCCACCGAAATGGTGGCGGCTTGCGTATCTCCACTCAGCAGAACCGTTCTCAAGCCCATCCTTCTCATCGCCGCAACGGCCTGCTTCGCTTCCGGGCGCAGGACGTCAGCAATGCGGATGCTTCCCAAAACCTGCCCCCCTCGAGCAACATAAACTTCTGAAACACCGCCCAGGCCGTCGCCATTAGCTGACGGAACGCTGCTCACGCCACGCTCCGTCAAAAGCGCTCGGCTGCCGACGAGAATCTCCTCGCCTCTCGAGGTCGCGCGGACTCCCCTTCCCGGCGTATAGGAGAATTCATCGGGCTCCACGATGGGGACGGCAAGCTCGGCAGCCCGCGCAATAATCGCTTTGGCCAGAGGGTGTTCGGACTTGCGCTCGGCAATGCTGGCGGCGGCGATGATCTGCGGCACAGAGAAACCGTCGCTCGAGACGACCTCCCGAATCTGCGGAGTTCCGAAGGTCAACGTGCCGGTCTTATCCAGCAGCACGGTGTCCACAGCGGCGAGCGCCTCCAGGTAGCGGCCGCCTTTAATGATCGCCCCATGATGCGCGGCGCGCCCGATGGCGCCCAGTATGGCCAACGGCGTTCCCGCCGCGATGCCACAGGCTCCCGCAACGATGACAACCGAAATCGTAGATCGGGCGTTGTGAGTGATGAAGAAGGTCAGAGCTGCCGCCCCCAGCGCAAAATACACCAGATAGCCGGCCAGGCGGTCTGCCGTTTTCTGGATCGGCGCCCGCGACTTCTCGGCCCGTTCGACGGCTTCAATGATCCTTCCGAACGTGGTGTCACGACCCAGCTTTTGCGCTTCGATTTCCAGGGCGCCCGACTGGTTAATGGTTCCGGCATAGACAAAGTCACCGGCCGCTTTTTCCACCGGCATCGCCTCACCCGTAATGGCCGCCTGCTCCACAAATGAACGTCCGCCCAGCACAGCGCCATCAACGGGGATGTGCCCGCCCGGCTTCACAATGACCGTGTCACCAGCTTGAACCTGGTCGGCAGCTATTTCAGTTTCTTGATCATTACGCCGGACAAGGACGGTTCTTGGGAGGAAATCAAGCAGGTCCTGGATTGCGCGCCGGCCCCGACCGACCGTAAGACCCTCCAGCACCTCGGCGGCAAGGACGAAGCCGGTGATAACCAGAGCCGTGAAGAACTCCCTGATGGCTAAAGCCGCGAGAAGGGCAATGGTCATCGAGAGTTCCATCGTCATCTTTCGTTCGACGATGTTTTCGATGGCCTCTTTGAAAATGGGGTATCCCCCGATCAAAGTGGCCGCAACCCCAATCACGCTGATCCGTGGAAAGGGCTCCCACACGCGAAACCAGACGGCAGCAGCGGCTATTGCCACAAAGGCAATGCGCACGAGTTCGACCCAGTCGAATCCGTGCTCATGTTCCGCGTGCTCCGGGCTCTCCTCAGGCTCGTTCTGTTGCGTGAGTCTCCGGTCCACCTCGGGCGGAGGAGGCGTTACCCGGCTTTTTTCGACCAAGTTAGGAGCGCCCATAACACTCTCCTCTCCCGTCAACTGGGAGCTGGCTATTTCAAGTAAGACTTGACCATGGCAATCACTTCATCGGCGGCCGCCACCTGTTCCGAGCTAGGCTTTTGCTTTCCATTGAGTACGTGACTCCTGATGTGGCCCTCCAGGAGCTCGGCCATCAGACTGTTCATTGCCCCTCTTGCGGCACTCATCAATTGCAGAACATCGGAGCAGTCGCGCTCTTCGTCGAGGGCCCGCACCAGAGCTTCAACCTGTCCTTGAATGCGTTTGGCCCTGAGAAGCAATTCCTTCTTATCTCTAATCGTGTGGCTCATAGTTCCAGCTTCCTTTCACTTATACCATACCCCGTATGGTATGTCAAGGGAGTAGGGCTAAGGCTTGCCGTACCCTCCTTATCGTGCGACCGAACCAAGAGAGTACGGCAAGCCGCACCCTTACAACAAGGCGGAGCTGAGTCGAGCAGTCGCAGAGTATGCTAATTTGCCCAGCCGTGGTTTTTGTCCGTGCCTGTTCTTCGTGACCTCTGCGCCTCAGTGGTGAAATCCTTCTTAGGTAAAATGACCTTGGCCGGTTTAGGTAGCTGGCGCTGCCCGCGGGCTGCAAACCCGTCGAGTGCCTCTCCCGGGGCTCTGCTGGGTTCGATTCCCAGCCCGGCCTTTGCATTGCAAAGCCGTAATGTGTCCCAATTTGAAAGCCGATGTTTGAGGGAGTGGTGCAGGGGGTCGGAGCTTTAGCTCCGACATGTGATGCCGCTCGCAGTCAGGGGCTTTAAGCCCCTGAAGCTTCACGGCCGAAGGCCCCGTGGAACGTTTGGGTTATTGTCGGACCTGAAGGTCCGACCCCCTTTCTGGAATTCACCGCACTACATTAGGACATTCCCCAAACCCGTAATTTCTTGTTTCTTAGGCAAAGACTCTTGGACGCACGGCTTTTCGCTTTTGCCCTTTGCCATTTGCGTTTTGCCTTTTGATTTTCTTTCGGAAGTATGTAGTTTACGCAAGGGGACACTCTTTCAGCATAATATACCACGGCCCGCTCCTACTTCGGCCACCCCTCGGGCGGCTTCTTTTTCGTCAGTGATTTCTTCATGGCAGCCTGCCAGTTCCCTTTGATTTTGAGAACGTCCGGCTTCGGGCCGGGCGTCATGGATTTCTTGAGAGGCTTAACTTCCTTAGTCATTTTTTCCCCTTGAACTCAGCGGTTGCGCTCGCTTGGTACGGCCTCCAAGTCGGCCTTTCTCTTCCTGTGATTGCCTCATCCAGCCAGGAACATTCAGAGCAACGTAAGCCGCGATGCTGCCTAGAAAGACGCCAATCGCAATCTTTAGTATGAGCTTCATGCAATATCCACTTGTGGTTTTCTTTCGTTCTTGATTTCCAGTGTAAGTAGAAATCCAGCCGGAAAGGATTTCAGCGTACCTCGCAACTTGTTGAGGCAATCCACGAATTGAGCAATCGTCATCTCGCAGGATGAACCGCCTATACTCGCCCACTCCCTACCGCACACTGGACAGTTGCTCAGCTTGCCCTGCTCCTCTCGCCTCATCATATCTCTGCAAGATGATATTGATAATCCGCTTCCGCAATGCCTGCACTCCAATCGCAAGGAGAGAACGTCGGAGAGTTCAATGAACTTCTTGGTTTCCTCGGTCATCACGCCCCCAACGGTTGTTTGTACATGAGCCGTTTTCCTTCGGCCAACTTGATCGCCATGATGGTGCGTTCTCCATCGTTCATCTTGCGAGCGTTCCACATAAAGTCGAACTGCCACAAGTAGCGATGCAAATACTCCTTGCTTACGCTGTGGTAGATGCCCATGAGTCCGCGCTTCAAGATGGCGAAGGAACTCTCCGCTGTGTTGGTGTGGATGTCGCCACGAACGTATTCCTTCGTGCTGTGGCAGACCGCTTCATGGCCGCCCGCGAATGCTTTCCCGATGCCTTCGTAAACCGGGAAACCGTCCGTCATGATGCGGGCGTTCTGGTCTACCATCTCGCGGATTGCGCCTTTTAGAGTTTTGCCGCTCACGTCGGCCACCACCTGACGCCGAATGCGCCCGTGCCGCTCGACCGCCGCAAACACAGGAGTCTTTTCCGTTCCACGTCCGCGCTTATGGGTCTTGCCATCACCCGGACGTGGCCTGCCACCCACATAGGTCTCGTCGCATTCAACGTCACCCTTCAATTTCTCGATAACTTCGGGATTGTCGGGAGCCATCGCAAAGCGGATGCGGTTCATCATGAACAGGGCCGACTTGTAGCTGATCTGGCACTGGCGCTGAATCTCCAAGGCCGCCATGCCTTTCTTAGAAGTAGAAGCGCGCCAGAAAGCGTAGCACCAGTGGCGAAGGTCAATGCGGCTTTCCTCATATACCGTGCCGATGCGGACGGTATACTGCTTCTTGCAATCGTGGCAGCGCCACAGGTAGCGCTTGTTGCGTTTTACGGTTTCGCCAATCGTCGGGCTACCTTCCGTCATCTTGTAGACATTGGAACTTCCGCAGTGTACGCATGTGGGATTCTTCCCCCAGCGGAGAGCCTCTAGCAGTTCCACCGCTGCCAGTTCATCGGAACACGCCAGAGGAATCTGTTCGACCATTGCCGACTTGCTTAGGTTGTGTTGTTCTTCGTTTTTCATGATACAATCTTATACCTAACGCAATTCATTTGTCAAGTACAAAATTACAACTATATTTGACTTGGAATGAGCATGTTAGCAGTATAACTATGGCCCGGTAGACATGGAAAGCCGTTCAATTGTTCCGAGTACGCCATCTCTGCCAAGAAACACCATATCAGTAAACCCTCCACACCCAGGAACGCAATACTTCGCCTTGGATATCGCCTTCAGTGCTATGGGCCGCACCTCCGCTGATTTCATCGTATGAATGTAACCCTCCTCCTTTATGACAAAATGCGCTATGGATTCCCCAACGCCCATAGGCAGGTATCCGCGCAATTCATTTACAGCCGTGTCATCACTCCAGAAAATAACCGCCCGATTTTCTATCGGACTCCATACAGCAAGCAGAAGCCCAAACAAGACATTATTTCGGTCTGGGTGAGGGTCAATGTAGTTGTGATACATATCTCGCAACTCAGATTCAATTAGTGTGCGGATGGCCCATACCGTCAAATTCTTCGGCTTTGAATTGGCGATTCTCCATTCGATGTGTTGCATTGCCATGCGCGCAAAATTCAAAGCTCCAGCGACTGCAATCGCGGATTTTGCTCCATTAGCATACTCTTCACGAAATATCTTTGAACCATGAACTTTGCTAACTCCTGACATAGTTAGCTCGGTGTCAGCACAGATTAATAATCCATCTGCACAAGTGAACCCGATAGCAATCGTCACGGATTCTCCTTTCGGAGGCCGCGCGAGTTTCGGGTGTGGGATAATGATATGCGGTCTCGGGAGTGTGCTAATCATAATCCCACCCCAGGCCTTGCGTAAAGTACATAGTTCCGTTTTCTTTTATGCCCCCGCCGCAAGTGCTACCCTGCTGCCGGCAAAAAAATCTGAACGGCGGGCCCAGGCCAATCGTCATATCTTTGAGGGCAGTATGGCAGCGATGGGGCAGGTGATTTTGAGTCAGGCGCTCCTATCCGCGGACGCGAAGGATCGAGAGTTTGAGGTTGCGGTTCGCGAACACGCTCGGCACGTATACCGCGTTGCCCAGGCGGTGCTGCGGAACCATCACGATGCCGAGGACGCCGTGCAGGAAACCTTCCTGCGCTTCCTGCGGCAGCAGCGAAACTGGGCCGGGATTCGCAACCCGCGCGCTTGGCTGGCGCGGACGGCGTGGCGTGTAGCCCTGGATCGGCGGCGGCAGGCGGTGCCGGTTTCGCTGGAGGAAGCTGCCGACGCGGTCGGAGATTTCCGCTCGGCGGGGGCGAGCGCGGAAGAGGTGGCTGCCCACGCCCAAATGCTGGCGCTCGTCGAACGGCTGATTGCCAGCCTCCCGAAGGAACTGCGCGATCCCCTGACGCTTTCCACGGTCGAGGAACTGACTTCCGCGGAAATTGGCGAATTGCTGGGAATCCCCGAGGGTTCGGTGCGGGAACGCATATCGCGAGCTCGCACCGTGTTGTGCGAGAAACTCGCGGGCTTGTTGGAGAAAAATCGTGGACGATAAGGAAAAACGTTTCATCGATGAATTGCTCGATGCATCCTTGCGGCGCTACGCGAGCGCTGAGCCGCGCCCGGGCCTGGAGGATCGAGTCCTGGCGGGCGTGCGCTCCCGGCAGCAGTCGGAACGCCGACGCACGGTGTGGGCTTGGGCCATAGGAACGGCAGCCGCGGCCGCAATGGTAACGCTCCTGGTGATTTACTGGCCGCGCCAGCAGCCCGCGCCATTGCCGGTCATTGCGAAAGCTCCGGCAAACCTTTCTGCGCCTAAGGTCGCAGCGGTCGCTCCGCTGGTGCAGCCGCCCATGCAGCACCGGTCGCAGCGCCATGCCACGCCGAGGTGGGTTGATACGCGCCCGCAGCAGTTTCCCACGCCCCGGCCGCTGAGCGAGCAGGAAAAGTTGCTGGTGGCGTATGTCCAGGCGCTCCGAGGCTCGGCAGCCACCCCCGCGGCCAATACCAAGCCGGACGTGGAGCCCGGTCAGGCGATTCCGCCGCTCAGCATTGCGGCCATTAAGATCGAACCCCTCGCCCCCGAGGAGGATGGGGATGGAAAGTAACGACCCCGCAGGACGAGCGTATGCCGCCCCGGCAGCAGTCAATCTTCGAATGCGTTTCAAGGAGGAAACTATGAAAAGGCGAATGGTAATGACTTTGACCTTGATTTTGGTCCTTGCAGGCGCCGCCGGTATTCCGAGGGCCGCGGCGCAGGAATCCACCGAGGCCCCGGTAAAGACGCAGGGCAAGGAAGAAGCCACCCCACCCAAATCCATTGATTCCTACAACATCGATTTCACGGTCAGTGAGCTCGACAACGGAAAGAAAATCAATTCCCGCAGTTACTCCATGCAGATGCCCAACATTCCGTTCCTGCGCTTGCCTGGCGGGTCACCGCCCTGGACCGATTGGAAGCGCGTGCGGGTGGGCAGCCAAATCCCCATCCCCGCCGGAGAAAAGGGATTTACCTACAAGGACGTGGGAATGGATATCGACTGCCGCTATTTCCTGATGGGGAACGGCAAATTAACCATGGCGACCACTTGGGATTACACGAGTATGGGGGGTGACCAGGAACGCAATAATCCCACCCCAGTATTCCGCCATGTGCGTTCCGAAGTGGAGGCCGTTGTACCCTTGGACAAACCGACGGTGATTTCCGAAGTGGACGACGTGGCTTCCACCCACCGCTATGTTTTCGAAGTGAAGGTTACGAAAATAAACCCGTAGAGAAGGCCCCCGAGCGAAACCGCATCCGGAGGAGAACCACAAGCTCTCCTCCGCGACGGAGGGGGGATTACAACGGATTCCTCACCACTGGTTTGGAAGGGCGGGGCTTCACAGGTCGCGGAAAAAACTTGCAGGCGCTGTCATTCTGAGCCCGCATTTTGGGCGAAGAACCCCCTTAGTTTACTCTTTTCACTGACCCCCACGAACTGCCGGGGTCCTTCGCGAAGTTTACCCTGAGCGGCAGAGCGAGATTCTTCGCGTGGTTTACCCTGAGCCAAGCAGAGCGAGATCCTTCGCTTCGCGCAGGATGACAGCGAAGAGCTCAGAATGACAGTGAAGCGCTCAGGATGAAAGCGAAGGACACTCCTTAAGCACCGCGGGAATTTACTAGTTCCACCCCCCTGGCGTATAATCAATTCCCCAGGGCGACATCGAAAATTCTGCCCACTGGTTAAAACTTATGCCTGCCCGAACTTTATACGAAAAAATCTGGGAGGCTCACCTCGTCGCCGAGGAGCCTGGCCAGCCGGCGCTGATCTACATTGACCGGCACTTGGTGCATGAAGCCACGTCACCGCAAGCATTTTCCGGTCTCAAGGTGGCGGGGCGCAAGGTGCGCAGGCCGGACTTGACGTTTTCCGTCATGGACCACTCCGTGCCCACCAAGAACCGCCATTTGCCCATTGCGGATGATGTGGCGGCCGCGCAGATGAACGCCCTGGTGCGCAACTGCCGCGAAAATGGGATCTTGCTTTTCGACATGCAGAGTCCCAATCAAGGGATCGTCCACGTCATCGGGCCGGAACTCGGCATCACGCAGCCCGGGCTAACCATCGTTTGCGGCGACAGCCACACCTCAACGCATGGAGGTTTGGGGGCGCTGGCATTCGGCATTGGCACCAGCGAGGTTGAGCACGTGCTGGCCACGCAGTGCCTGACGCAATTCAAATCCAAAACCATGTTGGTGCAAGTGGACGGCCGCCGCGCCCCGGGCGTCACCGCCAAGGACATCATTCTGGCCATCATCGGCAAGATCGGCATCTCCGGCGGCAACGGCCATGTGATCGAATACGCGGGCGAGGCGATTCGCGGCCTCTCCATGGAAGGCCGCATGACGGTCTGCAACATGTCGATTGAAGGCGGGGCGCGCGCCGGCATGGTAGCGCCTGACCAGACCACGTTTGCTTATTTGGAAGGCCGCCCCTTTGTCCCGCGCGGCAAGGACTTTTACGCCGCGGCGGATTACTGGAAGACTCTCCCCACCGACGCCGGCGCAACCTACGATCAGGTTGTCACCCTCAACGCCTCTGAGATCGCGCCGCAGGTTACTTGGGGCACCAATCCTGGCATGGTGACGGACGTCACCGGCCGCGTGCCGGAGCCGAGCTCTTTTACTGATCCCGTGGACCGCCAGGCCGCGACCCGCGCGCTGGAATATATGGCCCTTAAGCCCGGCACACGCATCACGGATATTCCGCTCGATCGTATCTTCATCGGGTCATGCACCAATGGGCGGCTGGATGACCTGCGCTTGGCCGCGCGCGTCGTCGCGGGCAAACACGTCGCCAAGAGTCTCAAGGAAGCTCTGGTGGTTCCGGGCTCCATGCAGGTAAAGGCTCAAGCGGAAAAGGAAGGTCTGGACAAGATCTTCCGCGACGCAGGCTTCGAGTGGCGTGACGCCGGCTGTAGCATGTGCATCGCCATGAATCCCGACGTGCTGCCCTCGGGAGAGCGCAGCGCCTCAACTTCTAATCGTAATTTCGAAGGCCGCCAGGGCAAGGGCAGCCGCACGCACCTGGTCAGCCCCATGATGGCCGCCGCCGCGGCAATCGAAGGCCATTTTGTAGATATTCGCGGATGGAATCTAGGCACGGTAGAATAAACCTGTCCATGGTCAGTGGTCCGTTGCGCAGTGCAACCCGCAATGACGGACAACTGACAACGGACAACGGACAAAACCATGCAACCTTTTATTAAACATACCGGCCTTGTGGCACCGCTCGACCGCGTGAACGTTGACACCGACCAGATGGTGCCCAAGCAATTCATCAAGTGGCTCACGCGCGAAGGTTACGGCCGTATCCTATTCCTTGACTGGCGCTACTTTGACGACGGGGAGACGCCCAACCCGGAGTTCGTGCTCAACGCGCCGCGCTACAAGGGCGCATCCGTGCTGGTGGCGCGCGCCAACTTCGGCTGCGGCTCCAGCCGCGAGCACGCGCCGTGGGCGCTCCTTGATTACGGCTTCCACGCCATCCTGGCGCCCAGCTTCGCCGATATATTCTATAATAACTGTTTTAAGAATGGTATCCTGCCTGTTACCCTTCCAGATGCGCAAATTGACGAAGTGTTCCGCCGCGTCGCCGCCCGGGAAGGCTATCGCCTGACGGTCGACCTGGAAACTCAAACCGTCACGGACAACGCCGGGCTCCGTTTCGAGTTCCGCGTCGATCCTTTCCGCCGCGAGTGCCTGCTGAACGGCTGGGACGACATCGGCCTCACCCTGCGCATCGCCGAGCGTATTGCAGATTACGAAAAATCCCATCATCCCGCCGCGCCCCTGTATGCGCCCATTGACACGCTGGCCGCGAAGACCGACCAGTAAAGGCGCACCCTACTCCCCCAGCTTGAAATTCACGTCGATCTCCGTCAGCACCTCCACCGGTTCGGTATTGAGCAAGGTGGGCTGATACCGCCAGGTTCTGACAGCATCGATCGCCGCTCGCACCAGCAACGG
>Ga0326727_10002723_pt1 | contig 59034 bp, 50 predicted proteins | sample MB2enrmetagenome_FD_207643 | JGI IMG/M metagenome (GOLD analysis project Ga0326727, IMG submission 207643) | Lab enriched peat soil microbial communities from McLean, Ithaca, NY, United States - MB29MY | ecosystem: Environmental > Terrestrial > Soil > Wetlands > Peat | place: USA: New York... | reverse complement strand
TGGCTGCGGCAGCCTACGAGACGAACTCGCTCGACAGGAGACTGTCGAGTGCGCCTCAAAACGGCACGCAACCGAACGGGCGGAAAACCGCATTTGATTCACAGCCTCTCACCGATCCCCATACGCCGACTCCTTACCCACAGCCGCCTTCGGATGGCACCACATTGACAGCGATCATTGTAATCCTACGGGTGATCGTGCCACGTGGACACTCCACGGGAATGGACAGCCCGGATTGTGCCATTGCCTATTTTCCCTAAACATCTCAGCTTGTGCGAATGCCGCCTTTTTGCCACTTTACTGAATCGCATCCGAAGCGCGCCACCTGGAATTGGCGGCGGTCGCCGGTATTATTCTCGCGGGAACGTTTTTTGAAACCGATTTCGAGGAGTCGCGCGATGCATTTGACGAGCTTTGGGAAGCGCCGCCGATCGACGGCGCGGCGACGCGGCGGCATCTCGCGCCGCTCCTACCGCAAGTGGTCCACCAGGCTCTGCTTGGAGCGCTTGGAAGACCGTTGCGTGTTGTCTCCTGCGGGGTTCATTGGCGCCCTCGCACCCACCAGCTTTCTTGACTACGATCGGACTTTCGTGCCGACCCTTGGCAATACCGTCACACCGACCTTGCGGGATGCCGTCATGCAGGCCAATTTCGACGGCGCCAACGGCCAGGCCGACACGATCTACCTGGCGGGGGGCACCTACAACCTGACCGAGACCAACGGCACGGGCCCAGACCCCGGGGGCTTCGCTCTGGACATCACGACTTCGCTCACGATCGTCGGCAGTTACAACCCCAGCCCCGGGTCGTTTCACGTCCCCACGATCATCCACCAGACCCAGCAGGATCGCGTCCTGGCGATCTCCACCACCGGTACCGTGAGTTTGCGCACCTATTATTCCGACGTGCCCTTGGTCATCTCTGGCGGCCATGCCGTAAACAACATCATCGGCGTGCCTGCGCCCGACATCAGCCCTGCCCTGGGGGGCGCCATCTACAACCAGGGCGGCAACCTCTTGCTCACGAACGTGCGCGTCGAGAACAACTTGGCCGGCGCGGGCAACGGCGGCCCGGAGGCCGAGGCGGGGTGGGACGCCATGGGCGGCGGCATCTACAGCAACGGCGGCACCGTGGCCTTGAAGAATGCGATCCTCAACAACAACATCGCTCGCGCCGGTAACGGTGTGGCCGCCTCGGCTGCCGGCACGTCCAGCGGCTACGGCGGCGCCGCGTTCGGCGGCGGGCTCTACGCCACCAACTCCACCATAGTCACCTTGGAGGGCGGCGACCAGTTCATTAACAACAGCGCGGAAGGCGGCAAAGGCGGCGACGCCGGCGCTGCGGTGGCCGCCGGCAGTGGCGGCTTTGCCGGTGGCGGCGGTCTGTACGTCAGTGGCGAGGGCACCGCGCTCGACCAGGCTGCCGGCGGCCTAACGACGGTCACCGTGGAGGGAAACGTCGCCCTCGGCGGCAGCGGCGGCGGTGGGAGCACCGGAGGGATCTCGGTCTTCGGCGGCTTGGCCTCGGGAGGCGGTATCTGCGCCACCAGCGGCGCAGCGGTCAACCTGAGCGGTGCCGTGGGCGCTTTCGTCTTCGACCTGATCAGCAACAACCAGGCCATCGGCGGCGCCGGGGCGCCGGCCGGCGCCACCGCCGAACGACAGGACGGCGGTTCCGGCTTAGGCGGGGGCATCGCCGCCAACCAAAACGCCACGCTCACCCTCAAGAACATACTCGTCCTGGACAACCAGGCCATCGGCGGCGCCGGCGGCGCTGCCGGCGGGCCCGTTGGCGGTTGGGGCGGCGTGGCCGAGGGCGGCGGCATCGCGGTCGGCGCGCTCGAGGCCGAAGAACAGAACCCCGATCAAACCGCCACGCTCACGATGGTCGGCAGTTCTATCAGCGGCAACCAAGCCGAGGGGGGCGCCGGCGGCGGTGCTACCGGCTCTAACGCCGGTGGCGGTGTGGGCGGGTTGGCCTTGGGTGGCGGCCTGCTGCTTAACAGCGCCTCACCCACGCTCACCAGCTTGGTCATTCAGAGCAACCGCGCAGTGGGGGGTGAGGGTGCCGCCGGCGCCACTCAGTCTGGAGGCCTAGGCGGCGCGGCGTTCGGCGGCGGCATCGCCGGCAGCGGCACGCTCGCCTTCACGAGCCTCCAGCTCGACTCCAACGTGGCCCAAGGGGGCAGCGGCGGGAGCGGCCCTCAGGGCAACGTCGGCGCCGTTGGGGGCCTGGCCGCCGGAGGCGGACTGTCGATGGAGCAAGGCTTCCTCGCTCTCAACGGCGGCTCGGTAGACTCTAACCAGGCCATCGGCGGTCCGGGCGGCAGTGGCGGCAGGGGCAGTACGCCCGGCAGCGGCGGCACCGGCGGCGCCGCAGAGGGAGGCGCCCTGTCCGCTGTCGGGGGAGAGGTTGTTCTCGTTGGTCCGCAGATGAACTGGAACTCCGCCACCGGCGGCAGCGGCGGCACTGGCGGCAAGGGCGTTGGGACCAGGGGCGGGAATGGCCTCGCCGGCGGTCCTGGCGGCGCGGGAGGTATAGCGCAGGGTGGTGCGTTGTACCTCGTGGTCGACTCGGGCATCGGCAGTCCGACGATGATTGGCAATGTGGCCGCGGGTGGCAGCGGCGGCAGGGGCGGCCCGGGCGCGGCCGGCGTTGGCGCCGGCAGCGGCGGCCAAGGGGGCGCCGGCGGCATGGGCGGCCTTGCTCAGGGCGGCGCCCTGTTCAATGCCTTCTATTACACCATTTCCAGCACGACCTTCCTCAACAACGATTCCCTCCTCGTCAATTCGGCTCAGGGCGGCAACGGCGGCAACGGCGGCAGCGGCGGGGTGAGCACCGTCGACCCGAGGATGGGCTACGCGGGGGCGGGCGGCAACGGCGGAAATGCCCAGGGCGGCGGCGCCTACGTCGATGCCGGAACATCGCTGGGCCTGACCGGAAGCAACGTCGTTACCAACTTCGCAACCGCCGGCCGGCCGGGCAGCGGTCGCCCCAACGGCGCCGGCGGGGCCGCCTCAGGCGGCGGCGTGTACAACAACGGCGGTACGCTGCTGCAACTCGGGGGCAGCCTGATTATCGCCAACTTGCCCGACGACACCGCCCCGTAGCCAGCAGCGCAAAGGCCCGTGGGCCTCAGGTTGCCACACCGTCCTTGTCAGCTCGGCGATTCGCTTCTGGTTGAGCCAGAACGTCTCGGATTGGTAGAGCACCTCGATCCTGACAGCCCCCTCTTGGGTCTGGTACAGGATGAGTTCCCCTTCGTCGGGTTTCTCGGCATCGGTCATCCGCTCCTCCCACACGATCCCAGGGCTGTATGCGCCCTACCCGCGGGCGGGCGGCACTGTGAAAGGCGCTCACGGCTCGACGTAGCGCCAAATGCCCGCCGCACACCAGTTGCCGCTCACGATTACGTAGTGTTTCCCGTCGAATGATACGGCCGCCCGTTTCGTGCCGTTGATCATGGCCGGCGGCGTCGGCGTGTAGTCCGCGGACCAGGGCGTGCCCGCGGCCCGCGGTGCCCGCTGCAAAGTTGGGTCGAATCTGTGCGACAGCAAGGGGAATCCGTAGCTGGCGTAGAGGTAGCTCGGCGTAGCCACCACCGCAGACGCCTGGAGCGTCGAGACCTGGGTCCAAGTCACGCCCTGGTCGGCCGACAGGTGGATGCCGCCCGTGTGGGGCAAATAGATCACGCCCCCCTTATCAATGAAGATCTGGTTCGCGCCGTGAGCGTGCTCGGCCTGCAGCACCTTGGTCCAGGTCGCGCCCCGATTCGTGGTTCGGAAGGTGCCGTGGTTGCCGTGGCCGGCTTCGCTCACGGCGAGCCAGGTATCCGCGTTGATGAACCAGAGGTAAGGGCTCTGGGTCCCCGTAACGCCGCCGGTGATGATTTCACCTTTATCGGCCCACTTCATGCCGCCGTCGGTCGACTCATAGCAATGGTCGTCGCCGTGGTCGCCGCAGATGACGTGCATGGCGTCGCTGGGGTCGGTGTCGAAGTTGTAGACATCGTCGAGCTTGCCGCCGTTGGAATAGCGGGTCCAATCCACGCCCCCGCTGGTAGAGACCCAGACGCCCCGCACGGGGCCATACCCCTGGCAGGCGTACATCCGCGGAGGCGTCGCAGGATTGCGCTTCGGGTTCTTGTCGATCGCTTCGCCCCAGGCGCGGCCGAGATCCAAAGGGCCGCCCTTGGCGCTGATCTTTGCCCAGGTAAGGCCGCAGTCGGTGCTCTTCCATACACCCTGGTAGTTGACGAAGGCGTAGAAATCCCCGGGTCGCGCCGGATCGGCCAGAACGTCATTGACGCCGTAGTTGCCGCTCGGATCGTATTTGGGCGTCAGGTTCAGGGCCGGCGGCGTGACATCGGTCCAGACGCCGGTTTGCGTTTGGCCGTGCGGACGCGGCAGCTCGGCGGCACTCGCCGCCCTGCCGGTGACGTTGACGGCCTGGCCGATCGCGGCTCCGCACAGGGTCAGCAGAGTCAAAGCGATCCGGCTTGAGCAAGAGTTTGCGGGGCTCATGGATGTCTCCTTATCTCCATCCCTCGTCCGCCGGCCTGCGGAAGTTACTGTTGCCTTGGGTGAAAAGCTTGCCATCTCCCAGTTTCTCCAGCTTCAGCCCGTACATGATATGGTTGTCGACCAGCGATAAGTGGCCGGCGTATTCCATGTGCTGAATGCCGAGCTTGCACTGGCTAAAACCCACGCGAGTCTTGGGGCCAAAATGGGCATAGGCCCCCGGCACCGAGGGGTCCATGCGGCAGTTGACGCAACTCAGCATCGAATCCGGTGCGTTCCAGTCGATGCACGGGGCATGTTCCACTCCCGCATAGGGGCTGAAGTTGACCACGAACAAATCGAGCACCCCCTTGCACCCTTCGGCCGACCGGAACCAGCCGCCGCCCCGCTCGGCATCGGTGTTGGCCACGAAGGACTGGTGATAGTACGCGCCCGGCTGGAAATCGAGCAGCCAGCCGGGGCCGGCAAAGAAGCTGTTGACCATTTGCACGCTACCCCCGTGAAGCTGAATGGCCCCTTTCTTGCCGCCGCCTATGTCGCAGCGGTCGAATTGGTGGCACTCGCTGTTCCCGTGGGCGATGTAGAAGCCGAAGTTGTCGATCCAATCGGACACGGCACAGTCGTCCGCGCGGGCCATTTCGTTGTTCTGGTCCTGGCCCGGCTCACAGGTCCAGCGAACGCCCCATTGCAAGTGCCGGCCGGGATATCCGATGTACAGCCGGGTCAGATACAGGTAGGTCGGCGTGAACTGCTTGGGGTTCTTCACGTGGGACTGAACGGCACAAAGGGGAGTCGCGTTGCGCGGGCCGCCGTGGATGGTCATGTCTGCACAGCCGCAATGCTCGGCATTCTCGAAGTAGACCACCGGCTTGTCGGCCAGTGCGGGCAGCGGCTGCAATTGGGTGACGAGCCGTTTGCCGGCCCCGCGCAGGAGAACCGACCTGGTTTCGGTTATCCGCAGCGGGGAGCTAAGTGCGTAGGCGCCCGGCGGCAGGTACACGGTTCGCCCGTTGAGTCTGGCGGCGGCATCGATCGCCTTCTGGATAGCGGCGGTATCGTCCGTGGCGCCGTCTCCCTTAGCCCCAAACGTCTTGGCATTCAACGTGCCGTCGCCGGGCGGCGCGTTGTCGGCGGCCAATGCCGGATGGACACTGGCCAGCGCCGCAGATCCCCCCAGCCCGAGCCCACCGATGAGCATGCGGCGACGGTTGCGGAACTGGCTCGCGGGCGTCTCGTTCCCATCACGATCGCTACCCATGAAGTCGCTCCACCGTGCTGTTCTCGACCGGGCGGAAAAACGCGTCGGAACTATTTTCCTGTGGTAGCGTTATGGGCGTCTGAGACGGCTTCACTCCAGCGGCCGCATCATCACGATGCACACCGGCGCGGGAACCGCCACCGTCTCACCGATCGCTTCAAGGCCGCCGCAGGCCGGGTCGATGCGGAAGACAGCCACGTTGTCGGTGTCCTGGTTGGCGGCCAGCAGGATGCGGCCGGTCGGGTCGATGGCAAAGCTCCGCGGGCTTTTGCCGCGGGTGGACTGGTGGCCCAGCGGGCGGAGTTTGCCCGATTGGGCGTCGATGCCGAAGATCGCGATGCTGTTATGCCCGCGGTTGGAGCCATAGAGAAACTTTCCCGACGGGTGCACGGCGATTTCGGCCGTGCCGTTGCCGCCCTTGAAGTCTTCGGGCAGGGTAGAGAGGCTTTCCAGGATTTTCAGGGCCCCGCGGCTCGCGTCGTAACAGTAAGCCGTGACGGTGCTGTTCAGCTCGTTGATGGCGTAGAGCCAGCGGCCGTTGGGATGGAACGCCATGTGCCGGGGGCCGGCCCCAGCGGGTGCGTCCACCCAGGCCGGCCGGTTGAGGCTGAGCTTGCCGCAGTCCGCGTCGAGGCGGTAGATCAGGATCTTGTCCAGGCCCAGATCGGCGGCCAAAGCGATGCGGTTGGCGCGATCCAGCACGAAGCCGTGGGCATGCGGCCCCTGCTGCCGCTGCGGATTGACGCTGGAGCCGGAATGCTGGATCACCGAGCAGGCGGCCTGCAAGCCGCCGTCCTCGCGGATGGGCAAAGAGGCCACGCTGCCGCTGCCGTAGTTGGCCACCAGAACGCACTGGCCGCTGCGGTCGACCAGGACGTGGCAAGGGCCGCTGCCGCCGGAGGATTGTTGTCCCAACGGCGTGAGCTTGCCCGTCGTCCGCTCAATGGAAAACGCACTGACCGCGCCGCTGCCCTTGCCGTTGAAATTGCTCATTTCGGCCACCGCGTAGAGCAGGGGGCGGCAGGGGTGCAGCGCCAGGAACGAAGGGTTGGGGGCCTCACCGGCCGGCTGGACGGCCTCGAGCTTGCCGCTGGCCAGGTCGAGTTGCCCGAGGTAAATCCCCTTGCTCTTGGCGGCCGTGTTGGTGTAGGTGCCGAAGTAGACCCACAGCCGGCCTGGGGCGTCCGGTGGCGTGTCGGTTTCGGCCGCCGGCAAACAGTCCCCGGTGAGCGAAACAGCGATGCAGAGTGCGAGAAAGCTACAAGCGGCCGAGGCGGTGTGGGTCAGCATGGGAGTTGTCGGTCTTGGGGTGAGTTGTAGGGTGGGTCGAGCCAGATGAGCCCCACCGGTGGGAATCAACTTTCTTGCTTGGTGGGGCTCGCTGCGCTCGACCCACCATCTCTACGGTTCTTGATCCCTACTCCGTGGGAAAGCCAATCGCGCGCCGGACGGCGGCACGGAGCTTCTCCAGGCCGGTCCGCGCGACGGTCATCGGGTCCTGCTGCCAGTAGCGGCGATTGAACAGCTCCAGCGAGAGGGGCCCGCGGAAGCCGATGTAGTGCAGATTCCGCAGCACAGTATCCATTGGGGCCACGCCGTCGCCGGGGTACACGCGGTCGGCGTCGGTGATGGTTTCGCGGGGCGGCTGGGCCGGATAGTCGTTCATGTGGAAGATGCCCAGGGCGTTGCCGTTGAGCATCCGCAAACTGTTGAAGCCCGAGCCGCCCTTGTACAGGTGGAACAGGTCCAGCAGGATCGAGGCATCCCGGTTGTCGGCCTCGATGGCTACGAAGGCGGCCTCGCTGACCGTGTGCATCGTCTTGGAGCCGCCCCAGATTTCCAATTGCGGGATCACGCGCATCTTGCCGCCCAGTTCCAGGATTGTCCGGTATCGCTCGGCGATCTTTCGCAGGTCCATGCCGGGGGTGTTGTAGGCCCCGGCGGGCGGGGCGGCAACCCGCCGACAGCCCAGTTGGGCCAGCCGCTCCATGTCCCGCTTCAACTCCTCTAACCCCGCACGGCGCTGCGTGTCGTCGTCCACCATCCAGGTGGCAAAACCGATGGCGTCTTCCACCACAAGCCCCAGGTCGTCGATCCGCCGCTTGAGGTCCCGGAGCGAATTGCCCGCCTGGAGATAGGCATCCAGCTCGCGGAGCCAGGGCTCGATGCTGCGAAAACCGGCCTGGGCGGCGATGTCCACCTGCTTGTCCAGGGGCAGCTTGAAGCCCTGGAGCGTGGCCATGTTCAGGCAGTAGCGGAACGGCGGCTGAGGACCCGGGCCGGGAGGGCTAGCTGCCGCCAGGCCCGCCGCCAGCGATGCGCCGCAGCCGGCCAATACCTGCCGCCGGGAGAAAAGGTGTCTCATAGCCCGTCGATTCTAATCGGCGGCCGGCGGCTTGGCAAATGTGTTCTCCCCAACCTACCCTCTGCCTCCTGGAAATCGAGCTTGTCCAGCTCGGGGGTGGCAGCTTGCGACCTCGACCCACCTTACGGCTGGAAATCGAGCTTGTCCAGCTCGGGGTAGTCGGCAGCCGCGAGCTGCTCGACCAGCCGGAAGCCGAGTTGGTAGAAGCCGCCGCCCATCGGGTCGAGGTGCTTGGCCTTCGCCCGTAGCCACTGGACCCCACCTCCGTAGGAGAAGCCGAGAAAGGCTTCCTCCAGCCCGTGGGCCGCGTCGAGCACCAGAGCCACCCCCCGGCTTGAGAACTCTTTGGTTACCGCCGTAAAGGCTTGCTGGACGAGCGGTTTCTTGTCTTGCACGGGCACGACCAGGACGACGAGCGTGAGATTGACCCGCCCCTCCAAGCGTGGACCCTCGATCCGGTCGCGCAGCTCGCGACAGTTGTTGTTTAGCAGCCGGAGCACGAAGCTCTGAACCGCCAGGTCCCGATTGCGGGTGAACAGTCGCATGACGAATGCCTCCTGGGCCGTTCAAGTATAGGTCACGCCACAGGGGGGTGTGCCGCGACTTTCTGGCCCCTGAATTGCGCTGGGCGTTGACGTTTCTCCGCTGCGATGGTATATGCTCTTAATCATGACGCCGCGACAACGTGTGCTACGGGCCTTGAACCACCAGCCGCTCGATCGGGCGCCGCGGGACCTGTGGCTGCTGCCCGGCGTGGAGGTCGACCGTGCGGACGACGTGGCGGAGATGCAGACGCGTTTCCCCGGCGACATTCTGCACCTGGACACGAAGTGGCCGGTCGGGAAACGGACCAAGGGGGTGGCCAACCGCTCGGGGCAGTACACCGACGCCTGGGGTTGCACGTGGCAGTTGGGTCCGCGGGGCGCGGCGGGCCCGTTGTTGGCCTCGCCGCTGGCCGACGCCGGCCAGATTGCCGCGTACGAACCGCCGCTGGAGTTGTTGGAGCCGGCGCGGGCGGCCCGGGCCGTCAAGGGCTGGGAGAGCTCGTCGCGGTTCGCGCTGGCCTGGAGCGAGGCCCGGCCCATGGAACGCATCCAGGCGCTGTGCGGCCCCGAGGCGGCCCTGACCGAGCTGACCGCCGGCCAGACCGAGACCCGCCGCCTGCTCGGCCGGCTGCACGAGTTCTTCTGCCGCGAGCTCGAGTTGTGGGCCAACGTCGAGGTGGACGGGGTCGTGCTGGGCGACATGCTGGCCACGCCGCAAGGGCTGCGGCTGCCGCTGAAGAGCTGGCGCAGCCTGCTGCGGCCGCTCTACCGGCAGTACTGCGAGATCCTCCACGCCCACGACAAGTTCGCCTTCTTCCACGGCGGCCACCAGACGGGCGACGTCTTCGGCGAGCTGGTCGAGGCCGGCTTCGACGCCATCCACGCGCCGCTGTTCGACATGGACTTCGAGAAAACGGCCACGAAGCACCGCGGCCACGTCACCTTCTGGGGCGAGATCGACCGCAAGTGGCTCGATCCCCCCGCTACCCCGCAGGACATCCGCGAGGCCGTGTTGCGGGTGCGGCGGGCCTTGGATTTCGGCGCCGGCGGCGTGATCGCCCAGTGCGCTTGGGGCCCGGAAATCCCCATCGGCAACATCGCCAAGTTCTTCGAGGAATGGATGATCCCCCTGCCCGTCGGCGTCTAGCAGGTCCTGGCGCAACTCTTCCCTCCCAGCGTGACAGATGGGCTGGCGGTGAGGGGGGGGCTGGATTTCGTGAGGGCCTATGTGGTCTAATCAGGATAAGGAGTGCCCGCCTGTGCCGGAATCCCCTGAACCCCCTGCCGTCGGGCCACAGGCCCACCTGAAAGACCCGCTCGTGGCGAGCGTTCTGGCCTGGCTCGTGCCCGGGCTGGGACACCTCTACCAGGGCCGCTATCCCAAGGCCGCCCTGCTGTTCGTCTCGATCCTGGGCACGTTCCTGTACGGGCTTTTCCTGGGAAGCGACCAGCAGGCCGGCTGGGGGCGGGTCGTCTACTTCTCGTTCCGCCAGAACGACGTCCGCTTGTACTACCTCTGCCAGATCGGCGTCGGCTTGCCGGCACTGCCGGCGCTGGTGCAGGCCGATTTGGTGCACCGCGGCAAGCGGCCGTTTTGCCATGCGCTGATGGCCCCGCCCAAGCTGCACGCCGGCGATCCGCCGCAGCCCGACCCGAAAAACCCCGACGATCCGGGCCAGCAGACCTGCGGCGACGTGGTTCGCAGCTTGGCCCGCTTCTTCGAGCTCGGATCGCTCTATACCGCGATTGCCGGCCTGTTGAACGTCCTGGCGATCTACGATGCCTGCTGCGGCCCGGTCCTGCCCGAGCCCGCCAAAGATAAGGACAACGGGGACGAAACGAAACCGGACGGGCCCAAGCGCAAGGAAGAGCCAGCGGAGACACCGGCATGAACAACGACCTGTGGTACGCCTTGCCGCTGGTGGTGGTCGCCAGCCTCGTTTACGCCGCAACCCGCCACGAGCGGATCGGCCCCATCTTGCGGCATGCCGTGCGCATCGCCGTATGGATTCTGGGCTTCATGGGCATCATCTTCGTGGTGCTGTGGGGGGTCGTCTGGTTGGTCGATCATTGAGGCGGATCTGCAGCAGCACGCTCTGGGACTGGCTGCCGGGCAGCGGATAGGCGGCCAACTTCCGCAGCGCCAGGCCGCGGAGCTGGCCGTAGTGCCGCGCTTCGGCCCGCTCCTCGACCCACCCCGGCCCCTTGAGCACGAGCATCCGCTCGAACGCCCCCCAGCGCGGCTGGAACCAGCCCAGCAGCTTCCGCAGCCGCGCCACGGCCCGCACCACAAGCGTGCTGTAGCGCTGGTCGGCCAGGAGGTCTTCGGCCCGGGCGTGGTGTACGGGCACGTCCAGGCCCAGGCGCCCGACGATGTCGGCCACGGCCAGGGCCTTCTTGCCCACCGACTCGCTCAGCGCCAGCTCGAGGTCGTCGCGGAGGATGGCCAGCACGACGCCCGGCACGCCGCCGCCGGTACCCACGTCGAGCACCTTTTCTCCGGGCCGCAGGTGCTCGGAGAAGGCCCGGCTGTCGGCCAGGTCGCGGGTGACGAACTTCTCATAGTCGGTGTGCCGCGTGAGGTTCAGCCGGGCATTCCACTCCCACAGCAGGCCGCAATACTGCTGAAGCCGCGCGACCCGCGGTTCGGCCAACTCGATGCCGTGCCGTGCCAGGGCAGCGGCCAAGGTGTCGTCAGGGCCATTCACGGCGGGCTCGCTCATGCGGTACAATGAAGCTGCTGTGCTGACAGGGTTGTGGGTTATGCTCCGGCATGACTCACATTGCCTGTTATGCTGAGGCATGACCTACGGGTATTCTACGATGCCCCTGCCGCACGAGGAATACGTCGAGCAGGCCTATTTCTTCCGCACGCTGCGGGAGCGGACCGAGCAGAGCGTGTCGGCCCAGGAGTTGCTGGGGACCCTCCGCCACGAGATCCTCGCCACCACCCGCCTGCCTTACGCGGTCGAGTTCATGGCCAGCGAGCTGCGCCTGACGGGCGGGTTCGCCACGGCGATGGCCAAGCTGCCCCACTATTTCACGCCTTTCCAGACGTTCGTCATGGCCGAGGCGGAGCGGCCCGACGGCCGCTTCGACTTCCGCATCGCCTGCGAGGTCCTGCAGCGCGAGGCGGAGTTCCGCGCCGCCGGGGCCTCGCCGCAGGGCGTCTTCCTCTACCAGTTCGAGACCCTCTGCCGCAACCGGCTGGGCTACGACCGCGGCCTGGAAGCCATCGCCGGCGACGAAATCTTCGACGACGCCTGGCGGGAGTGGATCCGCACCGTCCGCTGCCAGGTCGGCTTTAAGGACCTGGGCGACTTGGTCTACGTCCGCAGCGAGTTCTACCGGCAGAGCCGCGGGCAGTCCGAAAAGCCGGTGCTCTTCGGCGAGAAGGAGGGCCGCATCGCCCTGGCCAACCGCGGCAAGGACCCACTCTACTTGTTCGCGGCCCTGGCCCGGCATCTGGGCTACCCCGCCGTGCCGCGGCCCCGGCCTGAAGAGGTCGATCGCTACTTGTTGCCGGCCTTGCAGCGGAAAATCGAGCGGTTGGAGAACCGCTTCCAGCTCCTGGAAGAAGAACTCCGCGGCGGCATCAACCTCTCGCGCTACTACGCCCGCCAAGAGCAGGAACGGCAAAAACAACAGCCCTGAGGAACCCATCAACCACGAAACACACGAAGGACAGGCAGGCGACCCTCGCGGTCCTGGTTTCGTGCCCTTCGTGTTTTTCGTGGTCCTCCCGCATTTTCTCTCCGGATCGCCTGGCAATTCAAGGCACGGCTGATGGAGCACGAACGGCGTCGTCTTCACAGACGATAGAATCTCTGCGGTTTTTCGGGGAGATTCCGACCCTGCGGCCTCACCGGGCGGCTGGTTGCTCGCCCCCCCGGGACGAGCGAGGGAAAGTGCTTGAAATCGCTCCCGGCCCGTAGGACAATGGAAAGACTCCGATGGCTCCCTAACCCCCTTTGTGGAAACATCCTATGAGATGGTGCGCCGCTTCCGTGAAGTTCCCCTGGACGATTCTGGCGCTCGCCGCAGCCCTGCTCGCGGGGCAGACCGCCATGGCCGCGGGCGATGCAAAGGACTCTGACAAGGGGCCCGCTGCGAAGCAGCAAGCCGAAAAACAGGCGGCCAAGAAGCCGGCCGCCAAGGAGAAGGATGCGGCCAAGCCGGGGCCCAAAAAGCCGTCCGCCAAGCAAGTGGCGGCCAAGGAGGCCGCCAAGGAGAAGCCGTCGGCCAAGGACTCGGAGCAGGCGGCCGAGTCGAAGCCCGCCACCTACCGCCTCAAGAAAGGACCGTTCCGCGTCGAGGTCACCCTGGAGGGCGTCTTCCAGGCCGAGAAAACGGCCGAAGTCTTCGTGCGGCCCCAGGAGTGGGCCGGATTGACAGCGCTCAAGGCCGTCGAGCACGGCGCCGTGGTCCATCGGGGCGACCTGCTCCTGGCCCTCGACCCCGAGAAGATCGACCGCGCCATCTCCGAGCTCCGCGCCGACATGAAGATCAACGACCTCGCGCTGAAGGAAGCCGAGGAGCAGACGCGGGCCCTGGAGAAAGCCGGCCCGCTGGACCTCGAGGCCGCCAACCGCGCCGGCCGCATCGCCCAGGAAGATTGGAAACAGTATCTCGACGTGATCAAGCCCCTCTCCGCGAAAATCGCCGACTACAATCTCAAGGCGGCCCAGGAGATGCTCGAATACCAGGAGGAAGAGTACCGGCAGCTCAAGAAGATGTACCGCGCCGACGAGCTGACCGAGGAGACCGAGAAGATCGTCTTGAAGCGGACCGAAGACGCCGTCCAACGGGCCCGCGTCAACCTCGAAATCGCCAAGGCCGTCCACGAGGAGGCCAGGAAGCTCGTCTTGCCGCGCACCGAAGAGAAGGCCCGCGACGCCACGCGCCGGGCCGAGATCGAGGTCGCCCGGGCCAAGATCACCCTCCCGGTGGCCCTCACCCTGCAGCAACTGAAGCTGGAGAAGCTCAAGGTCGAGCGGACTAAGTCGGAGGAACGGCTGGAGAAGCTGCTGGCCGACCGGGAGGCGATGACCGTCAAGGCCCCGCTGGACGGCGTGGTTTACTACGGCCGCTTCGTCCGCGGAAAATGGCAGGCCGGGCTGGCCGCCGACCCGTTTCGCCGCGGTGCCCCGGTCACGCCCAACGACGTGCTCATGACGGTCGTCGAGCTCCGCCCGCTGGCGGTCCGCGCCACCGCCACGGAGGCCCAGGTGCAGTACCTGCACACGGGCCTGGCGGGCATTGCCGTGCCGGGCGGGTTCCCCAACATGAAGCTCTCCGCCGTCGTGCAATCCGTCTCGGCCGTGCCCACCAGCGGCACGAGCTTCGACGTGCACTTCACCCTCGGCACGGAGGGGCTCTCCGAGGCCATCGTGCCCGCCATGACCTGCGAGGTCCGCCTCATCGCCTACAAGAAGAGCGACGCCCTCACCGTCCCGACCAAGGCCGTTTTCGCCGATGAGTTCGACCTTCGCCAGCAGTTCGTCTACCTGGTCGGCAAGGACGGCAAGCCTCAGAAGCGGCCGGTGACGGTGGGCCAACACAACGACAAACAGACGGAAATCCTGGCGGGACTCGCCGCGGGGGACCAGATCCTCCTTGAAAAGCCGAAGGATAAGGATGATTAAGGGGGGCCGGTTGAGAACACCCAAATCTCAAGCCCCAAGTATCAAACAAATCCAAATGACTCAAATGAATAAGGACCAAAACCGCGGCCGCCGGCGCCTTGGAATTTGGCATTTCGGATTTGTTTGTGATTTGAGATTTGTGATTTCGTGCTTGGTGCTGCGGGGGCTGTCGGTCGCGCTCTTCACTCCGGCCGCGTGCCTCGCGGCCCCGTTGGCCGAGACCGGTCCGCAGCCCAAGCCCGTCGCGCCGCCGCCGGCCGCGGACATCCGCGCGGCGATCCGCCGCGGCGTCGAGTTCCTGCTGGCCCGCCAGAATCCCAACGGCTCCTGGGGCTCGGAGCGCAGCAGCCGGCCGGAGGAGGTCTACGCCCCTATCCCCGGCGCGCACCATGCCTTCCGCGCGGGCGTGGCGGCCCTTTGCATTTCGGCCCTAATCGAAGTCGGCGGCGACCGGCCCGAGGTCGGCCGGGCCATCGACCGCGGCGAGCAGTGGCTGTTCGACCACCTGGAAGCGGTCCGCCGCGCGTCGCCCGACGCCCTCTATAACAACTGGGCCCACGCCTACTCGATCGACGCCCTGGCGCACATGCTCCGCCGCCGGCCCAACGATGAGCCGCGCTGCCGCAAGATCCGCGCGATGATCGCCCAGCAGATCGACATGCTCCAGCGCTACGAGTGCGTGGACGGCGGCTGGTGCTATTACGATTTCAAGTATCACACCCAGCGGCCCAGCGGCTCGACGCTCAGTTTCACCACGGCCACCGCGCTGGTGGCGCTGGCCGAGGCCCGGCGGGAAGGCATCGCGGTCCCGCAGCGGATGGTGGACCGGGCCGTCGCCTCGATCCTCCGCCAGCGCAAGCCCGACTTCAGCTACGACTACGGCGAATACCTCAAGTACCTCCCGATGTTGCCGGTGAACCGCCCCGGCGGCAGCCTCGGCCGCTCGCAGGCCTGCAACCTGGCCCTGCGGCTGTGGGGCGACAAGACCGTGACCGACGCCGTGCTGCGGACCTGGCTGGACCGCCTTTTCGCCCGCGAGGGCTGGCTCGACCTGGGCCGCAAACGCCCCATCCCGCACGAATCCTTCTTCCAAGTGGCCGGCTACTTCTTTTACTACGGCCATTACTACGCCGCGCTGGTGATCGAGCAATTGCCGGCCGCCGAGCGCGAGCCCTATCGCGACCAGTTGGCCCACGTGCTGCTGCCGCTGGAGGAGAAGGACGGCTCCTGGTGGGATTTCCCGCTCTACGACTACCACCGGCAGTACGGCACGGCCTTTGCCATCATGGCCCTGGGGCACTGCCTGCACGAGCGGGGCGAAAAGCCGGCGAACTGAGCGGGCTGCGGCCCAACCGCGCAGCGGTCTCGTAACTCAGCCCCGGGCTGCCGTGCGGCGGCTGCCCGGGGCAGGAACACAACCGAGAAGGGGGATTGTCGGACCCACGCGGCTAGGTTATGCTCAGAGGAAGGGGCGTCTTGCCGATGCGAGTCTACTTGGATAACTGCTGCTTCAACCGCCCGTTTGACGACCAGTCGCAGCCGAGAATTCGCCTTGAAGCCGAGGCGAAGCTGGAGATACAACAGCGCATCAAGAGCAAGGGGATCGAATTGGCGTGGTCCTACGTGTTGGACTACGAAAATGAAGCCAATCCGTTTGAGGAGCGACGCGACGTAATCGCCCAATGGAAAACGGCAGCGGCGGTGGATGCGGAGGAGACAGATGCCATTATTCGGCGGGCCCGCGAGGTTGCCGCCCGCGGCTTGCGTGCGAAAGACGCCCTGCACGTCGCATGCGCCGTGGCAAGCGGCTGCGATTTCTTCTTGACGACCGACGACCTCGTGGTGAAGAGAATGCGGGGATTTGCCGACATCGCGGTGATGGACCCGACGCAATTCATTGTTGAGGTGGAATGATGTTTACTGACACCGAAATCAGGGCCGCGGGCTTCCGTGCGTTGGTTGCGGCCCTGGGCGATGTGCAAGCCGAGAAGTTCATTGCCCTGATCCAACGTGAGCCGTTCGATTACACCCGATGGCAACGGACGCTCTGGCCGGACAAGAGCATCGAGGAAATCAGCCAGGCGGCCATGAACCACCGGCGCGCAGGCCAATCGCCTGAGAGTTAGGTGTCGTGCGCATGCAATTTCGCGTGATGGCTCGGGGCCGCTGCCTCCACCGGCCGGAAACGGTCCAGCCCGGCATAAGTCGATGAAACGACAGACCCGAAAATGGCGCGTGATCTGCCGAGCAGCCGGCCTGCTGCTGCTCCTGCTAGGGCTGTACTGTGGCTACTGGTGGTTCTACAAACTCGGGCCACTTCGTCGTGTGCTTGACCCCCAATGGGTGCTCGGCCACTCACAACAGGAGCACTGGCGAGAAGTCCAGAAGGGAATCGCCCGCGGAATGTGGGACCATGACGACGGCTACAACGTCGGAATGTGTGGGGATAAGTCCTGGGCGGAATGGATCATGAGCCATGTCAAACCTGGGACGAACATGGGCTGTTTCGGTTATCCCTGCCACTCGGCGACCGCCATGCGATACATTACAAATCAAGACGCTGGCGAAGACGCCGACGCTTGGCTTGAGTGGTGGGAAAAGAACAAGTCCAAGTCCCAGGAACAGTGGCTGGCGGAGGGGTTTGCTCAGCGCGGTTTCAGGGTCGACGTTCCCCCCACGCCCGGGCAGACCCCGATGCTTCTCACCCTGCTTGGAAGCCCGGAGACGAAGGACTCGTCCGACATCCGCATCTTCAGGCCGATGAAGTACAATGCGTTCCGCTGTCTCCGCGACTCGGGCTTCGAGCCGGTTCGGTTCGCCTTGTCCAACCGTCCGATTTCGGCCAACATCGAGCGTGGCCTGTTGGAGTATGCCAAACTGCACCGTTTCTGGCCTGAAGCCGTCGGCCTCGGCATACTTCCGTTCGCGAGAAAGGACGGCGGCACGAGTTCCTTTGCGCTGCCTCAACTCTTGGAGCCCCGGTTCCAGGCCACGGCGCACGCACTCGCCCTCATGCCACTCGCGATTGGCGCGCTGCTGGTCATCTGGTCATTTCGGAAAAGGCAGCAGGATGTCCGGCAGCAGCCCGCGTCCGGATAAGCCGCGCACTCCTTCTCCACGTCCGCTTGCATCCATTTGCGGTTGCGCCCGAATGCCCTGTGCTAATGTCCCCCTTCCGCCGCCGCCGGCAGCAAGAGGGCGTCGCGTGCCTCGGGTACGAGATACAGCGGCGCGTCGGTCAAGGAAATGCTCAGCCCCGTTTGCCCGGCCACAAGCGGCGGCCGCACTTGCCCCGTGTGCCCGGTCACCTTGAATTTGGCGCCCTCCCGGGCGGCGACCTGCACGGCGCGGGGCGAGCCGGAGGCCGTCCACGCCGCCAGGCGGACCTCCTCCCCCTTGGCAAACAGCAGCACGTAATCCTCGCCGCCGCCGATGGCCAGCCGCCGCTTGAACTGGAAACCACCCAGCGCGGTGGTCAGGGCCTCCGCCGCACGGTAGGCCGGCTTGGGATCGTACACCGGCTCGCGGCCCGTGTGATATGCATGTCCGACAGTGCCGAAATGATGCTCGGGCTCCTTCGGGTCCGTGCCGTCGTCGTGCCAGTCGTACCAGATCGAAAGCGGCACGTCGTTGGCCAGGTTCACGAGCCATTGCCGCGGGAGCATCTTGCCCTGCTTGGTCTCGTCGAAATCCTTCCAGGCCGCGGAATAGCCCCACTCGGCCGAAAGGATGGGGATCTGCTTGCCTTTCGGAGCGTATTGCGCGATGAGCCCTCGCAGGCGGGCGTAATCGGCGGCGGCGGTTTCCGGGCCTTTCTGGCGGTACGGATGGACCGAGACCGCCGACCAATACTCCAGCAGGCCGGCCTTGAAACACGCCTCCAGGAAGCGGAAATCGACCTCGGAGGTGGCCGGCCCGATGTACGCCTCGCCCGGCTCCGCCGCACGGATCGCCCGGCCCACCGCCAGGGCCAGCTTGCTATACGCCTCCACGTCGGGCTTGGGCTTCCAGAAGAAGATGTTCGGCTCATTGTACATCTCCCACAGCGCGCCCCGGCCGCGGAAGTGGCGGACGGCCGCCGCCGCCCAGCGGGCCATCGCCTGCCGGCCCTCCTCGCTGGCCGGCGAGAGCCCCCGGTCATAGTGCGGGTTGGAGTAGTCCAGGATCAGCACGGCCCGCAGCCGGTGCTTCTCGAGCGCCGCCAACAGCCGCTCATAAGGACGGAAGTCGTACTTCCCCTTTTCCCGCTCCGTCCCCTCCCAGGCGAAATCCATCCGCACCCAGCGGAAACCGGCCCGGGCCAACATCTCCAGCTCGCCCGGCTGCGGGTCCGTGAAATGGATGTTGACGCCCAACCCCGCGGGCACGACCGGTCCGGGCACTTCCGCCCGGGCGACCGCCGCTCCCCAACAGCACGCCAGCCCTAGAACCGCAGCCCGCCAATTCGCCAAGTTCCTCATGTCTCGTATCCTTCGGTATGAGTTGTGCTGCATACTAACCCGAAGCGTTGGTGAAAACAAGAATCGGATGGTCCCATTCTCTTGCCGGCCGCCGGGCGAAGTGCTAGATTGCAGTGGGAGTCCGCTAGGGGCCCCCGTTCGGCGCGGGCCGGCCCATTCGGCGCGGGGCAGCCCGTTCGGCGCGGGTCTCCGACCCCGCCGAGCCCGGAAAGGAACTTGCTATGACCCGTTACCAGGTCACACCGGTTTGGTGGCCGGACGGCTGGGAGCCACGGGACCCGTTGGACGTGCCCCGCTGCATCCGGCCGGAGCGGCGGCCGGACGGCCCCGGGCCGCAGATGGACTACCGCCAGGCCGTGGCCGCGGTCCATGGGCTGAACCGGCAGTGCCTCGACCATCCGGGGGCGACTTGGTACGTGGTCAGCGAGGCGGAAGACCCGCCGGCGACCGCGGCCGCCGGGCCGGATATCGCAGCCGTGTTGGCCGGGGCCGCCGAGCCGCCGCTCCGCGTCCTATTTCCCGAAGGAGGCGGCCGCGGCGACTGCTCGCATTGTCCCGCGCACGGCCACCCGTGCGCCGAGTAGCCATTCTAATTTGACGGTCTCCGAGTTCAATCGCAGCGTGGGCGGTTATTTGCACGAATGTTGAGCAGCCACGGATGAAACACGGATTGAACACAGATAGGATGACCAGAAGTGGGTTCAACGGGAAAAAAGTTGCTTCTTATCCGTGCCTAATCTGTGTTCAATCCGTGGCTATCCTAATTTGAACGGAAAGCACTCCCGCGGACTTGGCGGAATTGGCAGACGCGCCAGACTTAGGATCTGGTCCCGAAAGGGGTGGAGGTTCGAGTCCTCTAGTCCGCACTGCCTTGAGGGAACGAGAGGTACACGGAGCCAACGCATGTCGGACAAGAGCGTCGCTCAGAAACTCCTGATCAAGCCGGGGCAGAAGATCCTGCTGGTGAACCAGCCGAAGGGCTACAGAGCCTTGCTCGGCGAGATTCCCAAGGATGTCACGGTGCTGAAAGAAGTCGGCAAAGCGGTGGACCTCATCCAGGTTTTCGTCGCTTCGCGCAAGGAACTGGAAGGGCAGTTGCCCCGCCTGAAACCGCTGCTGGCCCCCAAGGGCCTCTTGTGGGTGACGTACCACAAAGGAAGCTCGAAGCAGAAATCGGATATCAACCGCGACAGCATCGCCGCCTACGCCGCCACGATCGGCTTGCAGGCGGTGGCCATGATCGCGGTGGACGACGACTGGTCGGCGCTGCGACTGAAGGTCGTCTAGCGGGCCCCCAAAAGGCCAATCAAGTGCTACCTTTGGGGCACATCATCTAGTAAGGCCAAGGGGGCGTCCGTGGCAGCGGAGGCGCACATGTCGTGCCCGAGACGCAATGGGGGCCGGCACGTGGATTTCCTCGGTCAACCTGCTAGACTAGAGATAGCGATATCGCACGGGACTTGGATGGAAAACGGCCCATATCCCGCCTTTAGCTCCGGGCCCAAGTACTCGATAACCCGGGATGCAGGGCTATTCCGATACCATGGCAGTGTCTATGACCGTAGAGCCGCTAGCTCTCAGGATCGCACGCGAGCGCGTCGGCAGGTACCGCGACGAATCCGACGATCTGATGCGCCGCCACGCGGAGGCCATCGACTGCCGCGATTGCGAGGACTTTCTGCAATTGGGCATCGAGGCGTTCAATTGGCTCGGCCGCGCGGACCAAACCATTCGTCAGGAGGTCTTTGCCGGCAGACTGGAACACGATCCCGAAGTCGATTCGGCGTTGGCTGCACTGTACAGCGAATGGCTCAAGCCGTGCGCATACGCCGAGCACTGGGTGGCGGTGCAACTGGAGCGCGGCTTTCGGGTGGATAACCTGGAAGAGTTCCGGAAGTGCTGCCGCGAAGCCCAGGCGATCGCCGAAGCCAACGCGGGGCTGCTGGAGAATGACGCAATCGTGGAGTTGCGCGACGCAGCGATAGACGCCTATCGAAAAGGCGAGACCCTTGAGTTCGGTGCAGAGGAATAGAAGAACTCGCGGGTTTCGCTCGCTTTTTGACGAGCTGCCGAAAGGCATTCAGCAACTCGCCAAGTCCGCCTTCAGGCTCTTCCTTACGAACCCGGACCACCCCTCGCTCCGGTGCCACGCCTTGAACGACAATCGCAAGGGCCGGCACCGCCGCGGCAGCGTCTCGGTATCCATCACCATGCAATACCGGGCGATCTATGTGGAGGTCGATGGAGTCAACGTCTGGTACTGGATTGGAACGCACGCCCAGTACAAGGTTTTCACCGGCGGCCCGAGATAGCGGTTCCAACTTCTGGTTGCCCCGTCAAGCCCGCTTATCGTCCGCTCCCCCCCTGTCCGATGCAGTACAGATTTCGCTCGCCGCGCACGAAGAGCCGGCCACCGGAGACCGCCGGGGAGGCCATGCACTTCTCGCCCAGCGGATTGCGGGCAACGAGCTTGTATTTCCGCGCGGCCTCGATGATCACCGTCTCGCCGCTGTTGGAGAGGAAATAGATCTTGCCGTCGGCCGCGACGGGCGAAGGCCAGCAGGCGCCGCCGAGCCGCTCTTGCCAAAAAACCTTGCCCGAGCCGGCCGCGACGCACTGCGCCACGCCCTTGTCGTCGACCACGTACAGGCAGCCGTCGAGGTAGAGCGGCGATGGGACGAAGGGCACGCCCTGGATCATTTCCCAGGCGACGTGGGTCTTGGTCACGTCGCCCTGGCCGCCGAGGCGGACCGCGCGGAGCGTCCTGCCGGACCCGGAGGCCATGAAGCCCAGCCCGCCGCCGACTACCAGCGAGGAGACAGCCCCCTCGCCGGGGCACTTTACGGTCCAGAGCAGCTTGCCCGACGCCGGATCGAAGCCCTGGAACACGTCGCCGGCGCCGCTGAGGATCTCGCGGTGCTCGCCGTCGGCCCAGACGTTGGGCGAGATGTGTGCGTGGCGTGAAAGGCCCCGCTTGCCCCGCCAGCGGACCTCGCCGGTCTCGGCGTCCAGGGCCAGGATCACGGCCTTGTCCCAGGCTACCCCGAAGCCGTCGCCGCCGTCGCTGCCGTCGAAGGGCATGACCAGCAGGCCGTTGTACAAGAGCGGCGAGGCGCCCAGCCCGTGGACGCACTTGTGCTTGTACTGGCGGTTGGTCCAAGCAAGCGAGCCGTCGTAGCGCACGGCCGCAAAGCCGCCTTCGGAGAACACGGCGTAGACCCGTTGGCCGTCGGTCGCGGGCGTCGGCGAGGCGTGCGAGTTCTCGCCGCGTTTCCCGCCGGGCTTCTGCTGGAAAACCTCCTTGTCCCAGACGAGCCCGCCCGACTTGCGATCGAAGCACAGCACGCGGCAGGCGACGCCGTCGGGACTGGTGGCGGTGAGGAACACGCGGCCGCGACAGACGATGGGGCTGGACCAGCCCTCGCCGGGGACTTTCGTCTTCCAGGCGATGTTCTCCGTGGCCGACCACTTCACGGGCAGGCCTTTTTCGCTGGAGATGCCCTGGTGCGTCGGCCCGCGCCAGCAAGGCCAATCTTCCGCAACAGTCCCGCCGGCCAAAGCGCCGAGCACGATCAGGCTAAGCAAGGGAGAACGCAGCATGAGTGGCCTTCTTGTTGGCAAAGGATCCCTCTTTAGATTACCCGGAGGGGATGCTCGGTGTAAGCATCATTAGGTGCTGTCCGTTTCAGTCGAGTGCCGCCTTGAAATCGGCAACCGTGATACCGGCGTCATCAATCAGGGTGCGAAGCGTCCCCAGCTTGACCGTTTTGCCTTTGTGAACGGGGACGGAAAGATTGTATCGGTGCCCCGGCTTCTTCATGATATGGTGGGAGCCGCTGATGCGTGCGACGGCGAAACCGAACCTGGCAAAGGCCGAGACGGCCTGTTCGCCGGTGATGCGCGGCACCTCAGACATTAACGAGAATCCACTTTTCGATTGCGTCGGCCGGTTTCTGGTGCAGGGTGTCACGGCACCAGGGTATTGGCTGTTGGCTTTCGATGTACTCGGCTGCCGCCCCCTGGAACGCCTCCTTGATATTCTGCAGTGCCTCCTCTCGCGTTTCGCCTTGGCTCGCCACGCCAGGCAAGAACGGCAGTATGACCGAATAGCCGCCCTCCTCTTCGGGGCAGAGCCACACGCGGCACTCATAAACCCGGCCGTCCAATCTGTTCTGTAGATCGGTGACGGCTTGCGAGTTCTGCTCAATTATGGTCATGGCTTGCCCTCCCCTGTCTCTTGTTGAAGACCAGAATCTGGAACGGCAGCGACAGTCACACGATGGAATCCCAAGGGTTCGTCGTTCGACAACAACTCGAGTGCAAAGACGCCCTCGTGCGGCGCGAGCACTGGGGGAAGTTGGATAATCGCCTCGGTCGTGGCCAAGAGGTCATCAGCTTTGACGGCGAACTCCATACGCAACAACACGCGGTTGTCGGCCAAGTCAACATAACGCAGTTCGAGCGGCACTGTCCCCCTGACTTCGGTAAGGCTGATGTAGACAAAGGGCGATCCCATGCGCGACATTTCGTGCGGTTCCAACTTGCGGAGGCCATCGGGCTGCTGAGTGACGTTGGCGGCCGGTTGCAAAACTTCCCCCTCTTTCCCCGATTTTCCGACCCTGACAACCAATAGCCGATTAAAGGTGCCGGCGATAACCTTGTTCCGAGTTCTGACATCGTCGTAAATATGCTCTGCAAGGACCAAGGCTTGGAGAATGGGCTTGGGCACTGCTTCACGCTCCTTGGGGCACCAGTTAGATTAGCCGTGCGGCTGGCCCGATCGCAAGAGCACACTCGCAACCGGCTTTGCCGATGCCCCCTCGCTCTGGGGATTCATCGGCCACGACCTCGCCCCTTCTTCACTATCCTATCAAGCCGGGGACCTAATGCAAGCATACATCGTGACCGATAGCGGGGGTGTTGATCCAAGGGAAAAACCGCTCACGGTTGGCTCGTTTTCATCCGCCAGCGGAGCACGCCGCCGGAAAAGCCGGCGCGGAGTTGGACCTCCAGCCGCACGGCATCGGTCTCGACCGGGGCGAACGTGGCCGCGTTGAAGCGGTCCCGCTCCACACCGTAATCGCTGGCGCCGGTGACCGGCACCCACTGCTTGTCCTTGCGCACGAGCACCCGCCACGACTGCGGCACGCGGCAGCCGCCGTGGCCCGTATCGTCGAACCAATAGACCTCGATGCCGCTGAGCCGCGTGGGCCGGGGAAATTGCTCTTGCAGCCATTCGGTCGTGCCCAGGTGAGGCCACCAGGTGAAACGCAGGATGCTATCGTCCGCGGAACCGGCCGGGGCCGGGCGGTCGTGCAGGGCTTCGACCGTATCGCCCGGGTTGCAGTGCGAGGCCGAGATCCTCAACTCGGCGGGAGCCGCCCACGGCCGGGCGTCGGGGCCCGTGCCGATCACGGGAAACGCGCTGAGCCGCAGCCGCGCGGCGCCCATGGGAATGAGCGTGATCGTTTCCACCGGCTCGGCGGACTGCACCGGGCTGGGCTGCAATACGTTCAGCAGGCCCTTGGAATCCAGCGTCCAATTCGGGATCCGCCGCGCCTTGGCCCGCAGTTGGATCGGCACCGCCTCGGGGGTGAACGGTTGGGGGGCCAACGGGCCATCGCGGTGAACGAGCACAAACGACGCCGCCGAATGCTTGCCATCCAGCACCAAGCCGTAGTTCCAGGGCGTTGTGGGAAACACCTCCTGCTCCGGCCAGGCGTCGCTGCCCCCGCAGCGCACCCACTTCTCGCCAATCTTCAGTGAGAAAGTCAAGGGGCCGTAGTCCACGGAGACCGCATCCTTATTCTTCGGCCACGTGTGCACGGAGACGGCCATCGGCAGTTGCAGCGTGACCGTGTCGCCGTCGGCCCAGCGGCGGCGGAGGACGACGTAGGAGAGCGGTCTGGCCTGCACCGCCAGCGGCTTGCCGTTGACGGAAATCGCCGGGTTGCCGCTCCAGCGCGGGATTCTCAAGTAGAGCGGGAACTCGACCGGCCCGGCCGCCGAGACCTTCAGCCGGATCGTGTCGCTGAAGGGGTAGTCGGTCTCCTCGGCGATGCGGACCTCGCTGCCCTCGCCCACCTTGGCGCGGACCTGCGAGGCGGCGTAGAGCGAGGCGCACAGGCCGTTGTCGGCGGTGGCCGCCCACAGCTCTTCGGCGTAATACGGCCAGCCCATGCCGTGGTTGTGCTGGCAGCAGCGGTACACGCCGCCGGGGCTGTAGGAGAGCATCGTGCCGCCGTTTTGCAGTCCCGGGCTCTTGTTCTGGCGATCGAGCTGGACCATGTTCGCGCCGGTCAGGTAGTGCAGGGCGCGGAGATCGGGCGTCAGGGCGGCCGGCAGCGAATTCAAGGCGATCTCTTCGCAGCGGTCGGCCCACAGCGGATTGCCCGAGATCCGCGCGAGCATCTCGAAGCTGTGCATGAACTCGACGATGCCGCAGGTCTCGAAGCCTTGCCGCGGGTCACAGAAGGCGGGGCGGCAGTTTTCGTCGCCGGCGAAGCCGCCGCCGGGGAACTGCCCGTAGCGGCCCATCACTTCCTGGTAGTTCCGCTCCGCGGCGCGGAGGTATTTTTCTTCCTTGGCCTGCTGCCAGTATTCGGCCGGCTCGCGGAAGCCCTGGGTGATGTTGACGTTGTGCCAGTTGTGGATGCCCGTGGTCCAATCGGCCGAGTTCTCGTGGATCTTCCGGCCCAGGTCCAGGAGCCATGCCTCGCCCGTGCGGTTGTAGAGCCAGTAGACGGTCTCCAGGTTGTCGCCGAAGCGGACGGCCCCCCAACTGAGATTGAAGGCCCTGGGCGGCGCGGCGGTCAACTGCCAGCGGAAGTAGGCCCGCATGAGTTTCAATACGCGCTCATCGCCGCTCCACTCGTAGTACGACTGCAGGGCATTGAGGATCGGCATGTGCGGCCACATGTCGGGCAGTCCGTCCAGCGAGCGCCGCAGGCCCTCGGGGCCGAACCAGCCGTCGGGCTGCTGCGAGGCCAGGATGCCCTCGATCCAGCGGCGGGCTTCGGCGATGATCCGCTGGTCGCCGAGCACGTAGCCCAGGTCGCCGAAGCCCTTCAGCCAGTAGGACAACTCCTCCCAGCCGTTGGCGGCCTTGGGGTTGACCCAGCCGTTGCCCTCGAACTTCACCCAGGGCGAAACTTCCGCCAGCCGCCCGGTCATTCCCCGGGCCTGCAATTCGAGTTGCCCTCGCAGCCAGCCCTGGGGCGTGATCGCGCCGACGGGCAGCTTCACCAGCGGGCTGGGGGCCAGCGGCGGCCGGTTGCCCGGATAGAAGCGGTTGCCGGCGGCCGTATCCGGCCGCGCGACCACTTCGACGGCCTTCTCCGCCCGGCCTTCCAGAATTGCGGCGGCCCACGCCATCAAGCCCAGCGCGAAGAGTTTCCACATGGCTTACACTCCCGGGTGCAAAACGTTACAAGCTCGTTACGACGCTCCGCGTCGTAACGCACTGAGAGGACGCTCCGCGTCCCCGCGGCCACAACTCATTGGAGTGTTGCTCTTTCCGCCCCGTGGCCGCGGAGCGGCCTTTCGGTGCGTGCCCACGCAGAGCATGGGCACGAGCCGAGCACCTTACACTCCCGCGTCCAAAAGGTTAGAATAGACTGTTTGGCGAGAGAAAGCTAGGCAGTGCCAAAACCGCGATGAATAAGACCATTTCTCCGAAAACGATCTTCGACAAAATCTGGGACGGCCACGTGGTGCGTGCCGAGCCGGACGAGCAGACCATTCTTTACATCGACTTGCAGTTGGTCCACGAGGTAACCAGCCCCCAGGCGTTCGAGGGGTTGCGGCTGGCCGGGCGGCGGGTCCGCCGGCCCGAGCGAACCGTGGCCACCGCCGACCACAACGTCCCCACCACCGACCGCTCGCTGCCCATCGAGGACCCGATCGCCAAGCGGCAGATCGACGCGCTGCGCGAGAACTGCCGAGAGTTCGGCATCCGCTTCTACGACCTGGGGGACCGCAACCAGGGGATCGTACACGTGATGGGGCCGGAGCTGGGCCTGACGCAGCCGGGCATGACCATCGTCTGCGGCGACAGCCACACGGCCACGCACGGGGCCATGGGCGCCCTGGCTTTCGGCATCGGCACCAGCGAGGTCGAGCACGTCCTGGCCACCCAAACCCTCCTGCAGCACAAACCCAAGACGATGGAAGTCCGCGTCGAGGGCCGGCTGCCCCCCGGGGTGACGGCCAAGGACCTGATCCTCTGGCTCATCGGCCGGTTGTCCACCAGCGGCGGCACCGGCTACGCCATCGAATACACCGGCAGCACCATCCGCAACCTGAGCATGGAGGAGCGGATGACCGTGTGCAACATGACCATCGAGGCGGGGGCCCGCGCCGGCCTGATCGCCCCCGACCAGCGGACCTTCGACTATCTCCGCGGCCGGCCCCAGGCGCCGCAGGACTTCGACGCCGCCGTCGAGCGCTGGAAGCGGCTCCCGAGCGATGCGGGGGCCACTTACGATCGCAGCCAGCCGTTCGAGGCCGCGGCCATCGAGCCGCAAGTGACCTGGGGCACCAATCCCGGCCAGGTCGTGGCCGTGGGCGGCCGCGTGCCCCATCCGTTCGAGCTGGCCAATCCCAGCGACCAGAAGGCGGCCGCCGCCGCTCTGGCCTACATGGCCCTGGCCCCCGGCACGCCGATTACCTCCATCCGCCTGGATCGCGTGTTCATCGGCTCGTGTACCAACGGGCGGATCGAGGACTTGCGGGCGGCGGCCGCCGTGCTCCGCGGCTACCGCGTGGCCGACTCCGTCCGCGCGATGGTCGTGCCGGGCAGCGGACTGGTGAAAGAGCAGGCGGAGCGGGAGGGGCTGGACCAGGTCTTCCGCGACGCCGGCCTCGAATGGCGCGAGGCCGGCTGCAGCATGTGCCTGGCCATGAACCCCGACCGGCTGGCCCCCGGCGAGCGCTGCGCCGCCACGACCAACCGCAATTTCGAGGGCCGCCAGGGCAAGGGCGGCCGCACGCACCTCGTGTCCCCCGCCATGGCCGCCGCCGCCGCCGTGGCCGGCCACTTCGTCGACATCCGCCAGTGGGAGTACCGATAGCTCCCCTCTCCCTCCGGGAGAGGGGCAGGGGGTGAGGGCAGTCTTCATGCAGCCATTCACAAAACACACCGGCCTGGTCCTGCCGATGGATCGGGCGAACGTCGACACCGACCAGATCATCCCCAAGCAGTTCCTCAAGCGGATCGAGCGGACGGGTTTCGGCAGGTACCTGTTCTTCGATTGGCGGTTCCAGGACGACGGCTCGGAGAATGCCGAGTTCGAGTTGTGCCGCCCCGAGTTCGCCGGGGCGACGATCCTCTTGGCGCGGCGGAATTTCGGCTGCGGCTCCAGCCGCGAGCACGCCCCCTGGGCACTGGAGGACTTCGGCTTCCGCGTGCTGCTGGCCCCCAGCTTCGCCGACATCTTCTACAACAACTGTTTCAAGAACGGCCTGTTGCCCATCCGGCTCGACGACGAACAAGTAGACGAGCTGTTCACCCGCGCGGCGCAGCCCGGCTACCGCTTGACCGTGGACCTGGTGGCGCGGACCATTTCGGACGAGCAGGGCCTGCTGCTGCCGTTCGAGGTCGACGCCTTCCGCCGCCACTGCCTCTTGCACGGCCTGGACGACATCGGCCTGACCTTGGCGCACGAGGCCCAGATCGCCGCCTACGAGCAGGCGCACGGGATCGCGAGCCTATGATCGCCATCATCGACTACGGAATGGGCAACCTTCGCAGCGTGCAGAAGGGTTTTGAGCGGGTCGGCCACCAAGCCGTGGTCACCAGCGACCCGGCGGTGGTGGCACAGGCCGATAAAGTGGTGCTGCCGGGCGTGGGCGCGTTCGAGGACGCCATGGCCGAGCTCCGCGCCCGGGGAATGGTGCGGCCCGTGCTGGCGGCCATCGACGCCGGCAAGCCTTTTTTGGGAATCTGCCTGGGGCTGCAACTCCTCTTCGACGTGGGCTACGAGAACGGCCGGCACGAGGGCCTGGGCGTGCTGCGGGGCGAGGTGCTGCGGTTCGAATTGCCCCGGGACTTCTCGGTGCCCCACATGGGCTGGAACCAACTGGAAATCCGCCGTCGCCCGCCGGCGCTGGAGGGCCTGGCCGAGGGCACGTTCGTCTACTTCGTCCACTCTTATTACGTCGTGCCGCAGGACCCGGCCGTCGTTGCCACGGAGACCGACTACGGCGGGCGGTTCTGCTCGTCGATCTGGCGGGAGAACGTCTTCGCCACCCAGTTTCACCCCGAGAAGAGCCAGGCGGACGGCCTGCGGATTCTGAAAAACTTCGCCGAGCGGTGAAGGTCTCTCCCCTCTCCCTTCGGGCGAGGCACCCACGACCACGCCTTGCGTGGTACCCGACCCGGGGGTGATGGCGGGTGAGCAGATCGGTCGGTCCTGAAGGCCGGCTCGTTGGTTTCTCGTTCATGTGCAAAGGCGCGAAGCCGCAAAGACGCGAAGGGAAACAGAGGGGGTGAGACGGGACACGTGCGGCCGAGGAGAAGATGCGGCGGTACAACAGTTCTTCCCTACCGTTCTCTTTGCGCCTTGGCGGCTTGGTGCCTTTGCGTCAGAATTCCCTCCGCAGGAGCTTCCATTGGTTCCGACCTTATTGGGGAAGTGGGCGGCCCCTCACGGTCCCGGCGGCAGGGGGCAGGCCAGCGCGGCGGTGATGGCCCGCAGCAACTCGCCTTCCTCCGGGGTTACCTGGCCGTCGGCGGCGACACAGGCGGCCACCGCCTGGATCACGGCCCGTTTGACTTGCGGGCTGCCCTGGGCCAACTCGGTCAGGGCTGCGTCGAACGCCCGCAACCCGCACCGCGGCTTGGGCAGGATAGCGGCTTGCCCCAACAGGCCCGCGGCGCCGGCCTGAAACGCCCGGGGGGCGTCTTCCGGGCATTTCGCACCGACGTAGGCCAGCATGGAGAGGACCACCGCGGCCGGCTGGGTCACGGCGGCCGCAGTGCGATAACGCACCGCCGGGGCTTCTCGCAGCCGGAAAAAAACGTCCAGATAGTCCAGCAGGACGAGGTGCAGGCAGTACTCGAACAGCTCAACTTTGCCCTCCGCCCGCATCAGGGCATCGACCACCTGGCGAAACTCCCCATACTGCCGCGGCGAAGACTTCTTCAGGGCGGGGACGGCCAGGTCTACCAGCGGCAGCCGGGCCGCCGCCTCCAGCGACTGGACCGCGGCCGCCAGGGCCTGCGTCTGCTGGTACAAGTGCGGCTCGATCCGCGTCTGCAGGACTTCGATCTGGCGGGCGCGGGTCGCCTGGTCGTCGCGGCCGAGCAAGAGCGCATAAATCACCGCCCGGGCCGCGTAGGGCTCGCGGGCGGCGTCCAGCAGGGTTTGCGGGATATTGCCGGTGATTTGGGCGGCACGCTCGAGATGCTCGGTTTGCGGCCGGCCGATCCGCCCCACCACGCCGCCGGAGGCAAAGGCCAAAAAGGATGCAGGATCGAGGACCAAGGATGAAGGCTGCCGCCCGCTTGCGGTTTCACCCTGCGGGGCGCGCGCCGGGCGGCCTTCCGCCGGGTAGTATTCTCCAGGCGCCACTCGGACCTCCGGAAAGCGGCCGTCGAACTCCGGCTCCAGGGCGCGGATCCGCTCGGCCAGCGGCGGGTGGGTGGCGAAGGGGTCGAGGTACCAGCCGCCCACGGCGTTGCTGAAGAACATGTGGCTGATCTCTTCGGCGTGGCCGTCGTGGATTCGCGAGCCTGCGGCCAGGCCGCCGATTTTTTTCAGCGCCCCCGCCAGCCCGGCCGGATTGCGGGTGAACTGCACCGCCGAGGCGTCGGCCAGGAACTCCCGCTGCCGGCAGATGGCGCTCTTGATGAGTTTCCCGAGGAGCATGCCCAGGCCGCCCAGGAGAAACAGCACCCCTCCGATGACGAGGGCGGCAGCGGCCCCTTTCGCCCCCCGCCCGCGCGAACCGCGCATGTACGCCGCCGAGCGCATGAGGTAGTAGCCGATGATCGACAGCACGAGGATGCCGAAGACGATGCCGACCAGGCGGAGGTTCAGCCGCATGTCGCCGTTGAGGATGTGGCTGAATTCGTGGCCCAGCACGCCCTGCAGTTCTTCGCGGGTGAGGTATTGCAGGCAGCCGGCGGAGACGGCCACGACCGCGTCGGCCGGGCGGTGGCCGGCGGCGAAGGCGTTGATGCCCGGCTCGCGATCCAGCACGTACACCGGCGGGACGGGGATGCCTGAGGCCAGGGCCATTTCCTCCACGACGTTCAGCAGCCGCCGCTCGGCCGGGTCGGTGGTCTGGGGATTCACGGCCCGCCCGCCGAGCATCAGGGCCACTGTCTCGCCGCCGCCGCAGAACTCGGAAATCTTGTGCAAGCTGGCCACGGCAATGACCAGGAGCGTTCCCGCCGCGACGAGGAAGAAGAGCGGCGGATTCCAAAAGAGGTCGGAGAACTCGGGTTGTACATGCGGATAGTCGGTCCCGCCCAGCAGCGTGACAAACGGGGCCACCAGCAGATAGATCGCCAGGATGATGGCCGCCACCGACAGGGCGAACAGGACCAGCAGCCGGCGGGTCTGCCGGCGGGCATGGTCCTCGCGATCGAAGAAGTCAATGGCCATCCGCTCAGCCGAACGACACCTTGGGGGCCGCCCGCTCCTCGGCCTGCTCGATCTCGAACAAGTGCGCCTCCTGGAAGTTGAACATCGAGGCGATCACCACCGTGGGGAACACTTCCCGCTGGGTGTTGTAGAGCATGACCGAGTCGTTATACGCCTGCCGGGCGAAGGCGACCTTGTTCTCGGTGCTGGCGAGCTCCTCCTGCAAGGCGAGCATGTTCTGGTTGGCCTTCAGGTCGGGGTAGGCTTCCGCCACGGCGAACAGGCGGCCCAAGGCGCCCGTCAACTGCCCCTCGGCCCCGCCCAGGGCGGTCATCGCCTCGCGCTGGCCGGGGTTGGCGGCAGCCGCCTGACCGGCGGAATAGGCCGTATTGCGGGCGCGGATCACCGCTTCCAGCGTCTCCCGCTCGTGCTTGATGTAGCCCTTGGCGACCTCGACCAGGTTCGGGATCAGGTCGTAGCGCCGCTTCAGTTGCACGTCGATCTGCGAGAAGGCGTTCTTATACCGGTTCCGCAAGGTCACCAGCCGGTTGTACATGCCGACGACCACGACGACCACCAGGAACACGAGCACCACCAGTCCGATCAGCACGGCCAGCCAAGGATTCATGGCAGCGGCACCTTTCTAATGGGATGATTGGATGACTGTCGACAGCGTCCTCCAGGCACCAATTTAGCACATGGCGGGAATCGCCGGAAGCACCCCGCGGACGCAGATTAGCGTTCGATTAGCCACCGGCGGCGCACACCGGGAACCAATCTCGGCTGCCCCTTCAGGAGTTTTTCCCCCCGCTTGCCGCCGCGCCGGGCCCGGATTACAATCGGGGCTGCTCTTGTCCCGAATCCCTTCGTTTTCGACCGAGGAGATGGTCTCATGACGACATTGCATCGCCGGGTGCGTTGGTTCTGGCTGGGCCTGATTGCGGTTGCGGTCCCAGCGGTGGCGGTGGGCGGGGCAGCGAGCCCGGCCCGGGCCGGCGGCCCCGCCATGGCCGCCGACTGGCTTCCCGAGGACGCCGCCTTCTTCGCTGCGATGCTCCGCAACCGCGAGCAATGGGACATCGTCGCCAACAGCCGCGCCTGGGCGAAGCTCAAGGCCCTGCCGGTGCTGGAGATGGGGCGGGCGCTCTACGCCATGCAGGCGATGAACGCCGACAGCGTGCCGGGCAAGATCGAGAAGGCCCTCCGCGACGCCGAGGTCAAGCGGGCCCTGGAGCTGGCCTGCGACATGCTCTCGCACGAGGTCTTTGTCTACGGCGGCCCCGGCACGACCGACTGCATCGAGCTCTTCCAGCAGCTTCAGGGCGCGTCGTCCTACGGCCCGGCCATTGCCCTGCTGAAGGGCGAGGGCAAAGGGGCGAGCGGGCGTGACCTCCAACAGGCGGCGCTCGTCTCGGCCCTCTGCCAGAACGCTGCGCTGGTGAAGGCGCCGGAGCTGGTGCTCGGCTTCCGCGTGACGAACCTGGAATTGGCCCGGCAGGAGCTGGCCCGCTTGGAGATCCTCGCCACGGTGGCCCTGGCCACCAAGCCGGAGCTGCAAGGGCGGCTGAAGAAGACGACCGTGGACGGCCACGAGTACCTGACGCTGACCTTGGACGGCGGCATGATCCCATGGGAGCGGGGGATGGTCGAGAAACTGCGGGAACTGGCCAACCAGCCCGGCGACGCCGATAAACTCATCGCCCGGCTGAAGGCCGCCAAGCTGGTCGTGAGCGTCGGACTCCGCGGCGATTACCTGCTGGTGGCCGTCGGCCCGTCGACCGAGGTCCTGGCCCGGCTGGGTCATGGGCGGTCGCTGCAGACCCGGCCGGAATGGGCCCCGCTGGCCAAGTTCGCCGACAAGCCGCTGGTCTCGCTGGGCTACCTCAGCAAACCGATGGCCGCCCGCGTCGGTTACGGCAAGCAAGACATCGATCAACTGCTCGGGGTGGTCGACGAGGTCCTGACGCAGGTGGAGCTGCCGGACGAGGGAAAACAGGAGATCCGCAAGGACGCCGCCGCATTGGCCGCGGACATCAAGGGGTTGCTGCCCGAGCCCGGGGCCATGTTCGCCTTCGGCTTCCTCGCCCCCGGCGGCAGCGAAAGCTATTCCTACGACTGGAGCGCGCACCCCGAGCTGGACGCCAGCCAGCCGCTCCCGCTGCTGGAGCACGTCGGCGGCGGGCCGGTGGTCGCAGCCGTCAATCGGGCCAAGGTATCGGTCGCAGCCTATGACTTGGTGGCCAAATGGCTCGCCGTCGGCTATCGCTACGTGGAGAAGTATGCCCTGCCGCAAATGCCGGCCGGCGACCGCGCCAAGTTCGACCGGCTGATGCAGGGCGCCAGGCCGCTGCTGGCCGAGGCCGACGACACGACCCGCCACATGCTGCTGCCGGCCCTGGCCGACGGGCAGCTCGGACTGGTGCTGGACACCAAGCTCTCCAGCAAGCAATACCTCGCCAAGCTGCCGGCCACGCCGCAGCCGCTGCCCATGATCGAGCCCGCCCTGGTGCTGGGCGTCAGCGACGCCGCCCTGCTGGAGCGAGCCATGGCACGATACTGGAAGATCGCCAACGGGTTGGTGGATGCGGCCCGCACGATCGACGAGGCCAATAAGATTCCCGCCGACTTCCACATCCCCGCCGCCGCCCGGCACAAGATCCCGCAAGGGACGATGTACGCTTACCCGCTGCCGGAGCCGTGGGGCGTGGACCCGCAGATCCTGCCCAACGCCGGGCTGTCGGAGCACGTGGCGGTGCTGTCGCTTTCCCGCGGGCACACCGCGCGGCTCTTGCAGACGGCCGCTGCCAACGTCGGCGGCCGCACGCTGCCCGTCGATCGGCCGCTGGCGGCCGCCGGCGCAATCGACATCGCCGGGCTGATCGACGCCGTCATCCCCTGGGTCGATTTCGCCTTCGACAAGGCGGCCGGAGAAGAGTCGTCCGGGCAGATCGAGACCATCCGCCAGCAGGTACGGACCGTGTTGGACGTGCTCAAGGTCTTCCGCACCGTCAGCTTCGAGGTTTACCGCGAGGGGGGCGCGCTTGTGACGCACTCCCGCGCAGACGTGAAGGATGTCGAGTGATTGGTAAAGGCCCGGGTTCCTCGCTTTCGCCATCGTATCGGCTACTCGTTTGACGGCGGCAATCTAACGGCCGTGGACTTGACGTCTTCAGTCGCCGCGCCGCGGAAGCTGCTCCAGGCACGACCCGGGCCAACCGCCGAGACGGACGCCGGGCTCATCGTCTGGGATGGCAAGAAGTGGGCCACGGTCCCGTGGCTGAAAGGTCGGCCGCCAACGTGAGATACGGGCGCGATCTGCGATTATGGCAACACTTCCCAATCGCCCGCCGGGGATTCACCCTGGTGGAGCTGCTGGTCGTCATCACCATCATTGGGATACTGGTCGACTTGCTGCTGCCCGCGGTCCAGGGAGTCCGCGAGGCGGCGCGGTCCGCCCAGTGCGAAAACAACGTCAAGCAGCTCGCGCTGGCGTGCCTCGCGCACGAGACGAGGTACCGGCACTTGCCGGCGGGAGGCTGGGGTTACCGTTGCCTGGGCATACCGAACCGCCCGCCCGGTCCCAACCAACCCGGCGGCTGGATCTTCAACATCCTGCCGGATCTCGGGGAGCAGACGCTCTACGACGGGGCAGGCGCCCCGGAGCCAAGGCCCAGGGCTCAAGACCTGCGTGTCTAGCGCCGCGCATCGAGCCAGCCCGCCAGGTCCGCTAGGACCCGCGGGTGCTCCGGCTCGTGAAAGATGTCGTGGTACAGGCCCTCGTAGAGGCGCAGGGTCTTATCCGGGGAACCGGCCCGGCGGTAGAATTCCCGGCTGCCCTCGGCTTCGCACAGCCGGTCGGCCGTGCCGTGCAGCAGCAGAAGCGGCGGCAGCACCGCGTCCGCGCTGCCTTCCAACCAGCGCATGGCGCGGAGCAGCTCGGCGCCGGTGCGGGCGGGGAACCGACCGTGAAACACCAACGGATCGGCCTGCCACGCCGCCAGCACCGCCCGGTCCCGCGACATGGACCGAAAACCCATCCGCGCAACCCTCAGCCACGGCAGCCATCGGCCGACCGGGCCCGCCAGTCGCCGCAGCACGGGGAACAAGTCGGCATTTAGCCGCAGGGTGGAGGCGCTCATGACCAGTCCCGCCAGCGGCGGCCGCCGTGTCACGGACCACAGCGCCACGATCAGGCCGCCCATGCTGTGCCCCAGCAGGAACCTCGGCTTGGCAGGCTCGCGCCGGCCGACCGCCTCGATCCATACGTCGAGATCCTCGAGGTACCGCTCGAACCGATCCACCAGACACCGCGGACCGTCGGAGCGGCCGTGCCCGCGCAGGTCCATCGCGTACACGGAGTACCCGCGCCGCACCAGGGCCTCGGCAGTCGCGGCGTAGCGCCCGCCATGCTCCAGGAAACCGTGTACCCAGACCACGACGGCCTGCGACTGGCCGTGCTCGGTTCCGGGCAGCCAGCCCTGCGCGTACAATCCCAGGCCGTCGCCGCCCGCAAATTGGAACTCTTGATGCAGCACTCCGCGCCTCGCTACAGTCCGATCCCCAGCGACACGCCGCCAGGCCGGATTTGGATGTAACCCTGCGGATACCCGTAGTAGTAAGCGCCGGGCGCCCCATAGACCGGCGGGTAGACCGGGACCGGGTAAACCGGTGCCGGCACAACCACCGTCGGGGCCGGGGCCACGTAGACCCGCGGCGGGAGCACCACCGGCCCCCAGCCACCATGATACCAGTAATGCCCGTGGTGGTGGACCTCCTCGATGCGGGCCTGGTCCCACGGCCCATAGGTCGCCGGACGGACAGCGAACCCGTCCGCCGCCACAGCCAGCGACCCGGCCGCCAGCAACACTCCGCATGCCAACAGAACCCGTGCAGCTCGTCTCATGACTTTCTCCTTCCCGAATCTGGATGATCAAGGGGGGATTGTTGCAGCCGCCTCTCTGTCCGAACCAGTACGGCAGATGAGGCTTGCCGACGGGATACCACTAAGCACGTACTGTGCCAAGCAAGGGCATCGTCTGACGCAAGTGCCTGGCAAGACGTTATTTAAGGCAGACTTGGCAACGGTGCGGCCGATGGATATGGCGCGAAGATGCGCCATCAGTATGATTTATCACATGAATCATAACGAGCACACTGGAACGCTTCTTCCGCACGACGTCTTTGTGCCGTGGCACCTTCGCGCCACTCCACTTGGGCACGCAATCGGCGGCAGGTTCCGCCGGATCTACCGAGCGGCGAGACTGGACGAATTCCAGCGAAGCAGGTCAAGGTGTGCCGTGCGGCGGGAATGGCAGCTTGCGCATTGCTCCCATGCGTCGACGGTTGGTACAATTCCAAAGTCATAGAAGATTGGTAAACGTCGGTACCCCCACCCGGCCGGCTTGCGAGGTGCTCAATGGCTCAGGATCAATTGCAGAAGTTCTTTCAGGAAAAGAAGCAGAAGGCGCAGCCTGCGGGCGTTGACTGGGGTGTCAAGCGCGACGCCTGGATTGCGGCCGTCAGCGACTTGTACCGCAAGATCGAAGATGACTATCTGAAGGCAGCCAAGGCCGACGTGGATATCGAGCGCCGCGATAAGGTCGTGACGGAAAATCAGATCGGCGAGTACCACGTCCCGGATCTCGTTCTCTGCGTCGGCGACGAGGAGGTCGTCTTTTCACCCAGAGGCACGAACATCGTCGGTGCCCGGGGAAGAATCGACGTCGAGGGAGAGCGCGGGGACGCCACGATCGTCTGGCGCGGGGAAGACGACTGGAGTATCGTGGTATCGCGGACACCGAGGCTCCGCCTCGTGGAACTGACGGCCGACTCGCTGGCGGACTTGCTTAAGGGCATCATGCGGCCATGACGCGGCGGTCGCTCTTCAACACGCTCTCCAACCAGGAGCAGGGCCTGCCGACAGTCTGGGAATGGCATGAGTTCCAGCGCGCCCTGATCGGTGAAGAAAAGAGCCGCGTGCTGGACGCACTGGCCAAAGGAGAAGGCCCTGCGGCGCCCCGCTACTTCGGTAAGACGCGGCAGGAACTCGACGCGGACTTCGCGTTCCAGGTCGCCGAGTTGGGTCTGTTGAGCATGCTTGCGATGCTCGCCTGCACCGAAGCGGCCCTGCGGGGCGACTTCATTGTGCGGGTCAGCGACAAGAAGAAGGACGAAGTGTCGCGTGGATTCCGGGATGCCTTCAAGCAGCGGGGGAAGAGAATTCGCAGAGTCCGCCTGGAAGAGGATATTCTCGACGTATGGGGAGATCGCGCCGACGCCGGTAGCAGGAGGGCTGTTGGGGAGTTCAAAGGTGCCCTCAACCTCCGGCATTGGTTGGCGCACGGTCGCTATTGGAAGCCCAAACTGGGCCGTGCTGCTGGGTACGACCCGGCGGACGTGTTCGACATCTGCCAGGAACTGTTGCAGGCCCTGTCGCCGACACGCTGAAACCGCGGCTGCGCCAACCGCCCAAAGACGGTCTCCATAGCTCACCCCCGGCGCCGACGGGGACCATCGGGCACCATGCGCAGCATGGTCGGCATGCCTCCTCACGAAGGGAGGGGAGAGACCGTCCGGACAGCCTTTTAGGGCCGCTGGCCCTACTTGGCTTTCAGCCGCTGGGCTGCCTGGAAATGTTGGGCGGCCTCCAGCGGGCGGTCCAACATCTCGAGGACTTTGCCCAGTTGCCAATGCGTATCGGCGTCCTGCGGTTTCAGTCCCAGGGCCGCCTGCAACTCCTGCTCGGCCTGGGCTAGCTCGCCGCTCTCGACGTAGGCGTCGGCCAACGTGCGGAGATACTGGGGATTTTGCCGATCGCAGAGGTCGCAGGCGCGGCGCGCCAGTTCCACCGCCTCCGGCCCGTCGCGAAATCGCCGGTCGGGGCAAGTGGCGAGAATCCAGGCGAGGTTGTGCATTCCCTCGGGCCGGTCCGGCTCCAAGCGAAGCGCCTCGCGCAGCAGCGCGATCGCCTCGCCCACTTGTCCACGCCGCGCCAAGAGCATCGCCAGGTCGTTCTGCGCCCGGGCGTTTTCCGGATGGGCGCGGACGACTTCGCGCAGGCAGGCGACGGCCTCCTCCGGCCGGCCTTGGTTGTTCAGGGCCTTGGCCAACTCGCAGGGGGTCTGCAGATAGTGCTCCGCATCGAGCCGGAGCACTCGGCGAAACTCGACCTCGGCCTCGGCATCCCTCCCCTGGCGCAGCAGGGCGTCGCCCAGGCCTTCGTGGGCCACGGGATTATCGGGCGTCACGGCCAGCGCGCGGCGGAAGAGCGCTTCGCTGTCCGTCCAGTAGCGCACTTGCCGGTTGGTCAAGAGCAGGCAGCCCAGCAGGATCGCAACCGCGGCGGCAGTCAGCACGGTCCTGGAGCGCGTGCCGCTTGCGGCTTCGCAATCCGTGCTCGAGGGTATGCCCACGCAAGCGTGGGCACGGCACCGTGCGGCTACGTCGGCCACGCCCCAGACGGCCGCAAGAAAAACGCCGATCAAGGGGATGTAGGTGTAGCGATCGGCCATCGATTGCGCGCCGACCTGAACCAGGCCGAGCACCGGCACGAGCGTTGCCAGGTACCAGAACCAGCCGACCGCCAGGTAGGGCCGCCGCCGCATCCAGCGGGTACCCGGCCCGATTGCCGCGGCCGTAAGGACCAGGATCAGCACGGCGGAGGCGGCGATTTGCCACGCCGGGCGGTCCGGGATGTAAGGATAGAACACGGCCAGCCGGGCCGGCCAGAGCGCCATGCCGAGGTACGCCGCATACGCCACGATCGCGTTCCCCAGGCGAACAGCAAGGGTCAGCTCGCCCCCGAGCATCTTAGTCGCTCCCATGCGGCTCTGCGCGATCAAGGTGATCGTGGCGGAAGCCGCTGCCAGCGCCAAGAGCGGCAGTTTCTCCAGGCCCAGCCAGAGCGCACGTTTGCCCCACGCCGCACTCCTTCCGCCCTCGGCCGGGGAACCGCCGACGGCGGAGAACCGCCCCAGCGGCCAGTAGTCCAGCAGGAGCAACACCAGCGGCAGCGTGACCAGCATCGGTTTGGACATCAGCCCAAGGGCCGTGGACAAGGCCACCAGGCCGTAGCGCGCGACGGAGGGCCTCTGGACGTAGAACGAGTAGGCCAGCAGCGTCAGCATGAAGAAGAAGGTGCTCAGCACGTCCTTGCGCTCGGAGAGCCAGGCGACCGACTCGACGTGCAGCGGGTGCAGGGCGAACAGCGCGGCCAGCATGGCGCTGGGCCACCGCGCGCGGGTCATCCGCCAGCACGCCAGGAACAGCAGGACCGCGCTGGCGGCGTGCAGTGCAACACTGACCGCGTGGTGCCAGCCCGGGTCGAGGCCGAAGAGCTGGCAATCCAGCATGTGCGACAGCCAGGTGACGGGATGCCAATTCGCCCCGGTCAGCGTGGTGAAGGCCCAGGCCACGCCGTGCCAGGAGAATCCCCCGGCCAGGACGCGGTTCTCGCTGACGTATGCGGGATCGTCGTAGTTGACAAAGTCGCAGCGTACCGCCGGCGCATAGGCGACAGCCACCAGCAGGACCAGGAGCAGGCAGATGCCGGCAGTCGGGCCGAGGCGGCGGGGCCTCGCCGCGACCGAAACGGTCCGGGCGGCCGGCCCCGCGGCGGCGGATCGGCCGCCCCCTGCCGTGGAACGGGATCGCGACTTGCGCGGCATGGCAACAACGCTTGGGCCTCAGGTCTTGGGCCTTGGGACTCAGGTTCCGGATGGCTCCAAGACCTAAGACCCAAGACCGAAGACCTAGCGCCGACGCGACGGGGCTGCTAGGGCCTCCCCACGTACTCGCGGTACAGCCGGACGGCTTGCTCGTCGGAAATCCCCCGGCGGAGGACCAGCCGGGCGCGGGCGGAGGCCGCTTGGCCGGGACTGAGATCGCCGCCGAACAACGACAGGTACAGCGAGCGGTGCCCCTCCTCACCGTAGGGCATCGAAACCGCGAAGGCGTCGCGGGCCGGAGCCATCAGCACCGCGGCCAGACCGCTGCCGGCGTCCCGCCGCACGGCCAGCGGCATGGCCAGCTCCGGCCGAATCGTCCACTCCACGGGATTCGGAGGGCATTTCCAGCGCCCGTCCTTGATCAACTCCGCCGCGGCGGTGTCTCGCGGGAACGCTTGCCAAGGCCCCGCCGCCCGCGTGGCTTCGATGAACTGCGGCTGGCCCCCCGCCGCTGCCCCGGCACAGGCCGAGCACGAGGGAAAGCCGTCAAAATACGAGGCCAGAAAGAGCTCGAACCGCCGCAACCCGCGCCGCGGCCGCACGGCCACTTCGAAATCCACCACGTCGGGCGCCGCAAAAAGGTAGGTCGCCGTCATGTCCAGCGGATGCGCTGCGTCGGCGGCCCAGGACACCTTGACGCCCCCCCACGGGAGCAGCCTGGCCTGGCTGGTCCAATCCCAAGCGGCCGTGCCGAAGCGGTCGCCGGAGGCCAGCAGCCGATAGGGCGAGAGGAGGCCGAACATGCCCGTCACTTGCTTGCCCGTGCTGTTCTCGACGACCGGCCGCAGTCCGATCCCGCGGCCATCCGCCCGCAGGCTGCCGCGCAGGGCGCCGGTATCGAAGCGGAAGCCCTTACCGTCGGCGGTGAATGCCAGGCTGGCGACGGTCTTTGGTGGCGGCCCAGCCGATGGCTCCGCGGCTGGGGCCACCTCCCGCCGGCCCGCGGCGGCAAGGATCAGGCTGCCGGCCAGCGTGACGAGGCCCCAGGATCGAGTTCTCATGGTGGACTCCGTGCGGCTGGTGTCATCGTTCGCGAACTTCTTGCCATCATACCACGTCTGCGGTTCCGGCACACGGTCCGCTCCGGCAGCAGCGATGGACACGCCGCCGGGCAATGGTATAATCCCAGCCTGTAAACAGAAAATGAATGCCCTGTCAAAACCTCGCCTGGCCGAACGCATCGGTGACGTGCCCTACCGCATGGCCCTGGCCGGCGGCTGGATCGACCAACCGCTGGTCTCGCGGTGCAATCCGGCCCCCTGCGGCTCGATGGTCGTGGCTCGGCTGGAGCCGCTCGTGCGCTTCATGGAGCGGGCCGGTATGGCCACCGGCACCCGGGAGGTTGCCCGGCGGCTTTGGGGCAGCCGGCTGCCGGACCGCGATCCGCCCCAGTTGGTCCGCGAGCTCTACGCCGCGGAGAACCAGGGCCGGCCCGACCCCTCCGGCTCCCAGGATATGATCGGTCTGATCTACCCGGGCATCAGCCGCCTGGACTTCGATTTCCGTCACGAAGGCGGCGTCTTTCCCCGGCATATCGAGTCTACCGGCGACCCGCAGGTGGTCGGCTGGCTGGAGAAGGTCGTCCACGTGCTCGCGGTGACGCCGCGGCCCGCCGGCTACAGCCCGCTGGGCGTGCAGAACCTCGATCCCCGTTGGATCCAGCGCCTGGGACAGAGCGGCAAGGACTGCTACGACGCCATCCTCCGCCGGCACCTGCGAGACCTCGGCGCCTCGATGAACGAGTGCATGAAGTGCTGGGAGGCGATCCTGCCACACACCGTGCAGCACCCGGCCCTGACCGTCGACTTGACCGGGCTGTTGGCGTATTACCAGTCCTGCTACGCCGGGGCGATGTACTCGGGCTGCGGCGGCGGATACCTCTACGTCGTGGCGGAAGGCGAGGTCCCCGGCTCGTTCGGCGTCAAGATTTCCACTTCCGCATCCCGGAGGCCCTGATCGTGACTGAAAAATCGGATGGGCCGGCGCCGTCGGCCCCGCATTTGCAGGTATCGATCTGCCTGGAGCTGCTCGATGACATCCAGGAACAGCTCCGTTTCGCCGACCAGAAGGCGGGCTTCGTCTCGGTGCTCAATGTCTTCCTGTTCGGCTTCATCGCCACGCATTTCGAAAAGCTGCGGACGCTCTACGAGAGCCAGAAGCCGCCGGCAACGGCGGCGACCGTGCTGGCGCTGGTCCTGGTGGCAATCTATCTGCTGTTCACCGTGGCGGCCCTGCTGTTGGTGGTCTCGTGCGTCATGTCCCGTTTCGGCGAGCGCGGGCCGGAGAGCCGGGTGTTCTTCGGACACATCGCCCGCAGGTACGCCGCCGACCCGGCCCGCTATGCCCAGGTGGTCTCCCGCATGACGGACGCCGAGTGGGTCCAGCAGCTCGGCCAGCAGGTCGCGGAGGTTTCCCACCTGGCGATCATCAAGCACAAGCGGATCCGCTGGGCGACGATCTGCACGCTGGCATCCGTCTTGCTGTGGATGGTGGCCCTGGTGACTATGGTCGCGATCTACTGGGCCCAGCCGTGAGGCCGGAACTTGCCGATTGACTTCTTGCGAGAGTTGTGCGACAAAGAGGGTTTCCGCGGGGTTCTCCCGATCCTGGAGCCAAGCCGTATGATCTTTCTCACCCGCAAGAAGGGCGAATCCATCGTCATCAATGACGACATCGTCGTGCTCGTGGTCGAAATCCGCGCCGACAAAGTGCGTCTGGGGATCGAGGCCCCCAAAGCAGTCCCTGTTCATAGCGGCGAAGTCGCGCGGGCACTTCGCCAGGCCGCCCCTGAGACGCAAGCGGGAGGGTAGCTCGGCCTCTCGCCGGGCCGGTCCGCGAGGATGGGTGGCCGAGTGGTCTAAGGCGGCGGTCTTGACAAGCCAATCCGCCCATCTGCCCCGGCTTGGACGGCGTGATGGGCTTGTCAGGCTCCGGCACGGCGGCGGGTGGCTTAACGCCCATCCGGCAGTTGACCTTCGGGCGTTCTCGGCCAAGTGCCAGGTCGTTGTCAAGCAGTGGCTCAAGTACACGCGGTGGGAGCCGTGGAAGTGATCCTAGCTCCTGTTGCGCCCGGGGCCTCGCCTTCACCGCCTGCGGTCGCTCAGTTGGCGGGAACTATTCCGTGCGCCGCCAAGCGAGGGGGTATCGCGTGAGCTGGAATTCTGCTAATCATCGATCGTGCGGTCCCCAACCCATGACAGAAACGCAGATTCCGCCTATACTAACATGCTAGGTAGAGCGACTGACCTGAGTAGCTCATAAACTGACGGCCTGCGGGCGTGGTCGATCGGTTGGCGGCCCACCTTTGGGTTGGCAGTTATACCCTTGCCCATCGACTGGTGGTACGGCTTCTACCCAAACGATGCGGGTAGCCCGGCAGTTCAGGTCGGTCACTCTACTAGCTTCTTTACGCAGAGAACAGGCACGGCTCGCGCCCACCTGGGGGGGTGTTGGGCTCCCCCCGGCATCCGGAACAGAAGAGGGGATTTTCGTCCTCGGATCCAGGCTGCTTCGGGAAGGGTGCCAGTGAAGGGACTGTACTCGTCGTGCCACGTGCACGTGGCTCATGACCTGCGCCCAGGGGGCTATTATGTCCTCGCCGCGATCGCGGCAGGCGCGATTCTGGCCGCTCACATGACGCTGGCGGGGGTGGCCCCTGCGGCATGGGCTCTGCCCGACCGGCCCTTGGTTGTCACTCAGTACACCGCCGTGAGCAAGGCAGGCGTGTTGTCCGCCACACCGGGGATGCCGCAGGCGGAGGCCGCCTCGGCGTCGCGACTGCTGTTGGTTTTCCCCAACGGCAGCACGCGCCTCATCAGCCAGGGATTCCATAGCGCCTGCGACCCGCAGGTCTCTTTCGATGGTACACGGCTGTTATTCGCCGCCCGGCGAAGGCCGTCCGACCCCTGGAACATCTACGAGGCGGCGCTCGGGGACGGCAGCGTCCGGCAGATCACCCGGGACTTGGGCGATTGCCGCAGCCCGTGCTACCAGGGCACTTTGTACACGCTCGATTCGCCGGCCCCCTGGCACCAGATTACGTTCGTCGGCTGCGGCGGCCGCGAGTGGAACGAGAGCGGCTCGGCGGCGCTTGCGAATCTCTACTCTTGCAAGCTGGACGGCTCGGCGGTGCGGCGGCTGACCTTCAATCTCTCCGGCGACACGGATCCCTGCCTGTTGGACGACGGCCGGCTGCTCTTTGCAAGCTTTCAACGCGCGACGCTCCAGCGGGGCCGCTTGGGATATACCGGCCTGTTCGCCGTGAACCTCGACGGGACCGATTATTCGCTGTTGGCGGAAGACCGGGGGAAACGCCGCAAACACAGTCCTTGCGTCACCACGCAGGGCCTGGTGGTGTTCGTGGAAAGCGATGCAGCCTCCCCGGATGGTGCAGGCAGTCTTGCCGCGGTGACGGTTCGCCGGCCGCTGCATTCCTACCGGCCGCTTACCAGGGAGTCCGACGGTCTGTTCCACGGCCCTTCGCCGCTTCCTGACGGGCGGATCCTCGTCTCCCGCAGAAGCCCGGATGGCAAGGACACGTACGGCGTCTACTGCTTCGATCCGGCTGGCGGGAGATGCGCGCTGGTGTTCCATGACCCTCGTTGTCACACGATCCAGGCGAAGCTGGTGCATGGGCGAGCGGAACCGGACGGCCGCTCGAGCAACGTCCAGGAGGACGATCCGCACGGAAAACTCTACTGCCTGGACGTGTACACTTCCGATCTCAAGCATCCCGCTTGGCTGCCCCCCGGCAGCGTGAAGCGGCTCCGCGTACTGGAAGGGGTGCCGTGGAGAACTGATCCGGCGGGCTCTGCGGCAGCCGAGGCGATGGCCGCCCGGCGGGTGCTCGGCGAGGTCGCCGTGGGGGAGGACGGCTCGCTGAACATCGAGGTTCCCGCCAATACTCCCATCCAGTTGCAGACCCTGGACGAGCGGGGCCTGGCGCTGCGGAGTTGCGCATGGATTTGGGCGAAGAACCACGAATCGCGCGGCTGCATCGGCTGCCACGAGGACGGCGAGCTGGTGCCGGACAACGCTTTCGCGAAAACCCTGGCAGCGGGCTCGGTGGTCCTGTGTTCGCCTCCCCGCCAGCGGCGGACCGTGGATTTTCGCCACGATGTGCTGCCGATCTTGCAGAGCAAGTGTGCCGGGTGCCACCGCAAGGGTGACTCGCCGCTGTGCGTGGCCGAGGCTCCGGCCGCGGCCGGCGAGATCCATGCGGCCCGCCAGGTGTTCGAGCGGCTCTTGACGCCCGAAACTGCGACCAGTCCCTATGGGAAGTACGTGCAGCCGGGACAGGCGCGAACGAGCCGGCTGGTGTGGTGTCTGTTTGGCGAGAACACGAGCCGGCCTTGGGACCGTCCCCTGGCGGAGACCAAAGGGAAACGAATGCCGCCCGCCGGCAGCGCGTCGCTGACGGAAAAGGAGAAGCAAGTGTTCGTCGAGTGGATCGACAGCGGGGCGTTGTGGGACGCGCGCTCCGCCGTGAAAGACGCAGCCGGGGCTGAACCCGCCGGGAAACGCGGCCCGCACGAGCGAGGTGGAATGTGAAGGCCTTTTGCACGCTCTTGTCGCTATGGGTCCTTTTGGAACGCGGCGCCGCCGCGGACGAGCCGGACCTGCCGGTCTTCGAGGACGTGACCCAGCGCGCCGGCATCGACTTCAAGCACAGTTTCGGCGACGATCATCTGAGCAACATCGTGGAGGGGACGGGCGCGGGTTGCATGTTCTTCGACTACGACGGCGACGGCTGGCTGGACATCTACCTGGTCAACGGCCGCTACCGTTCCGACATCAACGACAATAGCGGCCGCAAGTACAAGGGAAAACTGAGCAACAAACTCTACCGCAACAACCACGACGGCACGTTCACCGACGTGACCGGGCGGGCGGGGGTCGGCGGCGGCGAGAGCTACGGCGTGGCCTGCTCGGCGGCCGACTACCTGAACGAAGGCCGTCTCGATCTCCTGGTGCTCAACTACGGTCCGCCCATCCTCTATCACAACAACGGCGACGGCACCTTCCGCGACGTCACGAAGAAGGCGGGGCTGGCGGGCGACTCGCGCTGGGCCGTTTCCGGGCTGTGGCTGGACTACAACCACGACGGCTTGCTCGATCTCTTCCTGGCGCATTATCTGGATTACGACGCGGGCAAGTTCCGTTCCTACTATGCCGCCGCCGGCTATCCCGGCCCGTTGAGCTACAACGGCACCGCGAACGCCTTGTACCGCAACAACGGCGACGGCACGTTCAGCGACGTGACCAAAGAGGCCGGGGTGTACAAGCCCAACGGCCGGGCGATGAGCGCCACCGCGGCCGACCTGAATAATCACGGCCTGCTGGATATCTACGTGGCCAACGACAGCATGCAGAACTACTATTTCCGCAACACCGGAAAAGGCACGTTCGTCGAAGAGGCGCTCCCCAGAGGAATCGCCTTCGGCGAAGGCGGCCAGGGGGTCTCCAACATGGGCCCCACCATCGCCGACATCCACCGCGACGGCCTGATGGACATCTTCATCCCCAACCTGGGATACGGCACGCTCTGGAGGAACAAGGGCAAGTACTTCGTGGACCAAACCTCCGAGTCCGGGCTGGCGGTGATCTGCGGGCAATACGCCGGTTGGGGCTCCGCCCTGATCGACTACGACAACGACGGCTACCTGGACGTCTTCGTTGCCACCGGGGGCGCGCATCACCTGCACCCCGAGGAGTCCGTGCTGGCCCGCAACGACGGCCACGGGCATTTCATCGACGTGTCCAAACGCTCCGGCACGTTCTTCCAGCAGAAGTTCGTGGCCCGCGGCGTGGCCTACGGGGACTTCGAGAACAACGGAAAAATGGGGCTCTTGGTCATGACCCTTGACGGCGCGCCGCACCTTTTGCGAAACGTGGGCGGGGCCAAGAACCACTGGTTGACGATCATTCCCAAGCTGCCCAACGGCAAGTCCGACGCCATCGGCGCGCGGGTGACGGTGAAAAGCGGCGCGCTGGTTCAGATTCACGACGTAATCCCCGTAACCGGTTACTTGTCGCAGTCCGACCCGCGGCCGCATTTCGGGCTCGGCAAGGCCACCAAGGCCGACCTGGTACAGATTCGCTGGCCGAACGGCCGGACTACGAGCTTGCAGGACGTGCGTGCGGATCAGTTCTTGAAGGTGGTGCAAGAGAAGCAGTAGGGTTGCATTTCGCGGGTGCGTACCATGAAGAAGGCTGCCGGAACATGCTCGCTGGCCATCGCTCTGGCGATGCTCATCCTACTGCCGCGCTACCTGCCCCGGTCGCGGGCCGAAGAACCCGGCGCGCCGGCAGCAGGGTCTCGCTCGCCTGCGGCGGACTATCCACCGCCGGAGCGGCGCCCCGTCTACGTCGGCGTGCGGGTCTGCGGTTCCTGTCACGACGGCAAGACGCGGGGGCACCAAACGAGTCTGTGGCTGCTCTCCAAGCACGCCCGCGCCTACGCGGCATTGGCGCGTCCCGAGAGCAGGCAGATTGCCGAGCTGAGCGGCATTCCACAGGAGCCCCAGCAATCGACGATGTGCCTGGGCTGCCACGCCACCGGCACCTTCGCCGAGGCCTCGGAGAAGGACGCCACGTTCTTCAGCGAGGACGGCGTGCAATGCGAGATGTGTCATGGGCCCGGCAGCGAGTACATGGACGTGGCCGTGATGCAGAGCCCGGCGGCGGCCACTCGGGCCGGGCTGGTGAGGCCGACCCTCCGCGACTGCATGGGGTGTCATAAGGAGAAAGGCTCCCACACGGCCGTGCTCGGCGACTGCACCGTAGACATGAGCAAGGCGTGGCGGGAGCTTGCGCACCCGACCCCGCCCGATTGGGTCGAGCGCGCGGCGCCCCGGCTGCCGGCCGCAGGGGCCTCCGGCGGCGACGCGCCAAAGTACGCCGGCGTGATGGCGTGCGCGAAGTGCCATCGCGAGCCGGGCATGGGATACCAGTTCAGCAAGTGGCGCACCAGCGAGCACGCGCTGGCCTATGCCGTGCTGGCTACTCCGGCCGCCGACGCCATGGCCCAGCAGGCGGGCGTCCACGGCGATCCGCAGCGCAGCCCGGAATGCCTGAAGTGCCACACGACGGCATTCCACGACGCTGCCGGCGGCACGTTGGCATCCTACAACCTCGACGAGGGCGTCGGCTGCGAGGCCTGCCATGGGGCGGGGAGCAAGTACTCCGCGGACGCGACGATGCGGGACAAAGGCGCAGCCGCGGCGGCCGGACTAAAGCCTGTCGGGCGGGAAACCTGCCGCAGTTGCCATGAAAAAGCCCACGACAGGCCGTTCTCGTACGAGGACGCCTGGTCCAAGATCGCCCACCCGACGAAGTTACCCTTGCAGGCCGAAGGGCCGCACTACAAGACCCCCCGCAACCTCGCCTTGAGCCCGGACGGAAAAGAATTATACGTCGCTTGCCAAGCATCGCACACGATCGTCGTGGTGGATACCGCCACGCGACGCAAGACGGCGGAAATCCCGGTCGGCCATCAGCCCGAGGATGTCTGCTTCAGCCCGGACGGCCTGCGGGCCTACGTGAGCAATCGCCTGGATGACACGGTTTCGCTGATCGACGTTGCTGGGCGCAAGGCGATTGCCGCCGTCGCCGTCGGCGGCGAGCCGCACGGCGTGCTCACAGACCGCGCAGGCAAGAATCTGTACGTGCTCAACATGACCTCCGACAGCATCTCGGTCATCGACACCGCCACGTGGAAAGAGACCAAGCGGCTGGCGGCGAGCCGCAGCCCCTGGTCCCTGGCTCTTTCGCCCGACGGGTCGCGGATCTACGTCACAAACAACCTTTCCCGCTTTGTCAAGTTCCGCACGCCGCCCATGTCGGAAGTCACCGTAATTGATACGGAGGCTGCCATGGTTGAGAACCGCGTGGTGGTTCCCCAGGCCAATCTGCTGCAGGGCATCGCCTGGCACCCCAGCGGCGACTTTGCCCTATTCAGCCTCAACCGCACCAAGAACCTGGTGCCAATGACGCGGCTGCTGCAAGGATGGACCATTACCAACGGCCTGGGCATCCTCTGGAAGGACGGCCGCGTGGACCAGGTGCTGTTGGACGAGCCGGGGATTTGCTTTCCCGATCCCACCAGCCTGGCGATCACCCCGGACGGCCTGCGCGCCCTGGTCACCAGCTCCAGTTCCGACTGCGTGGCCGTGGTCGATCTCTCGAAGCTCATGGCCACGATTCACGCCGCCACGGATGAAGAGCGCACGCGGGTGCTGCCCAACCACCTGGGCAAGGCGACCGAGTTCGTGATTGCCCGTATCCCTACGCGGCAGTGCCCGCGCGGGATTGTCGTGGACCGCGGCGGCCGGACGGCGTATGTCGTGAATTCCCTGGACGATTCCGTGAGCGTGCTGGACCTGGACCGCTGGCAGGCGGTCGAGCGGATCGACTTGGGGGGGCCGAAGGTGATTACCAAGGCCCGTTACGGGGAGCGCGTCTTCAACTCGGCCAAGAATACGTTCCACCGCCAGTTCTCCTGCCACACCTGCCATCCGGACGGGCACGTGGACGGGCTGACCTACAATACCGAGCCCGGCGGGATCGGCGTCGGTCCCGTCGATAATCGTACGTTGCGGGGGATTCTGGACACCGCGCCGTTCAAGTGGGAGGGCACCAATCCCAGCCTGTCGCGGCAGTGCGGCCCGCGGCTGGCAGTCTTCTTCACGCGGATTCAGCCCTTCACGGCGGAGGAGCTGTCGGCGCTGGCCTATTACATCTGCACCATTCCGCGGCCGCCGAACCGCTACCGCGCGCTGGGTGCGCCGCTCACCGACACCCAGCGCCGCGGCAAGGCGGTTTTCGAGCGGACGAGGACGAACGACGGTCAGGTGCTCCCCAAGGAAAAGCGGTGCATCACCTGCCACTTCCCCCCGCTCTACACCGACCGCGAGCGGCATGACGTGGGGACCAAGATGTGGCTCGACCGCGTATCGTCGTACGACGTTCCGCACCTGAACAACATCTACGACTCCGCGCCCTACCTGCACAACGGCATCGCCAATACGCTGGAAGAAATCTGGACCAAGTACAACCCAAACGACCAGCACGGCGTGACCAACGACATGACGAAAGACCAGCTCAACGACCTGATCGAGTATCTGAAGACCCTTTGATGCGAGGAAAGCCCATGAGAGCCTCCCGCGGCAACTCGGCCCTCCGGCGGTTCGGCTTATGCGTGTTGGGCCTCCTGGGGGCACAAGCGTCGCTGGCAGCCGATGCTGAAGTTCCGCCCGCGGCGACGGCTGCGGGGCCGACTTCCGTCACGGCGGCAGACCTGCCGTACGTCTATACGCAATGGCGGCATTTCACGGCCAAGGAAGGCTTGCCCAGCGAGCATGTCTTCGCCGTCAAGGCCGACGGCCCCAGGGTCTGGATCGGCACCGAGGACGGCCTGGCGTGCCTCGACAAGCGCAGCGGGACCATGCGCAGTTGGCGGGAGAAGGACGGCTTGCCGTGGCGGGCCGTCACAGCGCTGGACGTTGACAAGAAGACGGGCGACGTCTGGCTGGGATTGTTCGGCGGCGGGGTCGCCCGCTTCACCGGCGGACGATTCGACCATTTCAACCAGCTCAACAGCGGCCTGGCCAACGACGTCGTCTATGGCATCGCCGTCCAAGACGACAATATTTGGGCGGCAACCACGGCGGGCGCCAGCCGCTACAACACGATCACCGGCCAGTGGACGATCTTCACCGAGAAGAACGCCCCCATGGAGGAAATCTGGAACTACGGCGCCTCCTACGATAAACAGAGCGGGAAGGTCTACCTGGCGGTCTGGGGCGGCGGCGTGCTGGAGTTCGACGTGGCCAGCGAGCGTTGGAAGCCCTATCTCGACCCCGACCACGAAATGGAAATCGATTTGTATCGTGACGACGGGCTGGTGCACGTGATCACCACCGCCGCCAGCAAGGTCGACGGTGCGATGTGGGTTTCCACCTATTTCGGCAACTGCCGCTACGACGGCCGACACTGGCGCGGCTACTACGCCTTCGAGACCGGTTTCCCCAGCGATTTCACCAACTTCGTCAGGGCCCGCAGTGCCAACGAAGCGTGGTTCGCCACCGACAAGGGCATGGGCGTGGTCGCCGATTTCCCCACGGACACCGTGGTGAGCTATACCCGCGATCCGCAGACGCTCCGCGGCCGGGCCGTAGTGTACCGCGCCGGCAAAGTCCTCGAGTCGGTCGACATGCCCCGCGCGGCGCCGCATAACTACATTCTGGGCGTGGACATCGACGGTCCCGACGTTTGGGTGGCCACCTCCAAAGGTCTCGGCTGGGCCATCGGCAGCGGCTACTACGCGGGGCTGCGGCGGCGGGCCGCGTGGTCTTGCGGTGCGGGCGTCTCGCCTGCCGCGGCAAATGCCGGCGAAACGGCTGCCCCGCAAAGCACAAGACCTGTGCGACCCCTGGGACCTGTCCCTGCAAAGGCAGGCGAGGCGCCCGCACCGCAAACGGCAGGCCCAGCCGGCCGGCCGCAGCGTCTCCCGCCGGAACTGTCTGCGGAAACCGCCAACGTCCTGCGGGAGATCGACACGCTCAATCCTTACCAGACGCCGAACCTCCCGCTGAAGACGGCCGAGAAATACGCCCATATCGCCAAGGAGTTGGCCCCGTTCCATCACCTGAAGCCTTACAAAGAGTTTTTTCTGACGCAGATGGAGTACACGGGACCGGGACGCACCGTCCCCGAGCCGGACGACGTGAAATCGGTGAAGATCGGTTTCATCGGCCCGATCAAGCCCACCGTCTCGGTGGCCACCGGCGGCAGGAGTCACGAGGAAAACCTCGGCAGCAAAATGCTGCAGGGCGCCCAGCTTGCCGTCGAAGAGGCCAATGCCAAGGGCGGCTACCTGCGGCGGAAGATTCCCTTCGAGCTGGCCGTCCACAACGACAACGGGCTGTGGGGCTCCTCGGGCAACGAAATCATCAACATGGCCTACAAGGATAAGGTCTGGGCGATCCTCGGCTCAATCGACGGCGCCAACAGCCACATCGCCATCCGCGTGGCGCTCAAGGCCGAAATCCTGGTGATGAACTCGGCCGATACGGACCCGACGTACATCGAGACGAACATCCCCTGGACCTGTCGCGTCATCAACGACGACCGGCAGATGAACTACCTGCTGGTCGAATACCTCTACCGCAAGCGCGGATTCAATCGCGTGGGAATCATCCGGGCGAGCAACCGCTACGGTCGTTTCGGCGTGCAGAAGATCGTCGACAGCAGCCGGCGGCTGGGACACCCGATCATTCTCGAAATGGCTTACCCCGTCGGCGCGAAAGACCATGCGCTGCAACTGGACCGCCTGGCGAAGGAGGAACTGGACGCCGTCGTCCATTGGGGCGATGCGGCGGACGGCGCGCAGATCCTCAATGAAATGCGGAGCCGAGGCATGAAACAGCCCTTCTTCGCCTGCGACCGCTGCGTCTCGGACGAGTTCGTGAAACTGGCCGGCCCCAACGCCGAGGGCGTGATATGTACCTTCCCCTGGAACCCCGCGCGAAAAGATGAAACCTTGCGGACCTTCCGCAAGGCGTTCCAGCAGCGGTTCGGCGACGAGCCGGAAACCTATGCCGCGCATGCCTACGACGGAATGCAAATGCTGATTTGGGCGATTCAGGCCGCGGGCCTCAACCGGGCCAGGATTCGCGACGTGATCGCCTACCGCACGGAGCCCTGGAAAGGGGTGACGGGCGATATCGCCTTCAGCGCCGTGCTGGACAACATGGGCGAAGTCTTCCTGGCCAAACGCGCGCAGGAGCAGTGGACCTACTACACGCGGTCGGAGCTGGGCCTGCCCCCCACCCGGCAGGCGCCGGCCGGCGAGCCCGCGGCCGTGACACCGTTCTTCGATCGCATGCAGCGCGCGACGGACTATGCCGGTCCGGGGCGGGAGGCCGCGGCGCCGCAGGGCCTCGCCGAGGTCCGCATCGGGTATTTCGGTCCCGGCGACCCGGCCGACCCGGAAGGCGGCGAGGCCTGGCTGGCCGCCGGGATGGCCGTCGCCGAGGCGAACGCCGCCGGCGGCTACCAGGGTAAACCCTTCCGGCTCGTTGCCGCCTGGTCGCAAGACCCGTGGAAGTCGGGCGCGGCCCGGCTGGCCCGCCTGGTTTACGACGATCAGGTGTGGGCCGTCGTGGGGGGCATCGACGGTGCGTCGACGCACCTGGCCGAGCAAGTGGCCGTCAAGGCCCGCCTGACCCTGCTCAATCCGTTCAGCACCGATAAAACCGTCAATCGGGCCAACGTCCCGTGGATCTTCTCGTGTGTGCCCGGCGACGACTTGCTGGCCCCCATCCTGGCCGACGAGATTGCGACCCGCGCCGGCGGCAAGCCGCTGGTGATCGTTTCGGCCGACGGGCACGACGCGCGCGTGTTCACGCAGGAGCTCGCCAGATATCTGGCGAAGTTCCATGTGTTGCCCCGTTTGCAGTTCGAGTGCAAGGAGCCGGCGGCCGACGCCGCCGAGCTGGCGTCGCGCATCGGCCGGTCGGGGGCTGAGAGCGTGGTGCTGGCGGCCGGCGCAGCAGACTCCGCGCGCTGGGTCAGGGCCCTGCGCGACGCCGGTTACCAGGGGCTTGTGTTCGGTGGTCCGGCCATGGGCCGGAGCCGGTTCGCGCGCGAGGCCGGCGCGGCGGCGGAAGGCGTGCTGTTTCCGCTGTTGTTCGAGCCCGGCGCGGCATCCGCGGAGTTCACCGCGAATTTCAGCCGCTGCCGCGGCACGCCGCCCGACTATGCCGCCGCGCACGCTTATGATGCCGTACGGCGGATCGTGGCCGCCATCCGCAAGGCAGGCCTCAACCGCGCCCGCATCCAGGACGCCGTGCGGGCACAATCGCCTTGGGATGGAGTCGCCGGCGCGGCGGCATGGGACAACCTGGGCGGACTGGTGCGAACCGCGCGGATTGGTACCATAAAGCGGGGGCGCACGATGCCCGCCGGACCCGGCGAAACGGCCGGGTTGGTCCGCGAATGACCTGAGGGCCTTGCCGGATGAAGGTTTGCGAACGATTCTACGCGGCGGCCTGCCAGCTCGACATGCCCAATCCGCGCTCGCGCGCCGAGATTCCGCCGCGCGTCGATCGCATGTTGCAAATGATCGACTGCGCCGTTGCCGGCTACGAGCCGTTCTGCGACGTCCGCTTGGCAGTGTTCCCCGAGTTCTCGCACGCCGCGCCGATTTACCCCACCGTGGAGGAATTGCGCGACAAGCTGGCCGTGCCCATCCCCAACGAGCACACCGATCGCTACTGCCGCAAGGCGCAGCAGTTGGGCATCTACATCCAGACGGGCACGTTCCTGGAGTGCGACGAGCGTTGGCCCGGGCACGTGTTCAACAGCACGTGCCTGATCGGGCCGGAGGGCATGCTGTCGAAGTACCGCAAGGTCCACACCTGGCTGCCGTGGGAGGTGCACACCAGCCCGCACGACCTGCCCGCCTGCGACGAGCCGCTGTTTCCCGTGGCCGACACCGAGATCGGCAGGATCGGCGCGGCGATCTGCTACGACTGGCTTTTTCCCGAAGCGATCCGGCAAATGGCGCTGGCCGGGGCGGAAGTGCTCGTCCGCGTCTCGGCCTACATGGACCCGTGGGGCAGCACTCCGCCGCTGGATTGGTGGACGATGGTCAATCGCGTCCGCGCGATCGAGAACATGGCCTACGTGGTCGCGGCGAATCAAGCCGCCTCCCTGGAAAACTATCCGCCCTTCAGTTGGCCGGGCGGCAGCATGATCGTCGACTACGACGGCCGCGTGCTCACCCAGGCCGATCCGGGCCCGGGCGAGAAGATTGTCGTCGGGCCGATCGACCTGGCTGCGCTCAGGGCGGAGCGCCAGCGGCGCCGCGGCCACCACCTGCTGGCCCACCTCCGCACGGAAGCGTATCCGCTGTATCGGCAGCCCATCTACCCGGCCGGTAGCGCTAAGGGTGCGACCAACTCCAAAGCAGCCAACGAAGCGGCAATCCAGCAAGCTCGCCAGGCCCTGCAACGCCTGCAAGACGGCCGGTCTTGAGCGGGCAGGACAGCGTATCCCGAGGCGTTTCACTTGTCCGCGGACAACCGCGAAACCCGCGGATAAACGAAGAGCGGCTGCAGCTTCGACGGCGCGCTGCCCTCGACGATCGTCAACAACTGATCCGCCGGGACGTCTTCCAGGATGTCCACCACGCCGCTGCGGGGCCAGTGGACCTCGATCCGCTCGACGCGCTTGTTCTTTGCCAGGCCGAAGTGCAGCCGCGTGCCCCAATGGCTCTGGTACCCTCGCCCGCTATGCACCTCGTCCATCTGCTTGAGGTCGCCGGCCACCACGTAGACCCGCGCCCCGACGCCGTCGCGGTTGCTTTTCACGCCGCGGAGGCGGATCTGGATCCAGTGGTTTCCCGTTTCCGATTCGTTGCGCAGGATCGTGGGCTCTCCCCGGGAATTGAGGATGACCACGTCGATGCGGCCGTCGTTGTCCAGGTCCTCGAAGGCCACACCACGGCCGCTAGCCATCACCGCAAGTCCGTCACCGCATTGGTCCGTCACGTCCACGAACTTCTCTTTACCCGTCTCCAGCAACATGTTCCGCAGCAGGATACAGCGGGCATGGTAGGATGTGGTGTCGTCGTACTTCTCGATATTGTCCTGGAGGTGGCCGCACACAATGAAGATGTCGCGGGCCCCCTTGTTCTCGAAATCCACGAAACCGCATCCCCAAGTGACATTGCGGAGGGTTCTGCCGCCTGCCCCCGTCAGGAGCGTCACGTCTTGGAATCTGCCGTTGCCCAGGTTCTTGAACAGCAGGGCGGACTGTCCCTGGTAAGAGGTCTTGAAGAAATCGAGGAAGCCGTCGTTGTTGTAGTCGCCGCAGTCCACGGCCATGTTGCCCTGCACGTCGCCGTTGATGTCGTAGCCGACCCCGGCTCTCAGGCCGACTTCCGTGAACTTCCCTCCTCCGTCGTTATGGAACAGGAAGTTGGCACAGGTGTCATTGGCCACGAAAATACCGGTGTGGCCGTCGTTGTCGTAGTCGCCGCAAACCACGCCCATGGCATAGCCCGCATGCGCGGCGATTCCAGATTCCTTGCTCACGTCCGTGAAGGTGCCGTCGCCGTTGTTGTGGAAGAGCAGGTTGGTTTCCTGCGGGTAATGCCCGGGACCGACATACGCCGGGAAGCCGTTAATGCGTCCCTCGACGTGCTTGTCGAAGGAGAACTTCACGTAATTGCCGACGAACAGATCGAGCTTGCCGTCGTTGTCGTAGTCGAGGAAGCAGGCCCCCGCGCCGACTCGATGGCCGCGCCCCACGCCGGCCTTCGCGGTCACGTCGGTGAAGGTGCCGTCGCCGTTGTTGTGGTAGAGGATGTTCTCGCCGAAGTTGTTCAGGTACAGGTCCTGGTAGCCGTCGTTGTCGTAGTCGCCGACACAAACGCCCAGCCCATATCCGCCGCCTCCTGCCACGCCTGCTTGGTCCGTGACGTCGACGAACCTGAATCCGCCCAAGTTGCGGTACAGATGGTTCCTGGGAATCTCGCTGGTCTTGCTGCCCGGCAGCGGCCGACCGTTGAGGAAGTAGATGTCGATCAGGCCGTCGTTGTCGTAGTCGAAGGTCGCCAGCCCGGCACTCACGGTTTCCACCAGGTACCGCCGGCCGCTGCTGCCGTCCGTGTGCCGGAAAGCAATCCCTGTCTGCTTGGTGACGTTGCGAAGTTTGATGGGGCACTCCGCCGCCGCGGGGGACAGCACCGCCAAGCAGGTCCAACTGGCGACAACAAGCCGACAGGCAGAACGCAGGGCCAGGATCATCGCGTCACTTCCTCTGCTTCAACCATCCGTAGATGCGGCGGTACTGATCGTTGCCGGGCTCCAGGGCAATCGCTCGTTCCATCGCCGACAGAGCGCCTTCCCGGTCGCCGTTCTTGTCGTACGCCTCACCCAGCAGACGGAAATTGGCTGCCGAGGGTTCCAATCGCACCGCGGTCTGGGCGAGCGACCGTGCCTCGTCCAATTTTCGACCTGTTTGCAAGTACACTCCTGCCAGCGCCCGGTAGCCGTCGCATTGCTGGGGCGCCAATTGAACGACCTTTCGAAAAGCCTCTTCCGCGGCCTCGAACCGGCGCAAGCGGGCGTTTCCAACGCCGATGTTAAGATGGCAGATCACGTTCCCCGGCTCGATCGCCCGCAGCCGCTCGCACATCTCCAGGGCGTCTTGCGCCCGGTCAGTGCTCAGGTACAGATCCACCAGCTCGCTGAGGCAGGCCGTACTCCCAGGGGCAATCACTAGCGCCCTGCGCCAGTGCTCCTCAGCCTTCTGAAGGCCGCCCGAGTGGTGGCAAAGCTGGCCGGCGCTGAGATGCGCCAGGACGACACGCTCACGCAGGCTGGCCAAGTCATCGTATCTGTTCACATCGCGATAATAGGCATTCGACTCTTCCGCCTTCAGTTTCCGGAACTTCTCCCGGTACTCCTGGGCTTTTTTGCTGTCTCCGAGCTTTTCACACGCGTTGGCGAGGCCGTAGTAAGCCCGCGAGTCCTCCGGCTGGAGTTGTGCTGCCTTTTCGTAGTTCTGCCGGGCTTTTTCGTAATCATTGAGTTGCAGGTAAGCTTGCCCGAGCAGGAAGTATTGCAGGCTCTCCCGAGGGGAAATGCGGATTTCCTGCTCTAGCTCCACGGCCGCTTCCCGGGGTTTCCCGAGGTGGAAGAGGGCACGCGCCAGGCCGCCGTGAACGCCGCTCATCGCGGGATCGATCTCGACTGCCTTTCGCCACAGCCGGATGGCTTCCTCATATTCCCCCCTCTTTATCGCGCTGGTGCCCAAGCGATTGTAGGCCAGCGCGACCTTGGGGTTCAGTTTCAAACACCTCTCCCAACACTTCGCCGCTTCCACGGACTTGCCTTGCATCATGTGCGCGGTTCCCAGCACGGCAAGGGCAGAGGCTTCGGCGGGAAATTCCTTCACGAGTTGCTGGGCTACTTCCATCTCCTCTTTGAGCAACTCTTCGGCCGTCGGCTGCGACCCGACGGCTACAGCGGAGGTAGGCTCCGAGTGGGCCGACGAGGGTTTGACTGATGGCGCTGGGAGCTCGAGGGCAGGCTCCTTTTGTTCCTGGGAACCGATCTCCGCGCCTGAGGTGAAAGAGGGGCACGCGGCGGACAGGGCGGAGGCCGTGCTTGGAGCCAGGCTCTCAGACTGGTCCACCGGCTGGGGTTGCTGGGACCCCGCTTGCCGTATGCCGTCGGCAAACTCCCTCCTGCGCAGTGCATCCATACCCCACAGGAAGATAATTGCCGTGGCAACACAGACCGCCGCAATTAGCAGCCAACGCTTGCTCCGCCGCGTTGTGGCGCTCGGCTGTTGGAGCGGCGCGATGGGCCGTTGTGACTTGCGCTGGCTGCGGCCCCTCCGTCCGCCCATGGATCGCCCCCTGAGCCGGTCGTCTTCGCCGTGTGTCGACGCCGACAGTCCCTGACAAGCTGCAACGTAACGCTGGAACGGCGCATAGTATTCTAGCACGAATTGCCCGCCAAGGCGAACCCCCCGGCGAACCGCGAACCCGACAGACCGCGCTGGCGAAAACGTTGCACGTCGAAGCGTGCGACCCGTGGAAGTGATCCTAGCTCCTGGGGCGCCTAGGACATCGCCTTCACCGCCTGCGGTCACTCAGTTGGCGGGAACTATTCTGCGACCCCTAGAGCGAGGGGGTATCGCGCGGCGTGGAATTCTGCCAACCCGGATTATTCATGGCCCGGGCAATTCGCCGGCCGGTCTTGAGTAGGAAAGACAGGGTAACCCGAGGCGTTTCACTTGTCCGCGGACAACCGCGAAACCCGCGGATAAACGAAGAGCGGCTGCAGCTTCGACGGCGCGCTGCCCTCGACGATCGTCAACAACTGATCCGCCGGGACGTCTTCCAGGA
>Ga0326727_10002720_pt1 | contig 59097 bp, 45 predicted proteins | sample MB2enrmetagenome_FD_207643 | JGI IMG/M metagenome (GOLD analysis project Ga0326727, IMG submission 207643) | Lab enriched peat soil microbial communities from McLean, Ithaca, NY, United States - MB29MY | ecosystem: Environmental > Terrestrial > Soil > Wetlands > Peat | place: USA: New York... | reverse complement strand
GGTTTTTCGACGGCACCGCGCCCACCTCCCGGGTGGGTGGGACATCGTGGTGAATCCCCGCGAGCCGGTAGCGAAAGTTCCGTTTCGGACTCTGGAAGGAGAGGTTTTGAGGCTTTTCCCCAGCCAGTCTCCTCCGAGAGTTTCCGAGGAGTTGCGTGCCCAGTGAAGTCAATCACGCTGGCTTTGATTAAATGTTACCAGGCCTATCTTTCTCCGCTCATACTGTCTTCTTGCCGTTTCTACCCTTCCTGCTCAGCTTACGCGTATGAAGCGGTCGAGAGGTGGGGCGCCTGGCGTGGAATTCGTTTGACGCTTGGCCGGCTATTGCGGTGCCGGCCGTTCGGGGGACATGGTTTCGACCCTGTGCCTTGACGAGAGGATTCTCTGTGGACCAAGAAAAGCGGGTGCTGGCGGCATTCGCGCTCTCCTTTGTGATGCTGTTGCTCTGGCGCGTATTCTTTGTTAAGCAACCGCCCCCTTCGCCTGTTTCTAAATCCAATCCTGCGGCGCAGACCCAACCCTCTACTGGGAAGACGCCCACCGCTGTCGCAAGTCCAACGCCGGCCGCAAGCGTGCCGGTTATTGAAGGCACGAAGGCGGAAGATATCGTGGTGGAGAGCGACCTCTATAAGGTAACGTTCTCCACGCGCGGGGCCGTGGTGGAGAGTTGGATACTCGAGAAGTATCGCGACGCAAAAGAAGCCCCGCTGGATGTGGTCGATGAGGAGGCGTGCGGAAAGCTGGGCTTTCCCATGAGCGTGAAGGTGGCGGAGGGCGAGTTGGCTAACAAACTGAATTCCGCGCTGTACGTTGCCACCCCCTCCGGCGCGGTGCTGAAGCCTCCGGTTAAGATCGAGTTCAGCTACAGCGATGGCAGGGTGCAAGCGCGCAAAGTCTTCAGGTTCGAAACGGGTTACGAGGTTCACGCCGAGGCGAGCGTCAGTGAAGGAGGCCACTACCTGCCCGTCGAAGTGGCTTGGCCAGGCGGGTTCGGAGACCACTCCTTAGCACCTGCGATCGTCAATACTCTCACCCAAGGCGTTTACGGTTCCCTGGGTGATCTGACGACGGTGGCGCAACGGAAACTGACGGCCGACCGATTTGTCCCCCCCCCTCTTCAAATCGCAGGTCTCGAGGACCGCTATTTCGCAGGAATCTTCCTGCCCGATACTCCGGATGAGGCCTTCCGGCTCGGCCGGCAGACGTGGACTCCCACGGATTGGACGGGAAAAGACTCCGATAAGCCCAGCCCGATCTTCGCGGAGTTAGGAGAGTCGCAGCCGAAGCCTCTGGAATTTCGGATGTTCGTTGGGCCGAAAGCTCTGGGCGTACTCAGCGCCGAAAAGCCCCCGCTCGATTCGCTGGTGGACTTTGGATGGTTCTCGTTCGTCGCCAAACCGCTTTTCCTTGGCCTGCGCTTCATCTATGACCATTGGGTGCACAATTACGGCTGGGCGATCGTGCTCCTGACGGTATTCATCAACTTCGCCATGTTTCCGTTGAAATTGAAAAGCATCCGGTCGGCGCAGGAAATGCAGCGCATTGCACCACTAGTTAAAAGCATCCAGGATAAGTACAAGAATGTTAAGTTCAACGACCCCAAAAAGGCGCGTATGAACGAGGAGATGATGGCGCTCTACAGGGAGCATGGCGTCAATCCCCTGGGCGGCTGTTTGCCGATGGCTCTGCAACTCCCGTTTCTATATGGCTTCTACCGGGTGCTCGAGCTGCCCATCGAATTGCGTCACGCTCCCTGGATACTCTGGATCGCCGACCTCTCAGCGCCGGATAAATTTCATCCCTTCGGGTTTCCATATTTTCCTCCTATTCTCCCTACGGTTATGGTTATCACCGTGTTCATCATGCAGAAAATGACTCCCGTGGCCACCGCCGATCCCTCCCAACAACGCATGATGATGTTCATGCCCCTCTTTTTCGGCATCATGTTCTATAATTTTGCCAGCGGCCTGGTTCTCTATTTTCTGACTGCCAACATCGTGGGGATTCTGCAGCAAGTAATGATCAACAAGTTGATGCCCATGCCTCCTCAGGCCGTCCCGGGCCCGGCGGCACGCACGAGGTGAAAGGCTGGTCTTTTGATGGACTCGCAGAATGCCGCACAGACTCCGCCCCATTCGCTCGAGAGCTATCTTGCGCCGATCGAGGCGCTGCTGAAGCAAATTCTCCGCCAGGGGGAGTTTTCGCTCTCGTTTGCGATCCAGCGCGCGCCTCAGGAAGCAGCCGAGGAAGAGTCGCCGGAGTATGTGGTCGATTTCACGGGAACGGATACCGACCTCCTTGTGGAGCGAAATGGAGCGTTCCTGGATGCTCTCGAGCATGTGGTTCTGAAGGCGGCCCGCCTGCGGGAAGAACACTTGCGCAAAATCGTTTTCGACTGTGAGGACTGGCGGAGACTGCGCACCGAAGAGTTAAGGCTTACCGCGCATGTGGCCGCCGAGCGGGTGGTGGAGAGCGGCGATCCCTTCGCCTTGAGCCCCATGTCCCCGCGCGAGAGACGAATCATTCATCTGGCGCTTCGAGACCGTCCGGACCTCCGCACCGCCAGCGAAGGGGTGGGCGCGGAACGCCGGGTTGTGATCTCCCCGGCCGGACCTCCCAACCGCAAAAGCAGACGCTGACTCGCGGTTGTCCGTGGTCCGTCGTCCGTGGTCCGTTGCCAGTCGTCCGTGCTAATGCGGCCGTGGGTTCGTTCAGGACCTCGTGCCGCAGCCATTTCCCGCCCGAGCATCGGATACGCAGGACCGGAAAGCGGACCACGGACAAAGGGCAACTGACCACGGACAACTGACAACGGACATGACGCATGACGACACTATCGTAGCCGTTGCCACGCCGCCGGGCCGTGGCGGCCTGGGGATGGTGCGCCTGTCGGGAAGCCAGGCAGTCGAAATCACCACCAGCCTTATCCGTTTCCAAAGGTTGCCGCTCGAGATTCAGCGGGCCACGCTGGGCGAGTTTTGCGATCCGCAAGGCGGTAAGATTCTGGACCAGGTGGTGGCCACTTGTTACCGGCGCCCGCACTCCTACACGGCGGAAGACGTCGTCGAGATTTCCTGCCATGGCGCTCCGGTAATCCTGCGATACCTGGTGGAGTGCTGCCTGGGCTGCGGGGCGCGCGTTGCCGAGCCAGGCGAGTTCACTCTGCGGGCGTTTCTCAACGGGCGGATCGATCTGACCCAGGCGGAAGCAGTTCGCGACCTGATTGAGTCACGCACCCTTTACCAAGCCCGCGTCGCCGCACAACAACTCGAAGGCGCCGTCTCCGCCCGGCTCAAACCACATAAGCAGGTTCTGGTCGAACTCATAGCCAGGCTGGAGGCGGGGATCGACTTCGCCGAAGACGACGTGGCGGTAATGGAATTGCCGGAAATAGTGGCGCGGATAGACCGCGTCGACGCCGACCTCGAGAAGTTGGTGCAAGGCTACGAATACGGCAGAATTGTTCGTGAGGGACTGAGCCTGGCCATTGTGGGTCGCCCGAACGTCGGCAAGTCGAGTCTCTTCAACCGCCTCCTCAATGAGGAGCGCGCCATCGTAACTTCAACTCCTGGGACCACACGCGACCTGGTGGCCGAAACCGCCAACCTGGGAGGCATACCGCTGCGCTTCGTGGATACGGCCGGCATTCGCCAAACGGAGGATGAGGTGGAAAAGATCGGCGTCGAAAGGTCCTTTCAGGCCATCGCTGATTCCGACTTGCGGTTGCTGGTGCTCGACGCCTCCGAACCCTGGACGGACGCGGATTCCAGTCTGCTAAGCCGGGTGCGCCCCTTGGGCGCGCTGCTGGTGGCCTGCAATAAAGCCGACCTTGCGCACAAAATCTCGAGGGCGGACTTGCAAGTGACCCCGGTGGTCTGGACCTCAGCCTTGACCGGAGCGGGAATCCCTGAACTCAAAGAAAAAATCCTGGAGGTCGCCGCCCCGGCGCGCGACCAGGGCACGGAGGGCGAGTTCATCACCAACCTGCGCCATCAGCAGCTTCTCAAGGACTCGCTCGAAGGGCTCGCCAAGGCGCGTCAGGCAGCCGCGCAAAACGTCCCCCACGAAATGCTTTTGCTCGATTTGTATCAAGCCCTTCGTCCGCTCGATCAAATCACCGGCGCGACCTATGTGGACGATGTGCTGAACATCATCTTCTCGACGTTTTGCGTGGGGAAATAACGCGGTTAGTGGCCAGCCCGCCTGACTTGCTGGTGAGAATAAGTTTGGTGAGCGCCAAAGTGACCCCTCACCCGGCCCACGACGGCTGATGAAAGCGCCGTCGCGGTCCACCCTCTCCCCAAGGGAGAGGGCTAGCCTATCGGAGCATAGGAGTGGCTTGGCTGGCCGGATGGAGCTCAGCAAGGCGCGGGATTGCCTGCTGTGCGATCTTGAAGAACTCGGGATCGATTTCGATGCCCACGCTTTCGTACCCCACAGCCAGCGCCGCGGCGAGCGTAGACCCGCCGCCCATGAAGGGGTCAAGCACGACTCCAGTCCCCAGTGGAAGTGAGGCCCGAACGATCTGCCGCATGAACGCTTGCGGCTTGAGAGAAGGGTGTGGGGCAATCGCACGTTCCTCGGGACGAGTGGGCGCGGAGCGGATGACGTCCTCGAATGGCCTCTCGCGCGACACTCGCCGAAGCCCGCCGGTCTTCCACTTGCGCAGGTTGTCCTGAACGCGTCCTTGGCAGGGTTTTCGAAAAACTCCCCAGGGTTCCCAGCAGGACCTGGGCATTACGGTCACGTCCACGAACTCGCCATGGGCGTTCTTGGGCCTGTCTCCGCCGCGCAGAGTCTTCACCAAGCGGATAATTTCCCCCCGCTTTTCGAAGCCGGCATCCATTAGAGGTTGATAGACCAGGTGTGAGAGAAGCGGATTCGTGGCAATCATCAAGTGCCCGCCAGGCACAAGAGCGCGGATGGCTCGCCGTGCAAAACTCAAAAAGAAGCTGCGCAGTTTCTCTCGATCCTTTTCAGTCAGCACGGTAAACCGCGGCACGGGGCTGCGCTTGCATCCATCGAAAGAAGGAGGAATCCGCCAGACGCCACCCTTGCCGTTTCGCAGCTTCTCTTTCTCAACGCTGGTATACTCTTTCAGGCCATAGGGTGGATCGGTCACGATCGCCTGGATGGAATTCTGAGGACGGCGGTCCATCCAGGCGAGACAATCTTCGTTGAATATGCTGTAATGGGCCATCCCACCCGCCTCAATCATCGCGCTAAATCGTACCACGCTTGAGAGGGCTCGGTGGTCGTAACGAAGGTTGCACTTACTTCACGGCGTGGAATCGCTTCTCGATTTCGGCCCAGTTCACTACATTCCACCAAGCGCCAATGTACTCCGCGCGACGGTTCTGGTACTTGAGATAATAGGCGTGTTCCCACACGTCCAGCCCCATCACGGGGTATTTGCCTTCCATCACAGGGCTATCTTGGTTGGCGGTGGAGGAGATATCGAGCTTCCCACCCTGCGCCGTCAGCCACGCCCAGCCTGAGCCGAAGCGTGTGAGGGCGGCGGCGGTGAATTTCTCTTTGAACTGATCGAAGCTGCCGAAGGTGCTCTGGATCGCCTGCGCCAAGTGGCCGCCGGGTTGTCCCCCGGCTTTGGGCGCCATAATCTCCCAGAACATGGAGTGGTTAATGTGGCCGCCGCCGTTGTTGCGCACGGCCGTGCGGATATTCTCCGGAACGATGCCGCAGTTGTTAGCCAGCAGTTCCTCGATGGCTTTGCCAGCCAGATTGGGGGCTGATTCGAGTGCTTTATTCAAATTGCTGACGTAAGTCCCATGGTGCTTACCGTGGTGAATTTCCATGGTCATCTTATCGATGTAAGGCTCCAGTGCGTCAGAAGCATAGGGCAGCGGCGGAAGTGTGAACGGCATAGAAGCTCCTTTTCGAAGTTTGATTGAGGGTACCTTGTCCCCAGGGAATCTGATGCATCATGGCCTTTGAACGACTCAAAAGCAGGAGTCAGGATTCAGGGCAGAACTTGGCACCCAACCCCTCACCCGTCTCGCTCCGGCTGATGAAAGCGCCGGAGCGAGACACCCTCTCCCCAAGGGAGAGGGCTGTCGATTCAATTCCACTCCTGACTTCAACTCCTGACTTCAACTTGACTACCCTTCCAGCGCTCGTCCATAATCTCATTTCCTTTTCCTCACGCCTTTTCAGCTTACACGGGGGCATCTTTCATGGTGGATATTTATCGAAATTACCTTATGGGCCAGTGGGTTGAATGCAAGGCGAAGAAAACCTTCCCCGACATCAACCCCGCGAATACACAGGAGACGGTGGGCCTGTTTCAGGCTTCGGGCCCGGACGACATTCAAGAAGGCTGCGAAGCCGCCGCGAAGGCGCAACCGGCGTGGGCGGCGATGCCGGCTCCTCTGCGGGGCGAATTCCTGTTCAAGGCTGCCGAATTCATGGAAGGCCGCCTGCAAAAACTTTCCGAGGAGATGACGCGAGAGGAAGGCAAGACCCTGCCCGAGGCCAAGGGGGAAGTGAAGCGGGCCATCAACATCTTGCGCTATTTCGGGGGCGAGGGGCCGCGCCAGTTTTGTTACCAGATCCCGTCCGAACGTGAGAATGTTTTCTGTTACACCTTGCGCAAGCCGCTGGGAGTTGCAGCCCTCATTACTCCCTGGAATTTTCCCAGCGCCATTCCAGCCTGGAAAATGGCGCCCGCGCTGGTGGCGGGAAACACCGTGGTGATCAAGCCGGCTTCACTTGCGCCGCTCAGCGCCTACCGGATCGTTGAAGCGCTTCACGAAGCGGGCATTCCTGCCGGGGCAGTCAACTACGTGACGGGAAGCGGCGGCTCAGTGGGTAACGCGCTGATCGAACACCCTGCCGTGCGCGCCGTTTCCTTTACAGGCTCGTGCGAGGTGGGCAACGCGCTTTACGATAAGGTGACGAAGCGGAAGATTCGCCTTCAGCTCGAGATGGGCGGCAAAAACCCCACCATCGTGCTCAAGGACGCGGACCTGGATTACGCCGCTGCGGTGCTGGTGAACGGCGCGTTCTTTTCCACCGGCCAAAAGTGCACGGCTTGCAGCCGGGCCATTATCGAGAAGCCCATTTACGAGGCCCTGGTCGAGAAGCTTACGGCAAAGACCAGGAAGCTGAAGGTCGGAAACGGCCTCGAGGCCGGTGTCGAGATCGGGCCTGCGGTGGACGCCAACCAGCTCGAGACGGACTTGAAATACATCGAAATCGGCAGGCGCGAAGGGGCGCAGTTGCTCTGCGGCGGGAATCGCCTAACGGGTGGAGTTTACGATTCGGGCTATTTTGTGGAGCCCACGATCTTTGCCGGGGTTACGGCGGAGATGCGCATCGCCCAGGAGGAGGTTTTTGGCCCGGTCCTGGCGCTGATGGTCGCGGATGATTTCGAGGATGCGATGCGGCTCGCCAACGGCGTGCGCTTCGGCCTCTCGGCTTCTATCGTTTCCCGCGACCTCACCCGCGTCCACCAATTCATTAACCGCATCGAAGCCGGTTTGATTACGGTCAATTTGCCCACCGCCGGAGTCGAGTATCAGCTTCCCTTCGGGGGCACCAAGGAATCCAGTTTCGGCATGAGGGAACAAGGTCCGGCGGCGCTGGATTTCTATACGGAGACGAGGACGGTTTATTTGAAGTATACGCAGTAGTCGGTGGTCAGTTGTCCGTGGTCCGTTGTCAGTGGCTAGTGGTTAGTTATTCAGTTCGACTGATGGCGGGATACGCCCGACAACGGACAACGGACGACGGACAACGGACCAAGGAGTCTCTCATGGACCAAACCCGAAAATTCCTTGCCAAGCTCAGTCTCCCCAGCGAAGATAACCATGCGCTCGCGCCGAGCGGGAAGCGGTTTAAGGATGGAGGGGAATACCGCTTCGAGATCCCCAGTGTCGAGGGCCCGCGCGTCTTTCGCGAGGTGCTGGAGGCCGCGAAGGAACTCAAGGTGCCGATCCATCGCGTCAGCCAGGGAAGCGGCATCATGCTGCTGACCAAGGATGAGATTCGTGAAATGGCGCGCATCGGCGCAGCCGAGCGGATCGAGGTCTGCTTGTTCGTCGGCCCCCGCGCGCCCTTCGAGACCGGCGCCCAAGCGGTATCCACGGCAGGCAAGGTGATTGGTCTGCAACACCGTGGCGCGGACCAACTGGTTTACGCCCTCGAGGACGTCCGCAAGGCCTGCGACCTCGGCATTCGCAGCGTGTTGCCGGCGGATTTGGGCCTGATCTGGGTGCTCAAGGAAATGAAGGAGAAGGGTGAACTCCCCAAGGATTTGATCCTTAAGAGTTCCGTCACGCTTCCCGCCGCCAATCCTGCCACGGCAAAGCTGTTTGAAAACGCCGGCGTCTCGACGATGAACATTCCCACCGATTTGACGCCTGCCCAAATGGGCTCCATCCGGCAAGCCGTGGATATTCCTATCGACCTCTACATCGAAGTGCCGGACAACTTCGGAGGATTCGTCCGTTATTATGAAATGCCCCAAATCCTGCGGGTGGCCGCGCCTGTATACTTCAAGTTCGGCCTGCGCAACGCACCGGATATCTACCCCTGCGGCAAGCATCTCGAGGATCTGGCCGCGAAAATGGGGCGTGAGCGCGTACACCGGGCACGCATCGCGTTGGAATTGATCGAGGAATACGCGCCGCAGGCGAAGATGTCGCCGCTGGGCAGCGACGACTTGGGCATTCCGGAGGTGTAGGTAGATAAGATTGTGCGGCGCAACGGGGACCAGTCAGCCTGATGGCCGATCGATCACTCAGCTAAGATTTTCGTGGCAGGTAGAAGTACACGTAAACGCCGCCCACGATGGTGAGCAGCGCTCCCCACCAAAGTGCGGGGTGCAAGCTCGCAAGCACCGTGGCCGGTGGGTGAGAGAATTCGTAGATACCTGTGGCCAGGATGATCACTCCGTAAATCAGCAGAATCACCCCAACGAAAAACCAAACGGGAACCATGCGATGACCTTCGCTCATAAGCACACACCTCGAGTAGCTGTCATCTCTCAGCTATCAGCTTTCAGCAAACCATTCTGGAATCCAAAATCGAAAATCTAAAATCCAAAATCAAAGAGCGGGACTCCTCAGGATGACAGGAGGAAACCTAATCCAAAATCTAAAATCCAAAATTACCAGAAGATCCATTGTAGCAGCAGGAAGATGACCAGCGAGGCTACGGCCCAGAAGATGGGGCGCTTCCAAATGGGCAGATCTCCCTCGCTGGGCAGTTTCGTACATCCGTAGACCAGGCCGGTCAACTGCTCCACCGGCTTGGGCTGTGTCAGCAAGCTGACGACAACAGTGACGGTCACACACACAATCCACGACCAAAGCGCCCGATACATATTCTCCGCCATTGGCTTGGCATACCTCGAGAGGGCGATGTAAGCCAGCATGTGGGGATCTGCCCTGACCAGAGCCCACATGCTGATGGAGGAGACGGTGCCGCAGAGAAGCCCCCAGAAACCGCCGGCAGGGCTCGCCCGCTTCCACAGCATACCGAGCACCACGGTGCCGAAGAGGGGCGCAATGAAGAAACTGAAAAGCGCCTGCACATAGTCCATGATGCTGGCGAATTGCATCACCAGGTAGGCCGTGCCGATGCTGATGAGCACCCCCAGGATGGTGCACCAGCGACCCATCTTCACGTAGTGATTGTCAGAAGCATTCTTCCTGAGGAAACTCCGATAGATGTCGTACGTCCAGACCGTGGAGAAGGCGCTCACGTTGCCCGCCATGCCCGACATGAAGCCGGCGATGAGCGCGGTGATGCCCAGTCCCAGCAATCCGGGTCCACAATATCGGGCCAGCATCAGCGGCAGGACTTCGTTGTAAGTAGGCGCGCCATTCTTGGCCGCTTCGGAGGAGGCCGCAACGAGGCGGATCAGGTGCCCGGAGTGATCCGTTAGAACAGCCAAGCCCAGCAGCCCCGGCAAAATCACGATGAAGGGCACCGCCATCTTGAAGTAGGAGCCGAGGATGGGGGCAAGCTTGGCAGCCCGGAGGTCCTTGGCCGCGAGGATTCTCTGCACCACCAGAAAATCCGTGGTCCAGTAGCCGAAGGAAATCACAAAGCCGAGCCCGAAAACGATTCCGGTCCAATGGATACCCATGGGATTATCGGCGGCGCTACCCATGGTGCGCCAGAGGTGCGTGTAATCACCTTGGGGGAAATTCTGGTGAATGCGCGCGATCAGGCCGGACCAGCCCCCGGTCTCAATCAGGCCCAGAATCGGAATCAACAAGGCGCCCAGCCAGATCAGGAAGAACTGAAGCACCTCGTTAAAGATCGCGGCGAACAACCCTCCCAGAGCCACATAGATCGCCACCGTGAGTGAGGAAACCCAAATGCTGAAGTTAATGTTCCAGCCCAGCACTACCTTCAGGACCAGCGCCATGGCGTACATGTCGATGCCGGCCATAAAGAGGGTCATGAAGGTGAACATGGTGGCCGCCAGCGCTCGTGAGGATTCCCCGTAACGCAGTTGCAAGAAGCCGGGAACGGAGTGTGTCTTCGAGATGTAGTAGAAGGGCATCATGACGATGCCCAGGAAGACCATGGCGGGAATCGCCCCGATCCAATACCAGTGCGCCGCCAGGATGCCATACTGATAAGTGGACGCGGCCCACCCCATCAGCTCCAGCGCCCCGAGATTAGCGGAGACGAAACTCAGTCCCGCCACCCAGGCGGTCATCTCCCGGCCGGCAAGGAAAAAGTCTTTGCCGCTCTTCGTATATCGCCGGAGATAAAAGCCGATTCCCAACACCATGGCGAAATATATGGCGATGATGGCGATGTCCGGAGAATGCAGCGAAATGAGGCGGCTGGCAGGCTGTGGTTCTACGGCCAGCAGGGCGAGCGAGCAGAAAGGCAAGGAGAAGCTCATAAACACTCCTCAATTACGACGCGGTTGTGATCCGCGGCCGGGTACCGTTTGCGGCATTACTATCCGCGGGTTTCACCCACGGCTACTCAATGTGCTCCCCCTTCGAGGAGCAAGGCCGGAGACGGGGAGTTTATCCGTTCCGCGGCTGGCCATACGTCGTGTGATAACGGTCCCACCACTTTTTGATTTCCCGTTGCGGCAAGGGTTTTGGCTTGCCAAGCAGCAAAGCGAGATGGCACGTCTTGGCCACATCCTCGACCATCACCGCCGCCTTGAGCGCTGCGCGCGGCGTGGTCCCGAACGCAAACACCCCGTGGTGCGCCAAGAGCACGGCCGGGGCTTTCTTGCCCATGAATTTGACGATCGCTTTGCCGATATGGTCCGCGCGGTTATCCACGTAAGGCAGACAGGGTATCTCTTCGCCGAACTCATCCGCTATGGCAGTCAAGTAAACGGGAAGCGGTCTTCCCAGCAACGCGAAGCTGGTGGCGTAATTCGAGTGGGTGTGGATGACGCCGCCGATCTGCGGGCAGTGCTTATAGATGTAAAGGTGGTCAGGAAGGTCCACGGAGGGATTCCACCTGCCCTTGAGTTTGCGGCCCTCGAGGTCGGTGAGGACCATATCCTGCGGCCGCATCCGGTCGTAATCCATGCCACTGGGCTTGATCAGCACCACGCCCCGTTGCCGATCAATGCCACTCGCGTTGCCGCTGTGCATGGTGACGAGTCCGGCGCGGTATATTCCCAGGTTTGCCTGCCAGACTTCGTTGCGTAGTTGTTCGATGTTCGGCATAGCTAATATTCCGGATCACCCTTGGAACCAACCCCTCACCCGTCCCGCTCCGGCTGATGAAAACGCCGGCAGCGGGACACCCTCTCCCCAAGGGAGAGGGCGGGAGAGCTTATCCTCTCCCCGAGGGAGAAGGCAGGGAGAGGGTAGTAAGCAGGCTTACCCTCGCCGCAGGGGAGAGGGCTGTTGATTGGCCCTCAACCCTGACTCCTAGCGGGCCACAATTTCGCGCTTGAGCGCTTTAAGCCGCTTCATCACGTCATTCTGAGCACGACCGAAGTAGTCGTGCAGAGTTCGAAACTCCTGGAAAAGCCGATCATAAATCTTCTGTATCTCGGGACGCGGCCGATACGTTTCACTTTGCAAATGGGCCATATGTTCGGCGGCTTCGGAGATGGATTGGTAGCCTCCGGCTTGGCGGCCTGCCGCCGCAGCCGCGTGGATAGCGGCGCCCAAGGCGGAGCAGGTTTGAGGCCGCTTTGCCACCCTGATCTCGCGCCCGATCACGTCCGCATAGATTTGCATCAAGAGCTTGTTCTTTGCCGGCAGCCCGCCACAGGCGACAACGTTCTTAGTGTGCAAGCCCTGCGCGTCAAAGGCTTCGATGATCTGCCGCGTGCCAAAGGCCGCGGCTTCCATCAAAGCGCGAAAGATCGCTTCCGGAGGTGTGGCAAGCGTTGCGCCGAGCAAGAGGCCCGTCAAGTCGGCATCCACGAGCACGCAGCGGTTGCCGTTCCACCAATCGAGCGCCAGCAGCCCCGATTCGCCCGGGCGCAACGCCGCAGCCCGCCTCTCCAACAAGGATGTGAAAGGAAGTTTCAGCTTCCGCGCCTGGCTCTTGACGGACGCAGGCACCGCATGGTGAAAGAACCAGGCGAACATATCTCCGCCCGCATATTGACCTGCTTCGTATCCCCAAAATCCCGGCACAATGCCATCCTCGACCACTCCGCAAATCCCTTCCACGATCCGTCGCTCGCGACCCATCAGCATTTGAACGAAAGAGGTGCCCATGACCATAGAGAGGGAACCGGGTCCCGTCACCGTGGTGGCAGGGATAGACGCATGCCCGTCGGCAACGCCCATGGAGACGGGAGTTCCCTCACGAAGCCCCATGGCCGCGGCCCAACGCGCCGTCAGCCCGCCAGCGCGCGTGCCGAGAGAGTAGAACTTCGCACCCACCTTCTCCTGGATCACATTTTCGAGGCGCGGGTGAACGGCCCGGAAAAAGTCGCGCGAGGGAAAGCCGGTTCCCTTCACCCACATGGCCTTATAGCCGGCGGTGGAGTTGTTCCGCTTTTCTTCGCCCGTCAGTTGCCATACGATCCAATCCGTGCCCTCGATGAATCTATCCGCGGCCGCGTAAAGCTCTGGGCTGTCGTTGAGGACCTGCAGGACTTTGGCGAAGAACCACTCCGAAGAATACTTGCCGCCATAAACGCGTATGAATTCTTCGTTCCGCTCTCTGCCTATTTCCGTAATGCGATCGGCTTCCGGCTGTGCAGCGTGATGTTTCCAGAGGATTGCCCAGGCGAGTGGGTGACGGCGGTATTTGGGGAGGAAGCAGAGCGGCGTTCCATTCCGGATGGTAGCGAAGACCGTGCAGGACGTGAAATCGGTGCCGACGGCAATAACCTCGTTCGCCTTTACGCCCGCTTCTTTGAGCGCCCTGGGGACACCCTTCTCGAGCACCAGGTGGTAGTCGCGAGGGTTTTGCAAGGCGGTATCCGGCTCGAGTCTTGCCCCGCCTGGCAGTTTTTCGTCGAGCACGCCGTCCGGATAGGGTACAACCACGGCCGCCATTTCCTCGCCGTCGCCAACTCGAACCACCACGACGCGGCCGGACTCGGTGCCGAAATCAATTCCAATGACGAACCCGCCCTTGGGCATGTGGATGCTCTCAGCTCTCAGCAATCAGTTGTCAGTCGTCAGTAGTCAGTTGTCCGTGGTCCGTTGCCGGAGACTTCTGTCTTCTGCTCGTCACTTGTCACTCGTCACTGCCCTTGCGCGACGATTTCACGCCGGAGCGCCTTCAAGCGCTTCATTACGTCGTTGCCGCCACGACCGAAGTAGTCGTGCAGCGTCTGGTACTCTTTGAAGAGCTGATTGAAGATGGCGTGGTTTTGGGGCTTGGGCCGGTAAGTCAATTTCTGCACGTGCGCCATATGTTGGGCGGCCTCCGCGATGGTATCGTAGCCGCCAGCGGCGCGCCCGGCCGCCACGGCACCATGCATGGCGGCGCCCAGCGCAGAGCAGGTTTGAAGCTGCTCCGCCAGCTTGATCTCGCGTCCCGTCACATCGGCGTAGATTTGCATCAGCAGCTTGTTCTTTTCCGGCAACCCCCCACAGGCCACCAGCGTTTTCACTTCCACGCCCTTCGATTCAAAGGCTTCGATGATGGTTCGCGTGCCGAAAGCGGTGGCTTCGATCAGGGCACGATAAATCTCTTCGGCCCTGGTGGCCAGGGTGAATCCGAGTAGAACTCCGGTCAGATCAACGTCCACCAGCACGGACCGGTTGCCATTCCACCAATCGAGCGCCAGCAGTCCCGACTGGCCGGGTTTAAGGGCGGCAGCGCGCTTCTCGAGCGCGGCTGCGAAGGGGACTTTCAGTTTGCGCGCCTCGCGATGGATATAATCCGGGACGCCGTGCTCGAAGAACCAGGCAAAGATATCGCCGACGGCAGATTGTCCAGCCTCGAAGCCCCACAGGCCCGGAACAATCCCGTCTTCCACCGTACCGCACATGCCCTCGACCATCTGCCGGCCGGCACCGAGGACCATGTGGCAAATCGAAGTCCCCATGATCATCACCAGCGAGCCGGGTTGGGTCACCGTGCAAGCGGGTACGGCGACGTGCGCATCAACATTGCCTACTGAGACGGGCGTGCCCTCTTTTAGCCCGGTCTTCCGGGCCCAAAAAGCGGTCAGCCCCCCCGCCTTTTGGCCAAGCGGGTAGAAGTCCGTTCCCACTTTGGTCTCGATAACGTTCTCGAGGCGCGGGTGGAGAGTGCGGAAGAAATCCGCGGAGGGAAATCCTTTTCCCTTGACCCACATGCCCTTGTAGCCGGCCGTACACGTGTTGCGCTTCTCTTCGCCTGTCAATTGCCAGACAATCCAGTCAGCGCCCTCAATAAAGCGATCGGCAGCGTCGTAAATCTCGGCGTCCTCATTGAGAACCTGCAACACCTTGGAGAAAAACCACTCGGAAGAATACTTGCCACCATAGATTTGGATAAAGTCTTCATTCCGCTCCCGCCCCACTTCGTTGATCTGGTTGGCCTCGGGTTGCGCGGCATGATGCTTCCAGAGCTTCACCCAAGCGTGCGGGCGCTTGCGGTACTGAGAAAGAAAGCAGAGGGGTGTACCATCCCGCGTGGCGGGCAGGGGCGTGGAGGCGGTGAAGTCCGTGCCGATGCCGATCACGTCCTCGACTTTCACCTGCGCCGCTTTCACGGCCTTGGGTACGCCCTTCTCGACCACCAAAAGGTAATCGCGCGGGTTTTGCAAAGCCCAATCGGGCCCCAGGCGCGGCCCCTGCGGCAACCGTTCGTCGATTACTCCGTCCGGGTAGGGGATCACCGCTGAGGCGACCTCCTCGCCATTGCGCACGCGAATCACGACCACGCGGCCCGATTCCGTTCCGAAATCGATTCCCAGCGCGAACTTCTCATTCGACATAGAAACCTCGCTTTGAAAACTCATCGCTCGAGCCGCTGGTCACTTGCCGTTGGTTGTAGGGCAAGGCCAAGCGGCGGCGCCATCTCCGGCAGGCGTCGACAGGTAAAACTGCAAGCGCCTACCGTACGGGATTCTGCATCCTGTGTCAAGCATGAGCATGGGGTTTTGGCCTGCGCCCAAGGAGGTCGGCGTGACCCACGTCCTTGGCAGGATGCCAGGGGCTGAATTGCTATAGCAGGCGAGATCTCGACAGGTCGGGGCAGGCTGCCTGCGTTACGCAGGGGAGAGACCTAGTTGGTCCGCAATGCCACGCATGGCTTCGATGCAGAAGGTGATGTGCTCATCCAGGGGCACACCCAATTCCTGAGCGCTTTTGATGATGTCCTCGCGGCTTACGGAGCGGGCGAAGGCTTTGTCCTTCATTCTCTTGCGAACCGACCTGGCCTCCAGCGTAGCGATCCTGTCAGGCCGCACCAGGGAGCAGGCGGTGATGAATCCGGCAAGTTCATCGCACGCGAAGAGGACCCTGGCCAGCAGAGTATCACGTGGCACACCGGTGTAATCCGCGTGGCCAAGAATAGCGCGGCGCAGTTCCTCTGGAACGCCTTTTTCTTTCAGGATATCGCTTCCTTTCAGCGGGTGGTCGGGCGCATTCGGATACATCTCGTAATCGAAGTCGTGGATCAACCCTACCACACTCCACTTCTCCTGATCCTCACCGAACTTCTGCGCATAAGCGCGAAGGCATACCTCCACAGCCAGCGCGTGCTTGCGCAGGTTCTCATTCTTGGTGTACTCACAGAGAAGATTCCAAGCTTCGGTACGATCCATCCCGTGTAACCCCCAAAATCAGACCAGCGAGGGAGTAGCGCGAACCTGCGCTCTTGGAGTCCGCGCTCGCTATCGACCCTCGACTCTCGACTGGCGACTTCCTAAAAGATATACTTCAGCCCCAACTGAATCTGTCTGGGCGGCTTGTTGCCGTACTCGTTCGCCGACTGCACCACGCCAAGAGCCGAGGTGTCAAGAGTCCTGCCGGGAATATCAAAATGCGGAATATTGAGAACGTTAAAGAACTCAAAACGGATTTCGAGTCGCCGGCCTTCGTGGCGGAACGGGACATTCTTGAGAAGTGAAAAGTCGAGGTTATTCAGTCCCGGGCCAATCAGAACGTTTCGGCCCTCAGTCCCAATCAGGGGATTCAGGGGGCTGGCAAGCGCGCAAGGATTAAACCAGCTATTCGGCGTGTGAACCTGATCGGGGGCCGAGCACCCCGGGTTCGCTGCAACGAGTCCTGCTTTGTTTGGATCGCCGACCAGGTCCGGCCGGTACGGCACTCCAAAAGAGGTGATCGATGTTCCAGATTGCGAGGCCGGCATGTTGACGGTGAAGGGACTGCCCGTTTGCATGGTTGCAATTCCTGCCGTCTGCCAAGCACCGAAGGTGCGGTTGATTAGGCCGGGATTACTGAGCCACTTCCGGCCCGGCCCGAATGGCAGGTCATAGACGTAACTGAGGACGAAGCGCTGCTCGACCTGGAAGTCAGAGAGGCCACGGTCAGCGCGAAAGTCATAGGAATTCTGCGGCACGCCGGAGCCGACGCTGCCGCTGAACACGGCAGAATCGTCGTCGATTGAGCGCGACCAAGTATAAGCGGCGAGGAAAGCCATGCCTTGTCGAATGCGCTTCTCGGATCGGAATTGCAAGGCGTTGTAGATGCTATTGGCGCGGGGCTCTACGAGCAGGATCGAATTGAACTCCGGATAAGGAGTCACCGTGGTGAGAGGATTCTCTTCGTTCATATCGCGGGTGGCGGGAAGATGGGTGCCCTTGGTGCCCACGTAAGCCAAGTCAATCATCCAGTTCGGCTGAACCTCGTACTGGAGGTCAACGTTCCAATCCTGCATGGAGGCGTCGCGGAAATTGGGGGAAACAAAATTAGCCTGCGGCTCCGACAATCCCGCCTGGTTCAAGATGTCCTGAATGACCAGACTCCCGGTGTTGTTTTGGAGCAGGGCGGAAATATCCACAAACGGCGGGTTGAAACGCGGCAGAATGTTCAGGTTGAGAATGTTCTCATCATAGAAAATGCCATAGGCGGAGCGGACGACGAACCGCTCGGTCTTCAAAGGCCGCCATGCGATTCCGATGCGTGGTGCGAAATCGTGAAGAGTTTTGCCGTAAGTCGCCCGCGGAATCCCGCCTGTCCCCGCCTGGATGAATGCACAATTGGGGTAGGCTGGAACCTCGGGGTTGCAGGTTGCCGGATTTACACTGAGGTCGGGGACGCTGAAGCGGTTGTGAATCTCGATGGGGGGGCTATTGAACTCCCACCTCAGGCCGACATTCAAGGTGAATCGCGGCAGAACGCGAATGTCGTCTTGCACGTAAGCCCCGAGGCCCGTCGTCCGCAATCCGTTATTGGTGTTGCCCGATTCCGTCACAACGTAGTCCGGAATTCCAGCCATGAGTTGCGCCAAGGCGAACACTTGGGGCGGACAATTGGTGATGCCGCCCTGACAGATGTTCGTAGCGGCCGGGGGCAACGCCCCCGCCAAGGCCTGCGCCAAGCCCTGAGCGGCTTCACCTTCAAAGAACCAATCCCCGCGTGAGATGAAATCCAGGTAAGAATTCAACTCGAAACGGCGGATGTCAGTTCCAAATTTGAACTGGTGGCGTCCGGTATTCCAGGCAAGATTATCGGCAACTTCATAGGTGTTGTCGTGTCGGTCCTGCGGGTAATTCACAGGCTCGCCGATACCGTCGAAGCCATAGATATTCACGTTGGGGTATCCCCAGTCGACGGGATTCGAAGACGTGGTAGGAAATCCCAGTTGCTGGCCCACATTGATGCCAGAGTCCTGTTGAAAATCAGCAGCGCGCAGGCGGTTGAAACCCAACCGAGCTTCGTTGATCCAATGGGAGTTGAACACATGAGTCCAGGTGAAGCCGGCGTTTTGCCCTCGGTTAATGGCAGTGGCGCCGTAGCCCGGCAGGTCTGTAAAGGAGTTGACGGGGTCGAAGGGATTAAAGTTGTTTTCATGGAACAACGAGTAGTGGCCTGAAAAGGTGTTGTTCGAACCCGCTTGGCGGTCCAGCTTGAGTGTGAACAGATCAACGGTGTTGCGGATCACCGGGGCAGAGACGTAGGTATTGGAATCGGCCAAGTCCGGCACGGCAACGTTGGCTGCGGGAATGAGGTTGAGGGCCGCAACACCTGCCGGATTCTGCAAGTAGCCGAGGTTTTGCATCAAGCCGAAAAAGGCGTCGGCTTCGGCCAAGTCCACGGCTTGCGAAGGGACAGCGGCTTCCCGCGTGGTGGCTTGGCGCAAGCGCAGCCCTTCGTAGGAAGCAAAGAAAAAGGTGCTGTCCTTCTCAAGGGGCCCGCCCAACGTTCCGCCGAACTGGTTGCGGTCGAGGCGGGGAATAGGAGCACACGTTCCCTCGATAGAGTTGGGCGTGCAATCGGGCTCATCGAAGAAATTCTTGGCGTCCAAGTGGCGGTTACGCAAGAACTCGAACCCGCTTCCGTGGAATTGATTCGTGCCGCTCTTCAGAATTACGTTGATTTGGGCGCCGCCGCTGCGTCCGAATTCGGCCGAGTAATCGCTGGATTGGACCTTGAATTCCTGAATGGCGTCGATGGAGGGAAGCACGCTGTACTGGTTGATGTACAGGTCGTTGTTGTCCACGCCATCGAGCAGAAAATCGTTGGATTGTTCGCGCGCCCCGTTGACGCTGATGGCGCCGCCCTGGGTGGAATTCTGAGAGCCTTGAACAGGCAATTGTCCGCCGGGAACCAAAAGGGCGAAGGTGAGGAAATTGCGCTCGTTCAGGGGCAGATTGCTCACTTGCTTGCGCTCGATGACCTGGCCGAGGGTCGAGGTGTCCGTCTGCACGAGGGGAACAGTCTCGGTAACCACCACTTGTTCACTCGGCTGGCCGATTTGCAGCACAAAATCGGCGCGAACGGTTTGGTCCACGTTCAGATTGACGTTGCTATACACGCTGCGCCGGAAGCCTGCCTTTTCCGCCGAGATCTCGTACACTCCTGGCGGGAGCAAGGGAACAGTAAAGTCCCCGTCGTCGTTGGTCAACACTTCGCGTGTGGCGTTTGTCCCCTGGTTGCGAACGGTGACCCGGGCTTTCGGGATAACAGCCTCGCTGGGATCAGCGACAGTTCCGACTATTGTCCCTGTAGGCCCAACGGCGAGCGCCGGCCCGGACACCACGCACGCCAGGCAAAGGGCAAGCACCAAACGTCTTAAAAGCATGATTCCACTCCTCGCTAATGATTCATTTGGCAAACAACCACCTGTCAACAATCTTGTTGGATGCCTCGGACGCATTCGCCCGTTGCAATAAGTTAACATGATTATGGAGTTTTTGTCACCCCAATGGCCCAAATGGCGCATGCTAACAGGCTGCCGCCAGTCAGCGCACACGCCCTGAGCACCCACGAGCGGTGCTCCTGCACGCACAATACCGGTGAAATAGAATGGCTTGTCAAAGTTAGTTGTAGCGGATCTGAACTTTGGCGCGCAGGGGGATCAAGGTATAATCGAATTCCGTCAGCGCTTCATCTTTCTCGGTAATCACCAGAAGGTATTTCCCTATCTTGGCAATAAGGCCGGTGGAGGTGATCTTCGAGCCAATATACTGGCCCCCTTGACGCATCGCGTCGAAGTCAGGCAACTTATCGCGACTGGCGCCGTGCGCGTCTTCCCAATCGACCTCTCCGTGCCGGAATCGTACTCCGTTGATGACAACGCCCTTCGGCTTTGGCATAGTCGGCTCCTGAAGCTTCCGCTGCGACGCGGCAGCGCCCATTACGGGTCCCAAAATCCAAGGCTACAGGGCATTGGCCGCTCTTGGCAAGCCCTTTGTTCTGCCGTCGTTGTCAAAAGGTCAGTCGGAAGTCACTGGGTGCAGCGCGGGCATCCCTTCGCTGGGCTCAGGGCAGGCTCTGCCGGCGCTGTAGCGGGAGCGAGACGCTCCCGCCACAGCGGGCGAGACGCCCGCGCTTCACGGGCAAACGCTAGATGTCCCGCGAAGTGATGCCCAGTTTGCGGATTTTGGATTGCAGAGTGGTTCGCTTCAAGCCAAGCCGAGTCGCAGCCCCCAGCGGCCCTCCCACTACGCCGTGTGTCTCACGAAGTACCCGAATGATCTGCTCGCGCTCCCCTGCTTCCAGGGTGAGGTTCGCAGGTCGATCACCGGACGCCACGCCGGCCTCGCGGGGAACGCCCATCCGGTGCTCGCGCTCCGCCTCTTCCAGGGATAAGTTGGAACGCGCCTCGGAGAATTGTTTCAATTCCGCCACGGGCACGCGGAGTTCGGGACCGGGAGAGAGAATAACAGCTCGCTCGATCAGGTTCTCTAGCTCCCGCACGTTGCCCGGCCAGTGATAGCGCCTCAGGGCATCCATTTCCTCGGCCGAGATGGTCTCAATGCGGCGGTCCATCTGGCGAGCATATTTCTGCACGAAGTAGCGCACCAACAGAGGAATGTCTTTGCCCCGCTCGCGAAGGGGTGGAATTAGGACGGGAAATACGTTCAGGCGATAGTAAAGGTCGCTGCGGAAGAGCCCCTCATCCACCATTTGAGCCAGGTTGCGGTTAGTCGCCCCCACCAAGCGAACGTCTACTCGAATGGTGCGAGTTCCACCCAGTCGTTCAAATTCCTTTTCCTGCAATACGCGCAAGAGCTTGGGCTGAAGCTCGAGAGGAATGTCGCCCACTTCATCGAGGAACAGGGTGCCGTGGTGAGCCAGTTCAAAGCGGCCGATTTTCTGTGCGATGGCGCCGGTGAAGGCGCCTTTCTCGTGGCCAAAAAGCTCGCTCTCGAGCAGGCCAGTTGGAATAGCCGCGCAATTGATTTTGACAAAGGTCCCGTCGCGCCGCCGGCTCAAATCGTGGATGGCCCTCGCGATCACCTCTTTACCAGTTCCCGTTTCACCCAAAACCAGGACCGTCGAGTCAGTAGGTGCGACGGTTTCCACCTGACTCAGCGCCCGCTTCAGCGCGGTGCTTTCGCCGATCACTTCTTCGAAGTTGTGATCGGTCCGGATTTCTTCCTCCAGATAGAGTTTTTCCTCCGCCAACTTATTCTTCAACTCCGCGATCTCGCGGTAGGCCAGCGCGTTCTCCACTGCAATGGCAATCTGGTTAGCCACCTGGGAAAGAAGACTGATATCTCCCGGTTGGAACGCGTCTTCGGCGAGGGCGCCCAGGGCCAGGACCCCAAGATCACGAGTTGAAGTGAAGAGGGGAAGTACGCAGGTGCACTTCAGGCCCTCTGCTGCAGCCAAGCGAGCGATGGGGGATTGAAAACGATCTATATTTGCTGCATCCACCAGCAAGGGCTTGCGTGTGGCGAACACCTCGCCGCCGGCTGAGCCTTCCAAAGGAACGGCCATTTCCTCTTGGATAAGTCCCTTGCCTTCCGGGAAATCCAAAGCGGTCAGGCGCATCTCCTGCCTGGCCGGATCGTATAAAGCCAGGGCAGTGTAATCGTGGCGTATCACTCGACGCAAGCAGGCGGCGATCTCCTTGAGGAGTTGGTGCAGGTCGAGGTTGGACACCAGGGCGTTGTTGACTTCCAGGAGCAGGCGCAAGCGGTCACGTTCACGCGAAAGCTGCTCCTGATAGACCTGGGCGTCCTGAAAATTCAGAGCATTATCCACGGCGACGGCGACTTGTGCCGCCACTTGGCGCAGGAACTCGAGGTCAGCTTCGTCGTAAGCTCCCTTCTTTGCGGATCCGAAGGCCAACGCGCCCACGCGCCGATGGGCGGTGGTGAGAGGGAGCAGGCAGAACGACTTCATGCCTTCTTTGCGCAGCAATTCCATGTTGCGCGGGAAACGCGTGTCGAATTCAAGGTCGGTAACCAGCAGGGCTTTCTGCTGTTGCCATACGATTTCGTGGGTGGCCTCCTCGATGGGGAACTCGAAACCCTCCTTCACTTCGGTGGGAAGCGAACTCTCCAGCACATGGACCCGCACCGTATTGCGATCCGTATCCGGGAGTGTCAGTCCGATAAAATCGAAAGTCACCAGCCGATGAAGGCGCTGCGCGATGGCGTGGAAAAGCGCCGGCAGGTCACGGTGCGTGGCAATGGACTCGGAGATCTCGAGCAAGGCGCGATATTGTTCAACGTCCGAAACTCGTTCTGGTTGATTGACCGTCGCTCCCATGGAGTCGAGCTTAGCATTGGGACGCACATGGGCTCAAGTGGCGGCGAGTTTGGGTAGTGGCGTCATTTGCGAGACATCGGCGCTGCACGCTGTCGTCATTCCCGCGAAGGCGGGAATCCACTCCGCAAACCTTCGGGAACGTCCCTTTCAACGGGCTGGATTCCCGCCTTCGCGGGAATGACCGGTGGCTCGTAAGGGAGGTAATTCCAAACGACGCCACTGGCCGAGTTTGCCGCGCTACCAGGGAAGGGTGGGAATCCGGGCTAGGGCGGGAGTGCGGAATGCAGATGGACGAAAGGAACTTCTCCGGCAGCGGGCGCGTATCAATCGTCATGCGAGACGCCAACAGACGCTTGGACCTTCCGCAGTGGTTGATCTTGATCGGAGGATGCTGCTTCATTTTGGTGCTCGGCATATCGGCTTTTTGGGAGGCCGACATACGCTGGCTTCACTTCTTTCAAGCATGGATGTACATTGCCACGATCGCGTTGAGACTTCGCCCGAGCCGGTGGGGGCACTTTATTGGAATCTCTGCCGCGGGCTTGTGGGACTATGCAAACATTTTCGCAACGACTTTCTTCTTCAACGGTCTCCAACGGCTTTATCAATGGATTCACACCGGGCATCTGGAGTGGCCCGATTTGCTCATCGCGGTGCCCGCGTGGGGCTCAAACCTGCTCGTCAACAAGAGTTTCGCCTTTGACAATGCGCTTGCGTGGTGGTAGGGTTGCGCCAGAGGTGCGTGTGGTGACTTCACGCGCAGGCTGCCTTATCTATCTCGAACCGGCGCGAAGATCGCCATGACGCCCCGAGGTGGCCATGCAGGGGACTATCAAGCGAATCATCCGTGACCGAGGGTTCGGGTTTATCCGTACTGCTGAGGGCCAGGAGGTGTTTTTCCACCGCAGCAGTCTTCAGGGCCTTAATTTCGACGCATTGAAGGAGGGGGCCAGCGTCGAGCTCGAAGTGGAGAGAGGAGACAAAGGACCGCGGGCTACGAGCGTTCGTCCGGGCGAGGCCTGACGCTGGCGGTGATTCAAGGGCTACCAGCGATCGCGTGTTTTCGGAGAAGGGCGTGGAAGCGCGCGGAATCAGGGGATATGTGTGCTCCGCGTTCGGTCTTCCGCGCGCGGAGGGAAGCGTGGGGGGGGCCAGTCTCCGCGTAGCGCGGACCTTTCGGCCGGCACGCTCACCGCCGGACGAAGGGCCGGCGCAACCACTGCCAATCGAGTATGACGACTAATCTACGGAAAGGTATTGCGTGCGCCGGGAACTGGATTCTTGATCTCGTCAAGGTCATCGACCAGTACCCTCCCCAGAACTCCATCGCCAACATCAGTGCCGAATCTATGGGTGGGGGTGGATGCTCTTTCAATGTGACCCTCAATCTCGCCAAATTCGACAGCCGCCTCGATGTCTACGCTTTGGGTGTAATCGGAAACGATTCGTACGGAGACTTTCTCCTCGACCAATTCCGCGCGTATCCTCACGTGCATCTCGAGCAGCTTCGGAGGACCAGCCAGGACGGCACCTCTTACACCGACGTATTCAACGTTGCTTCCACCGGGCACCGGACCTTTTTCCACTATCGCGGAGCCAACCGCCTTTTTTCTCCCGGCGATGTCAACCTGGACGCGCTGCCCGTCGACTTGTTTCATTTAGGATATCTGAATCTGCTGGACGCAATGTGTGGAGCGGACGATCAGTTCCAGACCGCGGCGGCGCGATTGTTGGCCCGAGTGCGGGAACGGAACATCAAGACTTCCATCGATCTGGTGTCAGAGGACAACGATCGCTACAAGCACATTGTCCCTCCGGCGCTGAGATTCGCGAGTTATTGCATCATCAACGACTTCGAGGCCGCCAAAGTTTCGGGAATTCCCATCCGGCAGGGCCAGGCGCTGATGCTCGGTAATCTCAAGGGAATTGCCGCAGCGATTCTGGCGCTCGGTGTCGATGAACTGGTGGTGATCCATTTCCCCGAAGGAGCTTACCTTTTGACGAAGGACCGCAGCGAGATTCTCCAGCCTTCGTTGGATCTTCCCGAGGGTTATATTGTGGGGAGCACCGGTGCCGGCGACTCATTCTGTGCCGGTACGCTCTATGGGTTGTACCGCGGATGGAGCCATGCAAAGACCCTCCGCTTCGCTGTCTGCGCCGGCGCTATGAACCTGAGCGACCTCACCACGACGGGCGGCATAAAGCCCTGGGAGGAGGTCTTCAAAATGGAGCAGAGGTTCCCCTACCGCAGGTTCGCCTGACAAGTCGCTTGATTCCAAGTCTGCCATTCCCGAGAACCGACGTACTCGCACTCTCTCCCAGAACGTGTGAAGAAATCGATGGTGCTGATCACAAAGGCACGGAGACACAGAGAAGGCCCTTTTCTCTTCAGTTCTCTGGGCCTCAGTGTCTCTGTGGTTCAGAGTCCGTTTGCCAAGACGCGCTTACTGCACGCGTCGAGCTTGGTCTCCGGCAGCAGGCTGAGGCGGCGCTACCATCAGGCCCAGACCTTGCAGCAGCATCACCGTCCGCTGCGCCGCAGCACGCCAAACGAGCTGGCAGCCCTCGCCTTGGCAGTTCTGTACGTAGACATCGCCGCCCGAATACTCCAGGCTGCAATTCTTGAACGTACAGTTGACGAAGACACCGTCATCAAGAACCAGGTGCTGATTTTCGAAGACTTCGTTTTCGTGTCGGGTCATCAGAAATTGAGCCTATCACTAGCGGGCAGAGGCCGCAAGCTCCGGGTTGGTTTGGTCGTGTCTCAGCCTGAATTTGTAGCGGCGAGTTTACCTCGCCACGTGGCGGCGTAAAGCCGCCGCTACGCCAAACTGAGACACTACCGTTGGCTCGCTATCCGGGTTGGTGTGGCGCGCGGCACAGATCTGTTCCGGCGGCTTTATTCCGACCCTGAAAGAGCGACTCCGCAGCCCCTGCCGCCTGCCATCCCCAACCCCTCCTCGCGCAAGAAGGAGAGATCGAATTCCTACACCTGTTCATGCGGCCAAGCCGGCCCGATGCACCAACTCCACCGCTACCTGTTTGGGTGGAGAAAGAGAGGCCTGCACCCGAGCCTTGAGCCTTTGCAGGGCTTCCGAGTGGAGCTGGGAGACGCGCGATTCATCCACTGCAAGCCGGGCGGCAATTTCTTTCATCGTGAGATCGTGCTGGTAATAAAGGGTTACAATCAGCCTTTCTCGTTCCGGCAGACGGGCCAGAGCACGGTTCAGGAGATCGCGCTGCTCGCGGCGATAACAGAGGTCGAAGGGGTCCTCCGTCAGTTGACGCACCACCGTGCCACCCTCTTCTCTCATTGGCGGCTTCGCGGTAGTCGCCGCCGTCTCGCAGTGCTGCCACCCGTCAAAGCCCAGGGCGTGGACCTCTTGCGCCCAGCGGTGCCATACCTTAAGGCTGATGCCTAATGCCCGCGCCACTTCTTCGCCTTGCGCGGGGCGACCCAGGCGTGCTTCCAACTCGCGATAAGTCCTTTCCACTTTTCTGGCCCGGCGCCGCATGTCTCGGCTGGCGGGGTCGAGAGTTCGCAAAGCGTCCAGGATGCCTCCGCGAATCCGGTGGCGGGCGTAGCTTTCGAGCTTCACCTTCCTGGACGGATCGAATTTCCGCAGCGCGTCTACCAGGCCCAAGGTTCCCGCCCCGACTAGGTCATCCATCTCAACGTGCGGCGGCAGGTGCTGCCGCATCTCGAAGGCCACTCGTTTGACCAGAGGCGCCATCGCCAGTAACAAGTTTTGATTCCCTGCTTCTTGTTTTCCCCGCGCATCCCCACTGTTAGCTTTCCCCTCCGATTGCGGAGGGGCATCAAGGGTGGCGGACGGATAAGTCGCTCGGCTTTGCGTATCCGGCGCGACTCGGCGTGCGGGTGCCGGAGTCAAAGCACTCGCGGGTGGTGCGTGGCCTGTGGACGGTCGCGTCCGACGGGTGGTGTTTTCAACTGCTGCTAGTTGCGTTGCCATAGCAGACCTCGCTTCTCGATCTTTGCGTCACGAGGCGGCTTGGCCGGAGTTCCGTGTCGGGCCGCGCAAGTTGATTCCCCTCCCGCCCCAGCCCGACACTTCACCACCGGCGCAGGGGACTTCGCCCTGCGCAACCCTCACGCTGTCTTGGTTCGTGATTTCGTGGCGCTGGCCTTGGAAATTGCACGTTCCATGCCAGCCCGCAGTGCTCCGATACAAATCCTTTCGACCCTTCCCCACCCTCTCCGGCCGGTAGGCGACGCGCGCACAGCTCGCTTCGCAGCCCTGCCTGATAGCCTAGAAATATGACCACGGGGTTTTCGCCGCGGGCCGCGTTGCAGGCGAGTGGCGGGGCTAGCGCGATAATGGGGAGGGCAATTGGCGGGGCAAGGTCCAGGGGCGCCCTGCGATGGGGTCAGGACATAGGGGAAAGGCTGTAAGTGGCGGCCGGTTTTCTGCAAGCGCCCGAGAAGCTCCCTTCAGGCTCGACAGCGGTTCCAAAATGGAATCGTCTTCGCTTACACAAATCCACCCGCGACATATCGCCCGGGTATTAATTCGGAGTCGAAGCGACGACTCTATTGGTCGGCTGCCGGTTCTTCCGCCGCGCTTTTCTAAAGCCCTTGTGCAACCCAGCCGATACTAGTTTTTGAACGGGATTTGCGGAGTGACACGGGACGCTACGCAGGCAGTAGGAGGGAAGCCCAACCACAGGCGCAACATCCTCAGTGCGGCTGAGCCGCAGAGGATTCACAGGAATGATGTCGACTGCGGATGCAAGCGGAAAGGAACGCGCGGCCGGCTGGGAGACAAATAGTGGGCTTCGGCGAAGGGTCTGTTCGGGCCTCTCACCTGGAAGTCGGGCGGCGAGGCGGCCTGTCCCAAAATGGGAAGCGCGTCCCGGTTTGGAAAGGCCGGCGCCCTTTCGTAGGGAATTAACATGCGAGATCGAGGCAGAGCAAAATTCGCCAGACCGAGGGAAGAGCACGTGGAAAAACCGCGTCCGCAAGCTACGGAAGACCTCAATGCCCTTCCCACGGCCCTTAGTCGCGTGGATGAGTCGTCGATTTCGTCCATGACCCCCGGCGATGTGTTTCTGATCGATGAACTGGTCTCCGCTGGCCCCAATCCAGAACCTGCCTTTCACGCCATCCTTGCCTGCCCGTTGTGTGGGAGCCAAGTGTTGATCTCTACCGCTCAGTACTTCGGATTCGCGCCCATCATCTGCGGAGCCAGAACCTGCCCGGGCTTCTTCAGAATCATCGATGACGGACGCTTCGTTTACCTACCCGTCAATTGACCCCATAAGACAGTTCAGTGCTCGGACTCCCGCGTGGACACGCGCGTGTAGAGATACTGTGCTTGCTGTTTGCCTCTGAAGCGATTCTGTTCCCCCCAAAAACAAAACTGTTGATCGATCAGGATTGCTGGGTATAACTTGTTCACGCAGCAAGCAGCTCACGCTCAGCGCAGACGAGCGACGGCATCCTGCGCCAGAATGAAAGGAGACTTCTGATGCGAACCGCGTTCTTGGGATCGATCCTCCTATTAACAGCAAGCCTTCTGCCGCTTTCGGCGCAGCAAGCCAAGCCCAGCCCACAGCTTGCGGCCACTCCGCCCATGGGTTGGAACAGTTGGGATGCGTACGGTTTGACGATTAACGAGGCAGAGTACAAGGCCAACGCCGGCTGGATGGCGAAGCACCTGAAGCAGTTCGGCTGGCAATACGCGGTGGTGGATGAAGGCTGGTACTTGCAGAACCCGGAAAGCGGCGGCAAGCCGGCCTGGCAGTTTACCTTGGACAAAGAGGGCCGCTTTATACCGGCACCGAACCGCTTTCCATCGGCCGCCGGCGGCGCCGGCTTCAAGCCCATTGCAGACTACGTGCACTCGCTGGGCCTGAAGTTCGGGATTCACATCATTCGCGGCATTCCGCGCGAAGCGGTGGCAAAGAACATGCCCATTGCCGGCACTGCCTACCACGCGGCTGATGCTACGGATACCTCCGACACGTGTTCGTGGAATCCCGACAATTATGGCGTGAAGTCAAATGCAGCTGGGCAAGCCTTTTATGACTCGCTCGCGCAGCTCTACTCGAGCTGGGGCCTGGATTTCATCAAGGTGGACTGCATCTCGAGCCGCCCGTACAAAGCCGGTGAAATTCACCTGATCAGCTCCGCGCTCAAGAAAACGGGCCGCCCGATCGTCCTGAGCTTGTCGCCGGGACCAACCTCACTGGCCGTTGCGGATGACGTGCGACGATACTCGCAGATGTGGCGCATCTCGGATGACTTTTGGGATTACTGGAACCCTCCGCAGAATGATCCCTGGACTCAGACCTTGCACGGCCAGTTCGCCACCGCGGTTGGCTGGGCGCCGTACGCGGGGCCGGGCCACTGGCCGGATGCCGATATGCTACCCATCGGATACTTGGGCCCGCGCCCAGGGTTGGGTTCGGCGCGCCCCACGCGCTTCTCTCACGATGAACAACGGACACTGCTGACGTTCTGGTGCATCATTCGTTCCCCTCTCATAATCGGTGCTGATCTGCCGCACAACGATGAATGGACTACGGCTCTGCTGACAAATCCGGAGGTGATTGCGGTGGACCAGCACTCGACCGCCAACCGGCCCGTGCTAACAACCAATGGCGCCGTGATTTGGTCAGCCAGGCCTGAGGATGGGAAAGGTCACTACCTTGCCATCTTCAACCGTGCGGAAGTGGCGGAGGACATCGCGCTCGAGTGGAATGAGCTTGGCCTCACAGCGGGGAGGGGGTACGGATTGCGCGAACTTTGGGAACACAAGGATCTGGGGTCCGCGACTTCGCTCAAGCTGAAATTGCAACCGCACGCCTGCGTGCTGTATCGCGTGAGCGAATGAAGCAGGATCGAGCCGTCACTCTGAAGATGCGTCGGCCCTGATGCCGAACGCTATGATGGACTGGCGTGGAACAACGTTGGGCAGGGACACGCGCGGCACGGCGACACTTGCGAGGCAGCAGGAGTTATGTTACGGTGTTTAAAATCAGAAAGTAGGCCCGTAGCTCAGCCCGGTTAGAGCGCTACCTTGACACGGTAGAGGTCTGGGGTTCGAGTCCCCACGGGCCTACCATATCTTTTCTTTGGGTCAGCACGCCCTCTCACCTCCTCGTTTTCAGTCTCAACCCGAGAGCCAGCCCAATGCAGCTACTGTAATGACGCTGAGGCGGGCTTTGCCTTCATGAGAAAATCTGCGTTCACCTGTGAAGGATTTCTCAAGTGGTTGGAACAACGGAATTCGTGGCCGCAGAGACTCATCTGACGGGGAGTCTGTGGGAGATTCTGGACCCCGCACCCCAGGGAAGTGATCTCTCCAGACTTGGCGAGTCTTGCGGCCTTCTCCCTCGCTGTCCGCCGTATCCTATGGGCCCTCCGCTTCCTATTCCGTAGGGGAGAAAGAGTGGATGTCTGCATGCGCGTTGATGGCTTCGAATCGCTGGCAAGCCACGCTTCCGTAATGTTCCCGCATAACGGGTCCGTCAAAAATAACACTTGAATCGTTGGCGGGATTGGAGTATGCAATTGACAGAGGAATGTGAGCATTGACGACACTACCGACACCCCATTTGGAAGCGGTGTTGCAACGCGACACCGACCTGATCTGCACCAAAATGTTGGAGATGCTGGTTCTGGACGAGCAGGCGTTGACGCGGGCTTTGGAAGCATTTCTGAAGCGCGACCGGCAGTTGGCGTACTCGGTGATTCTGCGCGACCAGGATGTCGACGCCTTGGATACCGAGTCGGAGCGGCTCTGCCTGGAGTTCATCGTGCGGCACCAACCTGCCGCCGGCCATCTGCGGTTTGTGTATTCGGCTAGCAGGGTGGCCAACCTGCTGGAGCGCGTCGGCGATTACGCGGAGAGCATCGCGCGGCAGGTCTTGCTGATAAGTCCCCTGCCTTTCGAGGTGCCCACCGACAAGTTTAACGGGATCGCGAACTTGGCTATCCCGATGTTGCACAACGCCGTGCGCGCGTTTGTGGACAAGAATCCTGACCTCGCCCGCACGACCATGGCCAGCGAGCCGCGGGTCAATCAGGTGCGCGACAGCCTCAACGCCGACCTGGTGGAATGGCGCCAGCAAGGCCGCCTGCCGCTGGAAGCGCTGCCGCCGATGCTCACCGTGGCGCGGCGTTTTGAGCGTGTCTCGGATCAGGCCACCAACATCTGTGAGCTAGCGCTTTACTCCGCAACGGGCGAGTACCTGCGGCACTTGCCCAGCGAGGGCTTCCACGTGTTATTCGTGGACGAGACCGACGGGTGCCTGAGCCGGATCGCGGAGGCGGCCGCCAGCCGGTTGGGAGCTAATCGGTTCTCATTTAGCAGCGCGGGGCTCGTGGCCGGCACGGCGGATCCGCAGACCATCTGGTTCCTGGCGGAGAAAGGTATTGATATCTCGCACCAGCCTTCCAGATCCGTAGACCAGGTTCCCCAACTCGACCGCATGCAAGTCATCGTGGCGCTCTGCAAGGAGGCGCAGAAAGCCTTCCCGCAGAAGCCGACCAAGACCTTGGGTTTGGAATGGTTGGTGCCCGATCCCTCCAAGGCGCGCGGAACGCCCGAAGAAGTCCGGGCCGCGTACGAACGGGCGTTCGAATCATTAAGCAGCCATCTCCGGGATCTGGTGCAAGCGATCCTCGGCGACCAACAGAATCCACCTCATGAAAACACCAGTCGTCCCCTCTGATTCCCGCTATATGAAACCCGCTGTCAGCGCGCTGCTGGTCGCAAGTCTTGCCTGGATGCCGCTCGCTTGCTCGCGTTCCAAGCAACGCGAGAAGACCGTGATCCAAAACACCGGCTCGGATACTATGGTCAATATCGCCCAGGCGTGGGCGGAAGAATACGGCACGGTGGAACCGGCGGTGTCAGTGGAGGTGTCCGGCGGCGGCACGGGTACGGGGATCGCCGCGCTGCTCGAGGGCACGGTGGACATCGCCAACTGTAGCCGCCGCGTCGAGCCGCAGGAGGTTGAGCAGGCGAAGAAGAACACCGGCAAAGAGCCGCGCGAGTTCACGGTCGGCTACGATGCTCTGGCCGTCTACGTTCACAAGTGCAACCCGCTGGTGGAGATCACGCTGGACCAGTTGGCCGAAATCTACGGCGAGGGGGGCAAGATCACCAAGTGGTCCCAACTCGGCGTCAAAATGCCGGAGGGCGCCGACGAAATCATCCGAATCAGCCGCCAATCGAACTCTGGGACGTACTATTACTTCCGTGAGGCGATTCTCGGCAAGGGCCGCGACTTTAGCCTCGGGTCGCGTGACATGCACGGTTCCAAGGACGTGGTGGAACTGGTCTCCCAGACCCCGGGCGCTATCGGTTACAGTGGCATGGGCTACGCTACCTCCGAGGTTAGGGCACTACGCCTTGCCAAGAAGGCGGGCGACATGTTTTTCGCGCCGACGGTTGAGAACACGTTAAACCATACCTATCCAATTGCGCGACCGCTGTATATGTACACGCTCGGGGCACCTGCCGGCGCGGTGAAAAAGTACATCGACTGGGTTCGCTCCGAGGCCGGCCAGAAGATCGTGATCCAGAGCGGTTACGTGCCTCTGCCCAAAACGGGCGCGCATCCTTGATAACCGATGAAAAAAGCTGAGACGTCCATTCTGACCCGGCGCCGCTGGGAAGTTGTCACCGAAGCTGCGATTGAATGGCTGATCCGACTGTGCGGCATCAGCGCCATCCTGTTTGTCTTTGGCATCTTTTTCTTCGTGTTCCGCGAAGGCTCCAGGTTTCTTTTTCACGGCTTCAAGATCCGTGAGTTTTTCTTCAGCCCGGAGTGGTATCCGGCCTCGCAGAGCCACGTGCGCTACGGCGCGCTGGCGTTGATTGCGGGCACGGCGAGCGTCACAGCCCTGGCGATGTTGATCGCGGTGCCGTTCGGGATCGGCGCGGCAATATTCATCTCGGAATTCTGCGGGCCGCGCGCCAAGGAAACTCTGAAGATCACCATCGAACTGCTGGCGGCCATTCCTTCCGTGGTCTGGGGGTTCATCGGGTTGACCGTGATGAATTCGCTGATCATCAAGCTGTTCGGCGCGCCGATCGGCCTGAACGTGTTGAACGGTGGCCTGATTCTCGCCTTGATGAGCGTGCCGATCATCGTGTCCATTGGTGAAGACGCGCTGAAAGCGGTGCCCGACTCCTACCGGGAGGCGGCGCTGGGGCTGGGGGTGACGCGGTGGCAATTGGTGTACCGCGTGCTGCTGCCGGCGGCCAAGAATGGGCTGCTGGCGGCTGCCTTGCTCGGCGTCGGGCGCGCCGTGGGCGAGACGATGGCGGTGCTCATGGCCACAGGACACGCGGTGAAGATCCCCACCAGCTTGATGGACTCTGTGCGGACGTTGACCGCCACGATTGCCGCCGAGCTGGGCGAGGCGCCGGTACACTCGGAGCATTACCAGGTGTTGTTCATCATTGGTATCCTGTTGTTCTCGATCACGTTTGTCATCAACCTGGCCGCCGACCTTATTGTGCGCGGAATTCGAGGCAAGTGAAAGATCATCCTCCCAACCGGTGACGCATCTTGTTTCAAACCAGTCCATTGACGCGCAGGAAGCATCGTAGCGAGTTCATCGCGAAGACGGTCTTCCTGCTGATGACTTTGCTGATGGTGTTGCCGTTGCTGTTGATCATCGGCTATCTGGTCTACCAGGCTTGGCCGATTCTGTCGTTGGACTTCCTGCTGACCAATCCGAAACACGGCATGCGGGCAGGCGGTATCTGGTCGCCGTTGCTGGGGACCCTCTATCTGGTGGTCATCTCGCTGGTTATCGCCGCGCCGATTGGCGTGCTGGCTGCAGTCTTCCTGAACGAATACGCACGTGACAATTGGTTCACCCGCATCGTCAACCTCGCCGTGGTCAACCTCGCGGGTGTACCGAGCATCGTGCACGCGTTGTTCGGGCTGGGCGCGTTCGTACTGTTTGCCGGGCTGGGCAAATCCATTCTGGCGGCGTCGCTGACACTGGCGGTCATGACGATGCCCGTCATCATCGCCAGCACCAAGGAAGCGTTGGCGGCCGTACCGATGGCATTTCGCGAGGCCTGCTGGAACGTCGGCGCCACCCGCTGGCAAACCACCCGCTACGTCGTCCTACCCAACTCAATCAGCGGCATCCTCACCGGCGTGATCCTCCAGGTATCACGTGCTGCGGGTGAAACCGCGCCGATCATGTTTACGGGCGCGGTGTTCTTCAAGGCGATCAAGGAAGGTCACGTTTTCGCCTACGGCCTTTTCGACCAGTGCATGGCGCTGTCGATGCATCTGTTTACGATTTCCACGCAGGTGCCCGACGTTCCGAAGGCACTGCCCTACGGCACGGCGGTCGTGCTGCTCGGCACCGTGCTCGCGGTCAACGCCGTGTCGATCGTCGTTCGCGTCCGTCTACGTTCACGGAGAAGATGGTGAAGTCCGGTTCCATGGTCGAGATTACGAACCTGCGGGTCCGTTATGGACACCGTGAGGTTCTAAAGGGTATTTCCCTCGACGTACGGCGTGGCGAGGTCCTCGGCATAATTGGCCCGGCCCAGTCGGGCAAGAGCACGCTGCTCAGAACCATCAACCGCACCATCGACGATGTGCCCGGCGCCGTCGTCACCGGCGCCATCAAGGTCGATGGCGAAGACGTGCGCCAGTTGAAGAACGTTTTCGCGCTGCGCCGCAAGATCGGCATGGTCACACCGCTGCCCATCGGCCTGCCGCTCTCGATCTTCGACAACGTCGCCTTCGCACCTCGCATGGCCGGGCTTCGTGACCGCCGCGAACTTGCAGAACGCGTCGAGCGCTGTCTGCGGCACGCCGCGCTGTGGGAGGAAGTGAAAGACCGTCTTCACACCCTCGGCACTAGCCTCTCTGGCGGTCAGCAGCAGCGGCTGACGATCGCCCGTGCCTTGTCCCACGACCCGGAGATTCTCTGCCTGGACGAGTTTTCCATCGCGATCGACCCTGTCACCACGATGCGCATTGAGGACGTGCTGAGGGACCTGCGCTCCCGGATGACCATCATCCTCGTGACCAATCTGGTCCAGCAGGCGCGCCGGCTCGCCGACCGCACTGCCTTCTTGTTCAACGGCGAACTGCTGGAAGTGGACCGCACCGAGGTTATCTTTTCCCACAGCCCGGCCAACCGTAAAACCTACGAGTACGTCAACGGGATCTTCGGATGAGCACTCCAGCGCCCTCGATCTCGTACAGTATTGAGACCAAAGACCTCAATCTTTGGTATGGCAGCTTCCAGGCGCTGAAGAATGTCAACGTCAACATCCGCCAGCGCCAGATCACGGCGCTGATCGGCCCGTCGGGTTGCGGCAAGACGACGCTGCTCCGTTGCTTCAACCGCATGAACGAGCGCTACGGTTACGTCACCACCACGGGCGAAATCAAGGTTCTCGGACAAAACATCTACGCCCCAGACGTCTCCCTGATCGAGTTGCGCAAGGCGGTGGGCATGGTGTTCCAGCGACCCAATCCGCTGCCCATCTCCGTCTACGAAAACGTCGTCTTCGGTCTGCGCATCCACAATGCCTACGGCAGTTTGAAAAAATCGGACTTGGACAACGCGGTGGAAAAGGCCCTGCGCGAGGTGTCCCTCTGGGATGACTTGAAGGACCGGCTGCACACCCGCGCCACGATGCTGCAACTGGGGCCACAGCAAAAACTCTGCATCGCCCGGCTGCTCCCTTTGAAGCCGCAGCTCATTCTGATGGATGAACCGTGCTCCTCCCTGGACAGCGAAGCCACGCTCGGCATCGAGGAGTTGATGCTCACCCTCGCCGGCCGCTATACCATCCTCATCGTCACCCACAATATGGCTCAGGCCCGTCGCGTCAGTCAGGAATGCACGTTCATGTTGCTGGGCGAGGTCGTCGAACACGCTCGCACCGAGAATCTGTTCCTCACTCCCAAGGACTCTCGCACCGCGGACTACATCGAAGGCCGCTATGGCTAAGGCGCAGCGCGGCGCCTGAAACCCCTGCTTCATCCGCAGGAGAGGCCCACTAGGAGAATCTCAGATAAAAGGTCAGCTCAGACCGCACCATGTCGCGTCTGAACGGATACTCCAAGTTCATCGTGGACAGCCGGAGAGTCGGGTATTGTGAGGATAGGTATTTTCAGCCGCCCAGCAGATAGGAACCGTGGAATGGTCTCCACTGCGAGGCATCGGCCACTTGCTTGCATAACGCCGTAGGGTTTACCGATTCCCCATCACATGTCGTATGGGTAAACCGCATTTGTGATGCAATCTAGCGAGAAGCCAAAGGCACCGCTGGCCCGCACAAGACCAAGTCGGAAGCCTTTGGCCTGAGAATGTGTCCCTCAACGCATTGGCAACCACGGGGGAGCGTTTACTCCAAACGACGCACTTGGACAACTGAACCCGTCGCCGGTAGAGCCCTACGGCGGCCTAACCATCCCAGGGGTTGCGTGCCTTGCATCGAACGAAGGCAGCGGTTTTTACGACTTTGCCAAGATGCGCGCCTTTGTGCCATGGGGAGCGGCTCTCAGGTACTGTACGGGCCACGGGAGCGGATATCCCAGGTCGCGTGCCGCCCGCAAAGGCCAGTAGGGATCGCGCAGAAACTCTCTCGCCATGATAGCAACATCGGCTTGGCCGGTGCGGATGATATGGTCGGCCTGCGCCGGAGCCGTGATCATTCCCACCGCACCTGTCAGGATTTTCGCGTCGCGCCGGATTCTTTCGGCGAAAGGTGTTTGATATGGACCGCCGGGCCCGGTTCGAGCAACTGATAGACTTTCGACAGAGGCAGATTTTTCATCTTATTCCCACAGCCACGCTTGGTTCCCGCCTTGATGATTGTCGCAACTCTTGGCCAATATTTTGCCCGAAAGGCTTACATTCCTTCAAGAAGCTCGATTCCGCTAGGTATATTATATTCGTACTCCCAGAGTGCGGCGCAATCGAACACTCCCTGCTGCGGAGTTGCCGGGGCTTTACAGATTGGCTGGCACAAACTAGCTGAGCCCGTCGTGCTGGCACGCGCGTGGCACTTAAATGAAGGAGATTCGAATGCCCAACAACTCGTTGCCGCCTCTTTCTCTGCGCTTGCTACAACAACTGCGCAAGCAGAGCAATGGCAGTTTGGAGCTTCCCCCGGAATCGCTGTTCAGCGCGCCCGAGACCATCCTGCAACTGGGATGGGGTAAGTTCATGCGAGGATACGCGCCCGATTTCGTGCAGCTTGCGAACCAGGACGGACGATACGCGGGCCGCATCATTTCCGTGCAACGCGATTCGGATTACCGCGCGGAAAGCATGGCGCGCCAGGATGCCCTTTATACCTTGATTCTCCGTGGCATCGAGCACGGACGGGTTAAAGACGTAAAGCGGATTATCGGTTCGGTCAGTCGCCTCTTGGTGGCCGAACGGGACTGGGATAAAGTCGTCGAAGCAACCAGGAAGCAGTGCCTGCGCGTGATCATCAGCAATGCCACGGAGACCGGATTAACTCTTGATCCGGCAGACCGTCTCGAGTCTAAGCCCCCGCGCAGTTTCCCAGGCAAGCTCACGCAGCTTTTGTTCGAGCGCTGGCGCGCCAGCAATGGGCAGGACGCGGACATCGCAGTGATTCCCACCGAACTGGTATTGAACAACGGGCCTCTGGTCGAGGGGCTGATCCGGGAGCAGGCGCGAGCTTGGAACCTCGGGACGGCATTCCTTGACTGGGCGCAAAGCTCGGTGCACGTGGCCAGCACCCTCGTTGACCGGATTGTGGTAGGGACGCCGCGCGAGGAACTGCTGGCCGAGGAGTGTCAAGCCCTCGGCTATCGCGATGACTTGCTCACCTGCGGAGAGACCTTCTATTTGTTCGCCGTCACCGCCGACGAGTTTACGCGCCGCCATTTTCCTATGCATCTGGCGTCGCCGAATGTGCGGTTTGTGGACGACCTTGCGCCGTTCCGGTGGCGGAAGCTGCGGGTATTGAATGGCCCCCAAATGGTGCTCGCCACGCTGGGGACGCTCTTGGACTTCCGCATCATCCGCCAGGCCGTGGAAGATCCCCAGGCGGGACCTTTTACGCAACAAACCGTTTGGCAGGAAATCATTCCCGCGATGGGACCCGAGGAAGAAGCGGTCAATTCCGAATACGCCCGGGAATGCCTGGAGCGAATCGGCAACCCGCATATCGAGCACCGGTTGCAAGGGATTCGCGTGGATTTGACGGCCAAGAACTCCATCCGGCTCATCCCGAGCATTCGGGATTTTCTAACCCGCCGGGGTGAATTGCCGAGCCGGCTGCTGCTCACCATGGCGGCTACCCTGGAGATTGTACTGCGGGGGGGATTGCAAGACGCCCATGCCGGCTACATTATCGAACGTTGGACGGCGGCCGGCAAGCAATCGCCGGAATCCTTGTTGAGTTTCACGCGCGAGGCGCTGGCGCACCTTTCGGAGCAGACCCACGAGCCTCTGGGCGTGGAAAGGGTTGCGCCGGAAGTTCGCGATCTGCTGCTGGAAATCCGGGAACAGGGTTTGCGCGCGGTCCTCGCCCGGCGGTATGGCTTGGGTAGCGCGGACCTCCGCCTTTAAGGTCCGCGGCACTTCGGATTGGAGGAAGTCATCATGAAGCAAATCATGCTCGAGAAGCCCCGATGTTTCGTGGCGAACGATGTGGCTCAGCCGGTGGCGGGCCCTGGAGAGGCACTGTTACGGGTTCATCGCGTGGGCGTCTGCGGAACTGATTTCCACGCCTTCCACGGCCGCCAGCCCTTTTTCACCTATCCGCGGGTGATTGGGCATGAACTGGGAGCGGAAGTGGTGGAAGCGCCTGCCAACGACCGGGGAATTGCGGCCGGCGACCATTGCACAGTGGAGCCCTACTTGAACTGCGGGAAATGCGCTCCCTGCCTCTCCGGCCATTACAACAACTGTGAGGATATCCGCGTGCTCGGCGTCCATTCGGATGGCGGATTGCGGGAGTTCTTCGCCGCTCCGCTCGACCATATCTACAAGTCATCCCGCCTTAGCTTCGACCAATTGGCATTGGTGGAGCCGCTGAGCATCGGCGCGCACGCGGTCATGCGATCGGGGCTAGGCGCGGGAGAGCAGGCGCTGGTTGTCGGCGCTGGGCCTATCGGTGTAGCAATCATGCAACTGGCGTTGGGGGCGGGAGCGCGCGTCCGCGTCCTCGAGGCCACCCCCTATCGCCGCGCCCTGGTGGAGCGCCTGGGAGTGGAAGCCCTGGCGACCATGGACGACGGCTTGGCCGACGTGGTGATTGATGCCACGGGCAACCCCGCGTCCATGGCGCAAAGCTTCGAGCGGGCGCGATTCGGCGGCCGCATCGTTTGGGTAGGCATTGTGCCCGCTGCGGTGCCCGTGGATGATCCGCTATTTCACCATCGCGAACTCACCTTGTTCGCCTCTCGCAACAGCGCGGGGCATTTCCCCCGCGTCATCCGCATGATCGAAGAGGGAGTCATTAACACCACCCCCTGGATCACCCACCGGCTCTCCCTGGAAGAGGTTCCCGTGCGCTTCGAGGAGGTGACAGCACGCGAGGGGCTGAAGACCGTCATCGAAGTGGATTGATATTTTCGCGTCGTCAATCTGGATGCGGCGCGCTGCTACCGTGGCCCTGCCTCACCCTCGCCGCCACAAGGCTTTCTTGATAATTTCCATCTCCCGCGCCCCTCCGTCCTCCGGCGGCAAGAAGCGCATTGACCAACCGGTGTTGGAAAGGCAGAATGCGAGGGCGCGCAGAACGCCGGGGAGTGGGCGCTTCTCTTACGGATACCAGGAGGCAATCATGGGCCACGATCATCTAAATCGCCGAACGTTCCTGAGGAAAGCCAGCGCGGTCTCCGCCGGCATGGCAGCAGCTTTGGAAAGTTCCGCCCGAGCCTCAGCCCTGCCCCCTGCGGTGGAAAAAACCAATGTCCCTCTGCTGCCCAACGCGAGCGCTCTTCCGAACAGGGGCAGGCCCATCAAGACTTTTACGGCCGACTTGAACTGGGTCACGCCTGCGGGGCCGCGGGTGGTGATGACGCCCGCCCAGGCGCAGGAGTGGGCTTTCATCGATCCGGATGACTACTTCGCCTGGCATCTCGGTCTCGGCGTGAACATCTTTTACATGGTGGGTTATGCGGTCGAGGGGTACGCCTACTATCCCACCAAACTCGGGCCGCTGGCGCCCGGACCCGGCAGCCAACTCTTTCCCAAACTCTTCAAGCTGGCGGAGAAGAAGGGCCTGCCCTTCTCGTCATTCTTCACCACCACGCAGGACTTCATCATGGCCAACACACGCTTCGACTGGACCGTCCCGACCAGCCGCGACCATACGTGGATGGGGCTGCTCGGCCCAGACACGCCCTGGGTCGATCTGCTTTGCGCGCGCATCACGGAATTTCTGCGTCTCTATCCCGTCCAGTGGCTCAACTTTGACTGCTTCAATTATGGAAAATTCAATCGTGCTGAAGATCCGCAAGCCTCACCAACGGGTGATGACCACCATCATCGGGCGGCCGGCCGAAAACGGGCTGTGCGACCCCAATACCTGGAAGAAGTGGTATGAAGCCGGGTGCGACTTCTTCGCGTACACGCACGGAACCCCGCCCGACTTCCGCCCCCACCCGTCCCTCCGCCAGCAGGTGGAAATCGTCCGCCAGGCGTATCACCAGATGCCTTGATGTTGTTTACTTCGCGAAGGGCACGATGGATGCGCCGCCCCAGGGGTAGCCTGGATTGAAGTTGTGACCACGCCAAGGCGGCGCTACGCTGTTGACCAAGGGTCTTTCCGCAGCATGTAAAGCGCGGCATTGACCTACGTCGTCAAGCCCTGCGGCTGGAGGAGAAATGATTGCTCTCGTGGTTCTTTCCGAAGCGGGACCGATAGGCAAGAGGGGTCAATCCCACCAGAGAGGTGAAGGTCCTGCCGAAGTGACTCTGGCTGCAAAACCCTTTAAATGCTCCTTGACAACACGAACGCAATCATAGATGGTTCGCATATCCTACGACGCTTATAGCAACGAGCAATGTGATTGTGCCGCCCAGCAGGAAGACGTATGCCTTCCGGCTCGCGCCCTTCCACTCCCCAGTGAAAAAGCCCGCAATATTAGCGGCAATGTCCATAACAGACACCATGATGGCCCAGCCCACCGAAAGCCCCAAGGGGCCCAGCAAACGGACTCCCGGAGCATAACAAACAAATCCTCCTATCCACAGGAGTCCCATGCTCATAGCCAGAACCCAGTTGAGTTGCGTCCCGGGTTCGAAAAAGCGGCTGCCGGTTCTTCGCGTTTTGAGCAACCAACAGCAATAAGTGGCGTTGACAAGAAAAACCGGCATGGTGATGAATGCCCACAGCGAATTTCCGGCCATGGACACCGCCGCTCCGTGTTCCACCGCTCGTTGAATCACCTCACGACCGAACGCAAAACCCAAGTTGCCAGAAGAGGACAGCAACCCTGACGCGATGCAGATAATTAGCCCCATGGCGAAAGATGATTTGTGCTTCCCTTGGTGGGCGTTCCGCTGGGTATGACGCAACTTCCCTGCCCAGGAACAAAACGCGATACCTACCAGAACCAATACCATCGCGGCTATGGTCAGGAGCCCCTGAGGTTGATATAACTTTTCTGGGGAAAGGAGTGCCAAAGGAATAAGGGCACCAGCCGATGCGGAGAGGCCGAGTATGATGCTAGTCCCCAGTCCCAACCCGAGGATGTCAACTCCCAATCCGTAAGTGAGCCCGCCCAGACCCCATCCTAGCCCGAATAGCCCCACAGACAGTAAGGTATGAAGGCTAGTCGAGGCAAAAACTGCGGACAGATGGGGAAGGGTCGCCCAAGCGATGAGCCAGGGCCAAACCAAATAGGCTGTAGTTGTGAATGCGAGCCAAGTGTTTTCCCACGCCCAGTGACGAGCGAACTTCATAGGGACCAGGAAGCTGCCTTGCAACACGCCTGCCGCAATCACCAGTAAATAGCCCATTGTCTCTCACTCTCTTACTCGCTGAAGGATAACTCGGCGTCGAGGACGCAGAGCCAATAGTGCAGCTCTTGAAGCATAGTCGCGGTGATTCGACAGCAGTCAGTCCGCCATGTTGATGGTGACTCGCTTCCAGCTTCCCCACAGGTCCACAACTTCCTGGTTGGCATCCCACTTCCAGTTTCTGGTCCCTTCCACCGTTATTCTCGGCGCCCCGCCTGCTTGAGTTGGGCGCAAACGGATATGAACCTTCAATTCCGGATGAGGTGATGCCAGTTCGACCTCTGCCGTTAATCCCTTACTCACCGGAACAACGTTAAGACTCACGGGTCCCCATCTGGTGGGAATCTGGCGAGCCGAAAAGCCGCTCTCAAACCACTTCTTGGGCACCGCCCGTGCCAGCCATAACTCCTGATTGTCCCACGGTCCCCACGCGATCATCCACCGCAACAACTGCGGTCCTACCAATTCCGCGGGCACACAGTAGTCGGTCGAATAATCCCGCTTGCTATCGCCTTTTATTGCCACTGACTCGTATGCCGTGAAAGTCCCCGGCGTCTGATGGTAGGCCAGATGGCCGTAAAACCCCAGCAGGTAATGCTTCACTTGGTCGGCCTCCAGTAGACCCCACGCGTAATGAGCGTAAGGCCAGTCGTCCATAGCATCCTCCAAGCGGGTCGTCCCGGCCACCTCGCCGCCGTGGGTCGTCCGATAGGCGATAATGGCATCCCTCATTTCGGGCGGCAGCATGCCAGCGGACAGCATCTCCAGCCAGTAGCGGTAGTTCGTGTACGACGCAAACCTGTCCTCTGTCATGCGGCCAAACGGCTTCACCATCTCCGCGGTCGGCGACAGGAAAGGCGGAGTCGTGCCCTTCCGTAGTGCGCGGCTCAAAGCCGCCAGGACGTCCCCGCGGAATGTCGCGCTTTTTCCCAGTAAGCTCTTCCCAAGCTCACCGAGAGTGGCATCCCCACCCTGTGGACCCTCGTCTCTCAGTAACTGCCCCAGTTCCACCAGTCCGCGCCAGCACCATACCTCACCCGAAAAATAGAACCTCTCGTCCTCGTGGGTATCAGCCTCGGCGGCTCCCCGGAACAAGCCGTAATAAGGCGAGTCGGGCGGGTTACTTTTTCGGCCGGCGTCCGTTTGCACCAGTAGCGAATTGCTAATCCGTTGTAACGCCGGCAGGTTTTCTCGCATCCAACCAGTATCTCGGGTCACGCGCACATACCTTGCTGCCAGTGCCAATATCTGTCCGTATTCTGAGATTGCTGGGCCGTAATAATCGAAAGTTCCGTCTTGCTTCACGAAGTGGGAAAGATAGTAGCCCAAGCGTGCCTTGACCTCTTCTGTGAGTCCCCAGTCCAGCATGCACAGACTGAGCAGGATCGTCGTTGGCGGGAAGGTGTCGTGCTCATTCCCCCAGTACACGCCTGCTCCGTACTTGGGCTGCAGTCCGACCTCCGAGATCAGGGCGCGCACGATCGCCGCCTTGCTCGAATCACTCACCCGGACTTCCGGTACTTCCAGCCGCATTCCTTTCGCAAGAGACTCTTCCCATTCCTGTTGCACAACCAACAGCGCGCGATAGAACGTAGTTCCGTTCTCAAGTGGCTGTTGTCCCGGCAACCGCCAGTAAGTTCGTTTTCCCTCCCCCGAGCGCAGGCACACGTAAGTCTCGAGTTCCTCCTGGCCGGTGGCAAATGCGATCTCCTCCCAACCCGACTGCGTGCCAGCATCGGAAAACGCGTAGTCAATGACCGGCAGATACCGGCCAATCAGCCCCTGTTTGGTCGCTGCGGCCGCCCTGCCCGACTTTCCTAGCACCGCTGAAGGGTCAAACAGCACCTTCTCCAACCGTCGGTCACGTACCCCGAAGCCCAAACGCCCGTCTGGCCACACGATCACCTTCTCACGCGACGTGGTGGTTCCCAAGAACGTATAGGTCAGGAGCGGCGGAAGCAGGCCGGCCAGGGCTTCGTAGGAAGGCTCTCCCCCTTTGGCGAGAGCTTCTTGCCCCAGCACATCCTCTTGCGCGCTGAGTATCCGGTCGAAATACTCGGGCGGGAAGGCTTTCTCGCGCTGGAGGTTGTCCGGTCTGCCGACTGCTTTTCGCATTGTGGCGACTGGTCCCTTCATTCCTACGTAGCCCAGGACGCCCCAGCGGCGAAAATCCCGTTCCAGCACCACTAAAGGTGCCGCCTGTGCAACAACAGCTACCAGTTCCCAGTCACGGTACTGGTCTCCGACGCGAAGCGTGTGCGAAGGTTCACCCGGCCATTTCAGCACGGCCGTGTTCGCGCGTAACTCCACCAGGCGAGGCCAGATAATCGTCTTGCTTTCCGCAGCTTCTTCGGCTGGGTAAAACTCATCGGTTCCTGGCTTGCCGAACCCTGATATCTGGCCCAACACCGTCAGCGCTACGGCAAGTGCGATGGCGCTAGCCTTCATGTTTTTCATTGATACACTCCTTAAACCGCGTTTGCGCATCCGTATTGAGAATCCTTAAGCCTGTCGCACAGAATCGATCCCTAACCGGCTCGAACTCGTCTGAGTTTTTCAGCTTGCTTCGAACTGAGTTCTTGGCAAGGAAAACTGTTAGAAGGGCCAAGAGTCTAGTCCGCACTAGAGTGCTCCGAGAATTCGGGACCAATAAGACGACTTACAACTTCGTCGACCAACAAGGCTGCTCGAGCTCTCTTTTGTGCATCTTCCTGGGAGTTCAGCAGAACTCCTGCCACCCGCATCGCCCTCGAGACGGTGGCCACAAACTCTCGATCATCTAATGCCTGGGCCTGCAAGTGGTGTTTCTCGACGTAGACCATGCGGTCCGCTTCGGCAAGCGCATCGAATACCTCCAGCGCACTCTCGGAGCCAAAATAGTTCCGGCAGAAGTCCTGCATCAGTTCGCGAGTGTTAGCACCCACGTCCCACAGAAGGCGAGGGTAGAGGAAGACTGCTGGCGAGGCATGAGAAAGGAAATAGTCTCGGCCCGTAATGACACCGAAAGTCGTAACGGCTCTTACACCCATCCGATCGTAGTAAGACAGATCATCTTGGAGCGCCCCGGGATTGTACGGGAGGTGTCCGTAAAAGGTCCGGCTGAAGAGCGTGTCATCCAACCAATAGCCCAGTACCTGGGTGTTGCCCCCTCCGAAAATCTTCAAAAGGGCTTCGAAGTCGGTCCTGTATTCGCCATTAGTTCGAGACCTCGGATCATCCAGACCATAGGCGAAGGATTGGAACATCGGCGCCCATTCGAGGATCACGCCGGGCATAGGCTTTTCGTACTCAGGAGGTCTCCAGGTGCTCAGGTAGGATAGAAAGGCAAACTCTGCTTGAGGGCGAGACTTGTGGAGGGTCATGACCATCTGGTTCGCAAACCACATCCCGAGGTCTGAGGCCGTGTAATGAGCATACTGTGGCGATGTGCAAGGAGTAAGATATGTATCAGCGGGCCATAGAAAGAATCTGTTCATATCGGCTGGGAGCAGCCCAACATAGTCGAGTAGAGTTTTCTTTTCGCGCTCGAGGCTCGCGGCGTCGTCCGGACAGAAGGCTGATCCGAAGAGATGCCGTTCGATGTCCACAGTGAGCCCGCGCGGAGCAGCGACCTTGGTGGCGTAATCAAGGCCGACATCACGCTCCTGACTGTACGGGATGGCGTGCAGCCCGATGGTGTTCAGCTTGGCTTTGGCAGCGAAGTCCACCAAGTCTTCGAAGCCTGGCGTCGTCGAGAAAATTAATATACCCCGCTTGCGAAATGAGGGGACCTGCCAGATGTCGTACCCATCCAGTCTGACCGCCGCGCGAGGCACAACTTCGTTTGCGGGGCCGGGAAAGTACCATCGCGCTCCTAGAGTCTCGAGGTAGTGATAAGTGCCGTAAAGGTGCGCTCGTGGCGAATTGCCGTAAACAACCAGACAATTGCCAACACTACGAATGATGAAGCTGTCGGATTCGGCTCCCTTCAATTTGGTTTCGATCACCCGTCGCTCTTCGCGGCTGAGGACTCCCGGGAGAATCCCCAGGTAGATGTCGCCTTCTTCGGGACTCTGCACGACCTTCGGCTTCGCATTGCCCATCGCGGTGAGGTACTTCACAAGCTCTCTTGCGGCAAACCTCACCGGCGCGGACGCCCCGTCGGGCAGCACGATCGTAATTGCACCCTCACTTTTTCCCGCTCGGCACGGCACTGACATCAGAAACGGCACAAGTAACGTCAAGCTTGCCCGTAACAACGCGTGTCGCATGCAAATCGTCCCATCTTCCCGGGTTGTTTAGTCTGCCAGAAGAATCTGGATCCGCTTCGACAATGACTCAAGCGCTTCGCGAGGCTCTGCTTGTCCTGCCAGGACTTTCCCCTCCGTGTCGCGGATCGCACGATCGATCGGCGCCCATTTCATGAGAGGGATCCACCGAGCTTGGCTCAGTTGGCTGATAAACACCCGCCACACAGGATCATCCCTGAAGAATTTATCATTCTCAACCGCCTTCAGTTCGGGAACCATACCCAGGCGCGCCCACCGCAATCGCCAGGAAGGCTGGTAGGCGAACTTGATGAACTCAAGCGCTTCCGATTTGTGTCGGGAGCTTCTCAGCATAACAAGGTGGTCTGTCACAAGCTGCGTTATGGCATCCTTTTTTCGCGGCAGCGGAGCCACCGAGTACGGTACAGGATCTGCTTGCGAAGAAATAGTTCGAATCATCCATGGACCTGTCTCTACCATTGCTGCTCTCCCGCGCGCAAACAGGTCTTCAGCACACGGCCGGTCGCATTGGACCACGTTCGGCTCGGTTACGTGGAACTTGCGGACCAGATCTCGCAAGAAGGTCAAGGATTCGACGGCTTCTGGGCTATTCAAGGATGGCCTGCCATCGGGCGTAAACAACTGGCCCCCATTGCTCCAAAGAAAGAAATAGAGGTTGTCCGCTGTATCTAGTTCGGGTGCCCCCGTGACGGCCAGCCCATAGACTGCCGGAGGACGGTTGAGTTTTTGAGCCGCAGCGAGTAATTGCTGCCAGTTGGACGGAGGCTGAATGCCTAGACGCTCGAACAGGTCGCTTCGATAGAACAGCGCCTTGGTGGACGCGGCCCAGACCAGACCCAGAACCTGACCCTGAAACCGTGACCGCCTCAGCATGATCGGGTTGAAATGTCCCACGAAGCTCGCAGGGAGTTTGTCCACGTAGGCATCGAATCCGGGAGCGAACTCAGCCAGCCAGACGTCGGGGACGATAGTGAGATCTGGCCCCTGTCCATTGGAAATCCAACGCAGCATTCTGTCGTGGGCGACGGTCCAGTCGTTGAGTTCGACAACGATTCTTTTCCCAGGGTGGGCACGTTCGAAAGCTTGGGCAAGATCCCGGTAGTATTCTTCCTGTCCAACAAGGTGGTACCTCCAAGCTACAAACCGAAGCTCTGATACAGGTCTGCTCGCGGCGAATAGGAGAACACCCGGCGGGCATCCTAGAAAAAAGATTGCGATGACTGTTATGAAGAATTTGCAGAATAGTTGTCGCATGCCATTATAGGAAAATCAGTCTGAGTGAGTAGAAGACGCCGAGTGTGCCGCTTCTTCCACCAATTTATAGCGATTCACGGCAGCGGTCCGCTCCCTTGCGGCTGTGCTCATTTCCGCCATTTTTTTCACAAGTTGGGGTAGCTCTCCAGTATCCCCTTCTTTCCGCATGCAAACGATCAGGTGATAAATAGCCGCCGAATCTTCTGGATCCGCTTTGAGTGCTTGACGCGAAGCGTCGATAGCTTGGCTTGTTTGCCCCGCGCGAAGATAAAGCACACTCAGTACATCATAAGCCAGCGCAAAATCCGGTTTGCTGCGAACCGCGCGCTGCGCGGCATCCTTTGCCTCCTGAAACTGAGCAGTACCGGGCTGAATGCCCTTCCGAATCAGGACTTCAGCAAGGAGATAGTTCAGCATCGGATCGTTGGGCGCTTTCTTGAGGCGTTCACGCAGAGCTTCGAGCGACCGCCCAAGCTCGTTTTTTTGAACCAATGAGATCCCACGCGCTACAATGCCGAGATTCTGAGCCGGCTCTAAAGTATCCGCCCTTTGGAAGTCGCCGTCCGCTTCCTTGAACTGTCGCATCTGCACGTAAAGAACGCCCCGCGCAATGTGAAGATCGGCCGAATCTGGCACGATCCTTAGGGCCGCATTCAGAACGTCAACACCGACTTGAAATGACCCGTGATCGAGACTGAGGGCCGCAAGATCTAGGTAGTTGTTCACCTCGCGCGGGGCCAGTTGGATAGCTCGCTGCAAAGCCGCGACAGCTTCGGGCGTTTGTTGGTTTGCTTCATAAACCGCGGCCAGTAGGTTCAAAGCGCCCACGTTTGGAGACGCGCCGTCCGTGAGTGATTGGAGAGTCTGAATCGCCTCCGTGTAATGATGAGCGAGAAATTGGACAAGGCCCAGGTTGTACCGCGAGTGCCAATCGTCGGGCTGCACCTGTTCCAGACGCCCAAAGACTGGTATCGCGTCCCCAGGACGGTTCGCGCGGACCAGGCAGGTACCGAATTCCGCGAGCGCCGAGGACTTGTCAAGAATCACTTGCGGACTCTTTTCGAAGTGCGCCACTGCGGTGCCACAGTCCTTCCGTTTGAACGCGAGTGTGCCTAACATCGCCTGCGCTGTCTGATTGTGTGGATCTAAGCCCACTAACTTTTCGAGTAGTCCGCTTGCTTGAGGATTGCCCTCATTGTATTCGATCTGGGCAGCAGCTTCGAGCGCCGCAACGTGGTTTGGGTCCAATGCGAGAGCTTGATGGAAGGCTTTCAAGGCTTCCCGAGTCTGCCGTAAACCCGTCAGAGCCATCCCCTTCAGCGTCCAAGCCCGAGGATCGCGCGGGTTTGCGCTAATTAGAATTTCTGACAACTTGAGAGCCCGCGCATAATCATGGCTCCGAAGGGCTTCAACCGTGGGTTGAACGGCCGAGGGCCTCGCTTGTGTCCTTGCAGTACCGGCTAGGGGTGCCAACGCCAGGCATGTTATTAGAATGGAAACTCGACGGAATCCGGCGCGCACACCGAGCCAAGAGCGTGTGTGGCACTGTGAACGAGACAATGAGACGGAGCACTTCATTCGGCCCACCGGTGCAAGGCTTCCCTGAAGGGGTCAAGAACCGGGCATCCAGGTTGAGGCATAAGGACCACGAAGTTTGCGTTGAAGATCAAACGGCGGCGCGGCTCATTCTCCACCACTTGCTGGTCAAGCAAACGGGGCTACTCGCACACCTCTCCTCCCAGACCCGCACGCCCACTCTTTCGCAATGCCCGCTGGGAGTTGACATGCCTCCCTATGAGTCTGTCGGAGATACGAGTTCTCTCACAAAGAATCAATAACTTACGCGTGGTCGTTTGCCCCTAAGTCGCTGATTCTACGTGCGACGAAATCCACTCCGACAGACTCCTAGTCCTAGCTGGCTTCAGAACACGAAACTGACGCCGAACTGCACCCAACGCGGCTGGTACTGCGAAGTGGCCTGTCCAAAGCTTGCACTCGAGAGGTCACTAACCATGCCCGTAAGGTTGGGCCGATTAAAGACGTTGTAAAACTCAAACCGGAACTGCAGGTCCAACCGTTCTTTGATGCGGTTACTTTTAGTCAACCCGAAGTTTGTTAACGCGAAGCCCGGTTGCCTAAACCGGCTTGACAGCTCATTCCCTTCGGTACCCAGTGCTGGGATGCCAAAAAGCGAAGCCGGAAACAGACCACTCAAGTACGCTTGCCGGCCGTGTGATTGGCTGTAGCCCGTGGAAGGAGCGTTGGGGAAGTCGTAATCGTCACCATCCGCGTTGTAATCACCACCACCCGGTTGCTCGCCAATTACTGCCGTTCCAGTGCTATTGAAAATCGGCTCGAACGGAGCGCTGGTGTAAACGGTAAACGGATACCCACTTTGCAGAACCGTGGATTCACTCAATTCCCAGCCTCCGGTGAGACGATACAGGAACGCGTTGTTCCTGCCTAGAGAGGGGACAAAGTATGTTGCTAACATGGAAAAACGGTTAGGCGCGTCGGTAGGCGACGGTCCATAGTACTGGCTGGTCATAATGGGGGTAGGGTAAATTGACGCATTATCCCAAGACCTCGACCGCGTATATGATGCGTTAATATACCCGCGCTTCCCGAAGTTCCCCTTGACCCCGACGATGAGCGCATCATAGGCGGCCTTCGATTGATTAAAGTTATACGTGATACTCCCGAAGGACGGATTCAGGCGGTGAAGAACGTCATCATTCACAATCAAGTCCCCAGCGAAATGATTGATGTCCGTCCCGTAAGATTGGAGACCGTCCCCGTCGGAGCCGCTAAGGAGGCCTGTAGAATGGGACCCAGCGTACCCGACGCTGGCCGCGAAGCTCCGGCCGAGTGCTCGCTCCAGGGTAACCGTGTAGTTGTACGTGTTGGGGGCGGACACATTAGGGTCGACCGCGCCGACGGAGGGTTGCTCCCCAATTAAACCGCCATGGTCACTCAGCCCGGTCGCCGTAAATGACGGGTAAGGGAATCCATAGGGAAACGTATTGCTCGTTCCCATAGCGAACATTGGCGGGGTCGTTGTGCCAGTCAGAAAATTAGGGACGACCCAGCCTGGAGGATTCCCCTTCAACTCGTTCTCGTCGGCTCCAAGCGTTGTCCAATCGTGATAAACACCAAAGCCCCCGCGAATCACCCATTTGGCGTTGCCCACCGGATCCCAAGCCAAGCCTATGCGGGGACTAAAGGGCATCGGGGAATGGTTAAACTCGTTACTCCTCTGGATCATGAAGCCGTTGGCCACCTGCCCATTGAAGTTGGCCCCCGGCCCTAGAAAGAAGTTTGCCAAAACGGTACCGCTCTTAGGATAGGGGTTACCGTAATCGTCCCAGCGCAATCCGTAGGTCAAAGTGAGACGAGACGTGGCCTTCCATGTGTCCTGTGCGAAAGCACCGTTCGTGGTCATACCAAACATATACTGCCCTAGTTGAGGCTGGGCTGTGAGTGGGTTATAGGAAAGACCGCTTTCGCTAAACGGTAGGTCTTCAACCAGATTGAGCAGATTAGTGAAGGTGAAACTCGGGTGCCCGTAGGGAGGGGCGAAGAACGCCAAGTCGTCCCCGTTCCAGCCGTCATAACCAAATTCGAGCGTGTGCTTTCCCCGGACAAGCCGGAGGACATCCCGCCAGCGGTAGTTGTGCTGAACAAAGTCCCCATCCGCAAAGCCTATACCCAGTCCGGTACCCACACCCACAACACTTACCGACGGTACCTCAAATAGACCCGTCGCATTGAGGTGTCCCTCCACTCGATTGAAACCGAAGGCAGCCTCATTAAGGACAGTAGGCGAGAAAGTGTGGGTTTCATTAACCTGCAATGAGTCGACGAAATGGGGGCTCGTGGTCGTAAAAGCGGGGCGAATGACCGGACCTCCGTTGTGCATATCCATACGGTAGAAATTGCCGTAGATGCGGTCCTTGGCGAAGTACTTGTCGATACGAACGTTGTACATATTCCCGTTGAGGTAGTCTGAAGCATTGAAGATGCCGGAGTCCACCATCGGAAGGCTACATGGAATGTTCGCGGCGGCCGCTGTCCCGCAACTAGTTGGGAAAATGTTGGCGGCCGTCGACACCACTCCAGTCGTCGTGGCCGCGCTCGGCGGATAGCTGCTCAAGAGCTGTGTGCCCAGCGTATTGGGAAAATTCGTCTTGGCGAAATTGACGAATTGAGGATCTTCATACGTAATGGTTTGATTCCCAGTGGCAGTTAGGGAACGCAGAGGTTCATAGGAGGCAAAGAAGAAAAAGTCATGCTTGATGGGTATGGGGCCGCCGGCCGTGAAGGAGGCGTCATTGGTGTGAAAAGGCGCGTATTTATGTACGAACTCAGTTCCGGCCCAGACGCCTTGATAGTTAAAATAATCCGACGCTTTTCCGTGATACTTGTCTGTCCCGGATTTGGTAGTCATCATGGCCTCGATCCCGGTGTAACGACCGTACTCCACACTGAACGTGTTGGTTTGTATGGTCATTTCCTGGATCGAATCAGGGTTTGGGGTGAGGTTCACGCAGCCGTTGCAAATGTTGCTGGTGACGTCCAACCCGTCCACCACGTACATATTGGCGCCGGGTCCGCGCCCATTGGCGCTCATATCGAAGGTAGTTTGAGGCGAAAAATTGGCTGTCGAGGCCCCTTCATCGCTCAGCAAATCCGTTCCTAGGCCTACGACACCCGGAGCTAGGGTCATCAACGGAAAAAGGCTTCGTTCCGCCATAAGTTGCGTGTTGAGCGCGACATTCTCCATGGTGGCCTGCGAGCGGGTTTCTGCGGTGTCCAAGGCCGGGGCCTGACCCGTAACCTCGACCGCTTGCACCTGAGTACTTACTTTCAACGTAATGGGCAAGTCCAACGTCTGTCCAGTGGTGAGATCACTGGTCACCACTTCGTCAGAGAATCCCTTGGCGCTCGCTCTTATTTCATACCGGCCCGCACCGAGGCTGACAAAATGATATACCCCGTCAGATCCCGCATTCGAGGTACGCACGACCCCTGTATCAAGGCTCTTCAGTTGAAGCGTGGCGCCAGGAACGACCGCGCCGCTTGGGTCAGTGACAATTCCCTGAATACTAGAACTGAACTGGCCAAAGCCGAACCTCGGTACAGCCAGGAAGGCCGTGACAAGAATCAGGACTAAGTTGTTTCGCTTTCTTCGTAACGCTTTCATGTTATCTCCTCCTTTTACTTTAGTTCTGACCTAGGACCCGACATGTGAAAAACATTCGCAGTGTTTGTGCGACGCCGATCTGCCTAACGTAAACGTTATCTCTTGTTCTTGGCTCTTCTACCAAATGCTTGAGGTGATGTCAAGGATTTTCTTTGGACTTTTTTGGTTGAATACCGCCGACAGAGGGCATATGCAGATAACGCGTTATTTTGGTTATAGTTAGATCGTTCTTGACTTCGGGCTGCCATGATACGATGTCCTGTCGTGGCACGCAGTGGGAGCTCCGCACTATCGTCGCCTCATTTTTCGATTGACCCCCGGCTGGGTTGTCTTTATCCTTCTATAGAGAACGTTTACGGAACTGGCAGGAACAAGCAACAGCGGGAATTCCGTCGCGCCTCCGTTTTGCGTTTCACTTGATCGCTGACTGGCGTGCGGTTATCCTGTGATAGAGAGCGTTTACGCGCCTCCAACAGATGAAGAAAAACGGCATTCCAGAAATTGCACGGATGGCGAATGTTTCGATTGGAACAGTCGGTCGCGCTTTGCTCGGCCGCAAGGGGGTGAGCCAATCCACCCGACAGCGGATTCTCTCTATCGCTGAAGCTGTCGGTTATAAGCCCGATCTGGCGGCTCGGGCTTTGTCTAAACGCCGGGCGCGGATCCGAATCGGCGTGTGCATTCCACGTGAGCTTCATTATTACTTCGACCAACTGCGCGACGGGATTCTTGATGAGGCTCGCCGCTTCGAGCATCTCGGCATTGAGTTGAGACTCCTATGCACGGAGCGTCTGGGAGTTGGTGAAGTCGACAGGCTATCGGAGCTGGTCGCTGAGGCGGTTCAAGCCTTGATCGTGGTCCCAGGCGATCCGCAGGGACTGGTCGCAGTGATCAATGAAGCCGAGTCGAAGGGCATCCGAGTGATTTGTGTGGACAGCGACGTTCGGGCAAGTTCCCGATCAACGGTTGTCTCAATCGACGCGATAGTGAGCGGCAGGTTGGCGGCGGAGTTGATGGGCAGGTTTCTCGACCCCGGCGCCGAAGTGGCCGTGATCACGGGGATGCCGAATGTTGAGCTGCATCGCAAAAAGGCGGCTGGCTTCAGTCAGCTTTTCCCGCAGTTGTGCGAGGGAGGCCAGATCGTCGAAATCGTTGATACCCCGGAAGACGAAGACGAGGCCATGCGCAAGGGTTTTGCCCTCCTCGAACGACGGAAATCCCTCAGCGGAATCTATGTTCGAACCGGGAACTGTCTCCCCATCTGCCGCGCCGTCAGCGTCCTCGGCCTTGCTGGCAAGATCCAGGTGATCACCACAGACTTGTTCAGAGAGATGGTTCCCTACTTTGAAAACGGCGTAATTCAGGCTTCCATTAACGGGCGACCATACACGCAAGGCCAGGTGGCCATGCGTCTCTTGGTCGACCACTTTATCCAGGGTCGCAGCCTCCCGCCTCACTACCGTCTGAACCCGCAAATTGTGTTGTCATCGAATCTGCATCTTTTCCGCGAGGTGAGGCCAACAAGGGCAAGCCATGAGGTCACAACTCTTCAATCTACTCCCCAGGCCATCGAAAGCATGGTGACTCGTGCTTGACACACCATAGGATACAAGTGTTTTGACCTATGCCTGCCAAGAACGCATTTTGGAAGGACCCTGGTTGGGTGGAGGACTGGAGCGGAAACCCGTGAGGTCCAGAAACTCAATTGAGGGACAGTTTCGTTGGCCCAGGAATGCTAACGCTTCGTGGATTAATGGTTGGTTCTTTTCTGAGGTGGGTCGCTGGGCTCGACTAGGAATGGTGCCAGAACGAAAGGATGTGGCTGCGAACAGTTACTTCCGCAGCGACCCTGCTTGGCGGGTTTTTACTTCCGTCCTGGATCAGGTCCGGGGGCTCCCTCTTATGCCTTGGGAACAGGTTGATCGGGCGATTCGCAACTCACTCGTCGAAGTCCTTTCGGGGCGCGTCCAACCAGGACGAGCACTGAGTGAACTGGCCGCTCAGCTTTCTGCACTTGCGGCACAGTGATTCTGACCTTCGATTCGAATGGGGAACGTGCATAAAAATCATAACGCCCAGCGCTGCCGCACTCACTTTGGCGCTAACCCTTGCGATTCAAGGATCAGGGTTCCCGAACTCAGGAAGGGATGAATACTACCCCAGCGAAGAAGCCGCGGAACGCAGTTCGATGGTTTGGCTTCGCCTGGTGGAATTGCATGCAAGGGGGGGCCTTGCTGGAATGGCCGGATAAATCCTAGAAGGTGCTCGGCGTTGGGGACCGGTATCGTGAGTTCGAGCTAGTAGCTATCGTCCTGCAAGCGGCGCCCATGGCGGTACCCGAACGGGATTTTTCCCATTGGGGAATCCTGGCCTACATAGGGGCGAAGGGACCGGTTGCCACAATGAGAAAAGCGGTAGGTAAATTGGATAACCTCCCGAGCGCGAGGGCCTTTCGGCCTCAGTATTTCGACCGAATCCTCAAGGCACAAGAGGTGACACATGACCGACCCTGTCCTCCCAATTCCCATATCCCAGGTAGCGCTCGTTGTAAAAGACCTTGAGAAATCGATGCGTGAGTATACCGAAACCATGGGCTGGGGACCCTGGACCATTTACGAGTACAAACCTCCGCGTATTCACGATATCCTGGTGCACGGCCGACCGCAAGAATTCACTAGGATTGGGGCCGAGGCGCCCGTGGGCTCGACTTACGTCGAACTCCTCCAACCACTCGAAGGGCCTAGCATCTTCCGGGAGTTCATCGAGCGGCGGGGTGAAGGCCTCCATCACATTGGCTATTGGGCCAAGTCCATGAATGAGGCGGACAAGATCAGGGAGATGTTCCGAGCCCGCGGCGCCCCTGTACTGATGAGCGCCTGGATCGATCGGGTCTTCTTTTACTACCTTGATGCGTCGCCTATGATTATCGAGGTCTGGACGGGGGATCTTGAATCGCTTCAGGCGAACCGAACGTATCCCTGAGGGGAGGGCCCCGGCCGGGCTTGTCCCACATCACACTTGATCGGGTCAAGAATGACCGGCGGCTCCGCTGCCTGCTCTCAAGAAGCTTCGCGCAACCCTGTCATTCTCATGGGCAGCCAAAAGGCTGTTAATGCTCGGAATGACACCGATAAGGCCGGGAGCACCGATGAGGCATGGAGTCTTAATTCTCGCGGGCACTTTGACGGCGATGAATCTGCTCGGCCAATCTTCTGAGGACCTGAAGCAAAAGGGAATCAAAGCCTTTGAGGCCGGGCAGTTCGCCGCCGCAGAAGCGACGTTTAAGCTCCTTGTTCAACAGGATCCCTCCGGCGAGAATTACTCCTACGAAGCCGTAGCCGAATTGCGCACGGGCGAGGTTCAAGCAGCGATCGCCCATTTCCAACGCGCAATCGAGTTGGGATATGCGCCCGGCAGCGTCCACTACAATCTGGGGCTCGCGCTCCTGAGGCTTCAGAAGACTCGGGCCGGGATCCGCGAATTGAAACTCGCAGCAGCCCAGGAGCCAGGTAACGCTGAAGTCGAGTATTCGCTTGGCGTCGCCCTGCTGGAGACTGGTGAGCCTGGTTCCGCGCTTCCTTACCTGCGCAATTCACTTGCACGTTCACCCCGCGACCCTGCGATTCAGGCCAACATTGTGCGCGCCGACTTCGAATCCGGAGATGCGGGGGCAGCCCTCCAAGCGATTGACAAGGCGGTGGCAGCTTTTCCCCAGAACGCCGCTCTCGAGGTGTCCCTGGCGCGTATTTGCCTTGCCCACCGGCAAGGGCAAATGGCCGTGACGCTTCTGGAGAGCGCCGGACAGCTCTTACCAAACGAGCCTGAGATCAGATTACTGCTTGCGCGTGCTTATGTGCTTGCAGAAAAGCCAAGGGAGGCGGCGGACACCTTGAAAAGCGTTCCGCCGGAAGCGGGCGCTCCGGGAGAATGGCCCCATGTCATGGCGCAGGCCTTGGCGCAATTGGGTAATTTGAAAGAGGCCAGAGCGCAGGTCTCATCCGCTATCGAAGCCGACCCGCACAACACGACCTACCTATCGACCTCGGCGTGGATCGATCAGTTGGACCTGCAATATCAGCGATCCATTGAGACTCTCAAGCACGCTCGTGAACTGGAGCCGAAGCGGGCTTCGATCCCGTACCATATGGCGATCGGCTACTACTACACGCAAAGATATGCCCAGGCCGCCGAACAGTGCCAGGAGGCCGTTGGCTTGGCTCCAGACTACGATCCTGCCTATTTCCTGATGGGGATCTCAAAGATCGAGATACACGATCTGGACGGGGCGCAAGCGGCACTGAAGCGCGCGGTCGAATTGAAAAGCGCTTCCCCACTTTACCATTATGAATTGGGTGAAGTGCTGCTCAAGGCGGCGAGGATCAGCGAAAGCAAGCGCGAGTTCTCCCGAACCCTGGAATTGGACCCGAGGTTCGCCGGCGCTTAGTACTGGCGCGCGCGAGCGCTCAAGCAGGAGGGCGACCTTCCAGGGGCTCTCCGCGACATGGAAGCCGCCGTGGCCATTGATCCGGGCCTTACGTTGGCCTATCACGAGTTGTGGCAGCTTTACAAGAGCACGGGACAGCCGGAGAAGGCGGCGGCCGCCTTGGCCAAGGGTGAAGAGCTCAGGGTTAAGATCCGGGGCGAACAGGAAGAGATCCTGCGCATGACATTGCTTTCCCCTGAGTAAGCGCCAGTTCCGGAACTCCCTCCTCGGCGCAGGAGGCGTTGGTACTACTGAAGGAGACATTCACAATGAGGCATTGGTCACGGCCGAAGATCTTGGGTGGAGCCTCTCTTATCATGTCCTGTCTGGTCTGTGTATTGCCTGAGCCATCGGTGGGGACCGCCCAACACCAACACGAGATTACACAACTGAGTGTCAGCGCTAACCGTAGGTACTTGGTTGACCAGAGTGGCGTCCCTTTCTTGCTCCAGGGTGACGCCGCGTGGTCCCTCATTGTTGCGATGGACGACGCAGAAGTGGAGCAATACCTTCGCAACCGGAGGGACAAGGGATTTAACACGCTGATTGTGGAGCTTATCGAGCACCGCTTCTGCAAGAACCCTCCCTTGAACGAGGCGGGGGACGCCCCCTTCACTACGCCCGGTGATTTCTCCACTCCCAATGAGAAGTATTTTGCTCATGCCGATTGGGTCATCCGAAAGGCTGGTGAATATGGTATGCAGGTGCTCCTGGCGCCCATCTACCTGGGTTATATTGGCACTGACGAGGGATGGATTGAAGAGATCCTGAAGCTCGAACCTCAGAAGTGCCTTGCCTACGGTCGCTACCTCGGAAAACGCTATAAGGACTTCGACAACATCATTTGGGTAATGGGTGGCGATCGCAATCCGGAGACGGCGCTGGAAAAAGTCGACTTGATCGCTCTGGGTATCCGGGAATTTGACAAACGCCATCTGTTCACTGCCCACTGCCACCCGGAGAATTCTGCCCTCGACCGATATGGAAGTGGGGGTTGGCTCGACTTCAACACCACCTATACCTACCAGATCGTGCACCAGAAGCTCCTCGCGGATTACAACCGCAACCCCGCCTGGCCGTTCATCCTTATCGAGTCCTCGTACGAGGGAGAGCACAATTCTTCCGAAGTTCAGATTCGAAGGCAGGCGTATTGGTCTGTCCTCTGCGGCGGGTTCGGTCACGTTTTTGGCAACAACCCCATCTGGCACTTCAATGGCCCCACACTTTTTCCGACCAACATGACTTGGCAGCAGTCGATGGATCTTCCGGGTTCCGTGGCTATGATGCATTGGGGCAGACTGTTCCGCTCGCGCCCATGGTTCGAGTTGATTCCGGACCAAAAGCACGAAGTTGTCAGTGCTGGTCTGGGTGAGTTTATGGGCCTCGACTATTTGGCGGCGGGCCGCACGCCCGACGGAAGCACCGTCATCGCCTACATGCCTAGCAGGCGAACCGTCACCGTGGATATGACTAAGGTATCCGGCGCGAAAGCCCTGGCCTGGTGGTTCGATCCTCGCACCGGTAAAGCCACTGCGGCCGGGGCCTTCGCGTGCAGCGGTACACGCGAACTGACTCCACCGGCCGAGGGTGACTGGGTTCTCGTGCTGGACGACGCTTCCCGCAACCGACAGCCCCCGGGGAACGGCCCCTGAGCTCTGACAGTTGAGAGGAACGCCATGAAAGCTCCCTTACGAATCCTGACCGATGAGCAGCTCGAGATGATTCATCGCGCCCCGCTGACTGTGCTTGCGGAAACGGGCATGAAGCTTGAACAGAAAGCACGTGAAAAGGGTCTGGCTCTTTTAGCCAAGCACGAAGTGCCACCCTCACCCGTGGAAACACAGCGCGAGCTCGCCGCTATCGTCGAGAGTGCCGACCGCGAGTTGCCCGGAAAGAGCTAGCTAGCTGTTGCCCAAATTCATGCCATTTTAGGAGGTGCAAATCATGCGTCTTAAGGACAAGGTAGCTATTATTACCGGTGCCGGGGCTGGGATCGGGGAAGCCGTGGCGCGCCGCTATGCCCGCGAGGGCGCCCGCGTAGTCATCGCTGAAATTGACCCCATCAGGGGAAAAACAACTGAGGACGCCATCCGCAAGGACGGAGGAGAGGCTACTTTCGTACGAACCGATGTAGCTTCGGAAGAACAAATCAAGGCCCTGGTGGGCGCCACGTTGGCGGTTTACAAACGGATCGACATCCTAGTGAACAACGCTGGGGTGATTATGGGGCAGCAGGAAGGGCGTGCCCACGAATTGACCAACGAGGCTTGGGACTACACCATGGCTGTGAATCTGCGCGGATACTGGCTCTGCGCGAAATACGTCATCCCTTCTATGCTTGCCCAAGGTCATGGCTGTAT
>Ga0326727_10002719_pt1 | contig 59098 bp, 51 predicted proteins | sample MB2enrmetagenome_FD_207643 | JGI IMG/M metagenome (GOLD analysis project Ga0326727, IMG submission 207643) | Lab enriched peat soil microbial communities from McLean, Ithaca, NY, United States - MB29MY | ecosystem: Environmental > Terrestrial > Soil > Wetlands > Peat | place: USA: New York... | reverse complement strand
CTTTTCTTGTGCACATCGAATCCGATATAGTGGTTGACGTTCATTGGGTTCTCCTGTTTGAGGTGTCCGAGCCGGTTCGCGAAAACCGGTCTCGGCATTGTACCCTTCAGGAGAACCCTTCATCATCAGCGCCCTTATACATTCAAACAGACGATCGATTTGCGTCGTCTGTCAACTCCGGGGCGCTCTGTCGCCAGTATCTTCACCCGCCTCTTCACTTGATCAGATCCGGCCTTAGCCGCGCGGTCTTCTCCAACGCCGCCTTCTTGCGGAATTTGCGGATCTCTTCGTGGTTCCCGTTGAGCAGGACCTCGGGCGCTTTCCAGCCGCGGAAATCGGCCGGGCGGGTCCAGTGCGGGCAGTCGAGGAGGCCTTCGCCGTGGCCCGTGTCCTGAAACGATTCGAAGGCCGCGGAGGTCTCGTTGCCCAGTACGCCGGGCAGCAGACGCGCCACCGCGTCGATCACCACCGCCGCGGCCAGCTCGCCGCCGCTCAGGACGAAGCTCCCGATGGAGATTTCTTCGTCGGCCAGGCGTTCGGCCACGCGCTCGTCCACCCCCTCGTAGCGGCCGCAGATCAGCAGCAGCTCGGCTTCGCGGCTCAGGCGGTTGGCCATGGCCTGGTCGAACAGGCTCCCCTGCGCCGACAGCAGGATCGCCTTCCGGCCGGGGCCGCGCCCGGGCCAGATGGATTCCACCGCGGCGAAGACCGGCTCCGGCTTCAGCACCATGCCTTCGCCGCCGCCGAACGGCCGGTCGTCCACCGTCTTATGGCGGTCTGTCGTCCAATCGCGCAAGTTGTGGACCCGAATATCCAAAATACCGGCGTCCAAGGCCCGCCCGACCACCCCATGGGCGAACGGCCCATCGAAGAACTCCGGAAAAATGGTCAGCACATGGAAAATCACGGCCGGTTCAGCTCCTTGAGGCCGTCAGGCAGGTCCACCACGATCCGCTTGGCCGCCGGGTCGATCTCCACGCAGATCGCGCGCACGAAAGGAATCAGCCAGTCGCCCTCCATCTGCAACAATCCGGAGCCGCCTCCGTCCTGCCAGCCGATGACGCGGCCCAGGATCGCTCCCGTGCGCCGGTCCGTCACCTGGCAACCCAACAGGTCCGACTGGAAGTACTCTCCGGGCTCGAGCGGCGCGCGTTCGCTCAACGGGACGCGCACCTCGGCTCCCGCCAGGCGTTCGGCGTCGCCAATCGTATCCACGCCGCGGAACTTCAGCGCCACGCGCCCCGCGTGGAACCACGCCTCCTCCACCTCGAAGCGCCGCCCTTGACCGGGCTCGCCTTGCGCGAAGAGATACACTTCTCCTAGCTCGCTGTAACGCTCCGGTTTGTCACTCAGCGGAAAGGCCGTCACTTCGCCGCGGCTGCCCCGGGTCTTGCCCAGCACAGCCACCGTCACCCACCCCTCGCCCGGCGAACTCACTCCAGGATTTCCAGCGTAAAGCGGCGGCTGAGCTTCATCCCCGCCGCGCCCAGAATCGTACGGATGGACCGGGCCGTGCGGCCCTGTTTGCCGATCACTTTTCCCAGGTCGCTGGGGGCCACTTTCAACTCCAAGACCGTAACCTGCTCCCCCTCCACAACATTGACGGACACCTCCTCCGGGATGTCGACCAGAGCTTTCGCGATGTCCTCAATCAACTGTTTCATCATCCCGCCTCCCTAACTCATGTTACCCGAACCGCATATCGGGGAAGATGGCTGGGGCCTCATGTTACGGTTCCAGCCGTCCTGTTTCTTACACTCGGGGTAGGCCATGACATAACCCCCGCCCGACCCGGCCAAGCCGCGATCGTAAGGGAGCTTCGCGACAGGCCCCCGGCGTACGCTAGCCTCCTCAGGCCGCCGGCTCGGCGATTGGCGCGGGGTTCTTCTCCACCAGGCGCTTCACGGTATCGGAGAGGCACGCCCCGTTCTTGAGCCAATGCTCGATGCGGTCGTGTTTCAGGACCACCTGCTGCGGGTTGGTCAGGGGGTTGTAGTGCCCCACCACTTCCAGGCTGCGGCCGTTGCGGGCGCGCTCTTTCTCGATCACCACGATGCGATAAAACGGCTTCTTTTTGGCGCCGAAACGCGCCAGGCGAATCATTGTCATCTGCACTCCAAGGAGAAAATCGAACTAGCGTCCGCTTCCTTGCGTCCGCGGCTCCCTCACCCCGGAAGCTCCCCGAATGGGAACCCCGGCGGCAACTTCATCTTGCCTAATTTCCTGCCCATGAACCCGCCCGAAAGCGACTTCATCATCTTGCGGGCCTGGGCGTATTGCTTCAATAACTGGTTGACATCCTGCACCGAAGAGCCGCTGCCGCGCGCGATGCGCCGCCGCCGGCTTCCGTTGATAATCATGTGGTTGTCGCGCTCGCGCGGGGTCATCGAATCGATGATCGCCACCACGCGGCCAATTTCTTTTTCATCCACCTTGACGTCCTTCAGCTCCCGAAGCATGCCCACCTTGGGCATCATATCGAGCAGCGACCCAAGCGAGCCCAGCTTCTTGAGCTGGCGCATCTGGTCGCGGAAATCCTCCAGCGTAAACTCGTTCTCGATGAGCTTGCGCTGCATCTCCACGGCTTTTTTCTGGTCGATTTCCTGGCTCGCCTTTTCGATCAGCGAGAGCACGTCGCCCATGCCCAGGATGCGGTTCGCCGCCCGGTCCGGGTGGAAGGGCTCCAGGGCGTCGAACTTCTCCCCGATGCCCACGAACTTCAACGGTTGCCCCGTGACATGGCGGATGGAGAGCGCCGCGCCGCCGCGCGCATCGCCATCCATCTTGGTCAGGATCACGCCGGTGATGCCCAGCCGCTTGTGAAATTCATCGGCCGATTTCACCGCGTCCTGCCCGGTCATGGCGTCCGCCACGAAGAGGATCTCCACGGGGTTGAGCTGGCTCTTCAGCTCCTGCAGCTCGTTCATGAGCTGATCGTCGATGTGCAGGCGCCCGGCGGTGTCCACCAGCAGCACGTCGCGCCCCGTCTGGGTGCTCTCGCGTCTCGCGGAGGCGGCCAGACCGAGTGGCGTCTTTTCCTCCGGCGCGCCTTCGTAGAGCGCCTGGCCAACCTCGCGCGCGATGACTTTGAGCTGTTCCCGCGCGGCCGGCCGATATACGTCCACCGAGACCATCATGGGCCGGTGGCCGTTGCGCGAAAGCCAGCGCGCCAGCTTGCCCGTCGAGGTGGTCTTGCCCGAGCCCTGCAGCCCCACCATCAGAAATACGCTGGGCGGCTCGTTGGCGAAACGAAGCCGCGATTCGTGGCTTCCCAGAATTTTGACCAGCTCCTCGTGGACGATCTTGACCACCTGCTGGGCGGGCGAAAGAGCCGTGAGCACTTCCTCGCCCATGGCCTTCTGCTTGATGTTCTCGATGAGCTGTTTGACAACCTTGAAGTTGACGTCCGCCTCGAGCAGCGCCATGCGGATTTCACGCAGGGCGGTTTCCATGTTCGCGGCCGAAAGCTTGCCTTCGCCGCGCAGATTCTTGAAAACCCGCTGCAGTTTTTCGGATAAATTGTCGAACATGGATTCAGGAGCGGCGCCGCCCCGCGGCGGGAGCCGCGCGGGAGACGCCAGACGGTCCCTTCATTATATCCGTCATTGCGGGGGCGGCGCGATTCGCACGCTGCTGGCCGCCATCTTGCCGGTGCGGTCCATGCCCAGCTCGTAAAGCACGCGCGTGCCAGGCCGCAGGTCCGTTGCCAGCCCTTCCACCAGCCGCGACACATGGAAGAAGATGTCCCTACCGCCGTCGTCCGGCCGAAGAAAGCCGAAGCCCTTGGCCTCGAAATAGGTCACCACAGCGCCGGCCTGTTCGCCGGAAGGCCTCTCCCCGGCCTCTCCAGCCGCGGACCCGGCGCTGGCGCGGTCCGGCCTGCTGGTCTTGTCGCCGACTCCCTGCTTTACCAGCGCAAGGTCGGCTTCGCTCCACTCCGAAGGGGGCGTTGCGGAGGGCATCTTTATGTCCGGATTCCGTTTCCGGGCATCTTCAAACATCCGTCTTTGGCGTGCGTTCAACGAAAGTATCCTCGATTTGCCGACGGCTCTTACACCGTGGCGGGCGCGATTTTCTTCCTGCGGGAGCCCTTCTTTTCAGCCGGGGGCTGCCGGTCGCTCTTCTTCAAATTGCCCATCACCATGTTGGTGACGAACTTCTTTTCACCGTGATCGTCGAACTTGATCACCATGCGTTCTTCGCTGCTGGACAGGACCGTCCCCAGGCCGAATTTCTGGTGCTCGACCTGGGCGCCCTGAGAAAAATTAGTAGCCATAGATTTCCTAGCCGTTACTCCTGGGTTGGTCTGATGGGGCTGTGGGCGTCAACGCGAAAAAGGAAGGATTTCGGCAGAAGTACCACAATGAGCTATTTGATAGTAGCAAATCGGATGCTAATTTGTCGAGCGCCAATACGCTTTCAAACGCCGTAAGCGGGTGGTCGCCGGCCATGGAACCGGCAGGTTCCCGCCAGACCCGCCGGGTCCTTTCATACAGAGCCCTTGAAGCCGCTCGGGGTGGCCGTGCATCTCTTATGGAAGCCGTGGTGTGTCCGAAGGTCCACGGCGCTCCGAACCGGCGGGCGGGAGGCTCAAAGGCTTATGCAAACACGCAGGGACTGGCTTCAAGGGGCCGCTTCGGTCCTTTCGGGCATGTATGTGGGGGGATTCGCGGCGCGCGCCGCCCAGGCGCCCGCCGCCCCGGTGGTTGTAGCGCGGTGCAAAACGTACGATTCGGCCGAACTGCTGCCCACCATGCGGCGCATGTTCGACCAATTGGGCGGGTTGGGCCGTCTGGTCAACGGCAAAACCGTGGCGGTCAAAATCAACCTGACGGGCGCGCCCACCTACCGGCTTGGGAACTCCCCCTTGGAGGAAACCCATTACACCCACCCGGCGGTTGTCGCCGCCGCCGCCCGCCTCATGGCCCAGGCCGGCGCCCGCCGCATTCGCATTTTGGAAAGCCCCTGGTCAACCGCCGAAAAGGTGGAAGAATACCTGCTGGAAGCCGGTTGCGACCCGCGCGTTATTCTGGACGCGGCGCCCATCGTGGAGTTCGAGAATACCAATTACCTGGGGCAGGGGAAGAAGTATTCGCGCCTCAAGGTTCCGTTTGGCGGCTACATCTATCCGGCTTTCGACCTGAACCACTCTTACGAGGACTGTGACGTTTTCGTCAGCATCGGCAAAATGAAGGAGCACGCCACCGCCGGCGTCACCCTCTCCATGAAGAACTGCTTCGGCATGACGCCGGCCACCATATATGGGGCGGGAGCCGGCCAGGATGAGCCTTCGGTGGCGCCGCGGGGCGGTCGTTCCATGGTGCACGCCGGCAACCGCCAGCCCTCGAAGAGCGCGCCCTCGGAAAAGGACCCCTCCACGCCACGGCAGGAAACCTATCGCGTCCCGCGCACCGTGGTCGATCTGATTTCCGCGCGTCCCATCCACCTGGCCATCGTCGAGGGCATTAAAACTATGACCGGCGGCGAGGGCCCCTGGATTCGGGAACACCTGACCGCCGTTTCTCCGGGAGTGCTGATAGCCGGCACGAACCCCGTGAACACCGACGCGGTGGCCATGTCCGTGATGGGGTTCGACCCGATGGCGGACCGCGGCGCGCCGCCGTTTGAAAGCTGCGACAGCACCCTGCGCCTCGCCGAGGACGCGGGCGTGGGGACACGCGACCTCCAGCGCATAGAGGTGTTAGGCGCGCGCGCGGAAGACGTCCGCTTCGATTTCGCCGGGATTCGCAAATTGCGGCGCAACGCGCCTCGCCCCACCTGGACGCGTGGGTAGCGCCAGTCACGAGCGACCGACGTGGCGCATGCACGCGGCGATTCTTCCCCTACGCCTTCACCCCAAGCACCTCGAGAGCCTTCTTCACCACCGGGTCTTCGGTCGTCTTGGGCTGTTCGCCGGGCTGCGGCTGGGCCTGCGGAATGGGTTCGCCGTTTTCGTCGTATTCGAACTCCGGTTCGGGTTCGGCCACCAGGGTCCCCGGGGCCACACGCGTATCCTGAATTGCCTGGCCGCTGGGCGAATAATATTTCGCCACGGAGAGAATGATGGCCCCGCCATCATCCATGGCAATCGCCTTACGCTGCGCCGCGTCGCCGTACGTGCGGTCCCCTACCAACTGGGCGCGCTTGTTGTCTTGCAGCGCGGCGGCCGCAATCTCCGCCCCGGAGGCCGTGCCGCCGTTGGTCAGGACGGCCATGGGAAGACTGGTGATCGCTTTCGCCGGATCCGCTTCGAAATTCTGCCGCGTCACCCGCTGTCCCTGCAAGTACGTGATCAGGCCTTTGTTCAGAAACAGGTTCGCCAGCGCGATTCCATCGTCCGGAGACCCGATCGCGCAACTGCGCAAGTCCAGGATCAGCTTCTGCGCCCCGTCCTTTTGCAGCTTCTCGACCGCGTCGGCCGTCTGTTTCACCTGCGCCGGGCCTAGCGCATCGATATTCAGGTAACCCACCTGTCCGGACAGCATGGCGCTCGCCACCGGCGGAGATTCCAGCTGAGCCAGGGTAAGCTTCACCGTTTGCGGTTCGGGCTGGCGGACCCGCACCACGCTCAGATCGACGGTGGTTCCCGCGTCTCCCTGCAGCAGCAGCGCGGCGTACGCTAGCGGCATGTCGCGCGTGGCGATGCCCCGGATGCTCTCCACCATATCGCCCGTGGTGAACCCCGCTTTGGCGGCCGGCGAGCCCGGCACTGCGGCCACTACGCCCACATAGCCGAACTTCTTCGAGAGAATCAGGCCGACGTCGCCGCTCTTGGGGGCCTTCTTGCTCTCCAGGTAGTTGGCGTATTGGTCGGCGTTCAGGTAGCTGGCGAACGGGTCGATGGCTTCCAGCATGCCGTTCAGCGCCCCCAGCGTCACCGCTTTCATGTCGGGTTCTTCGACGTACTCGGCCTTGATGCGCGCCACCACGTCGCTGAACACGCCGATATGTTTCAGAGTGTCTTCCTGAGTGGACGCGCCCTTGCCGAGCAGGCTGCCAATCAGGAGTAGAGCGGTGAGACACGTCGAAGCGCTCACAACGATGTACTTAAAGCGGCTATTCATAGAAATCGAAAGCTCCGGAAGCCCTTTCTGACCATTATACGCCCTCCGCGACATATCCCCCCTCGAACGGCGTCATTTCATTGGACGCGTAGCGCGCCGGTTGGGTTCTAAGAAGACTGGTTGCGGAATTATCGCGCCTGCCGCTCCCATCCTTGTGGGGCAGGCGCTTTCGCCGGCCGACTCCTCCCCACACTTTCCAAGGCGGCAGCCGCCTCTACTTCCACCCCATCCTCTCGCGCAATCCCAGTATGTGCGCCTCGTGATGGCGTCCGTGCCAGGCGTACATGGCGAGGTTCGAATCCAGGCGCACCGCGCCGCGTTCCGGGTGCGGGAATGTGCGCGCGAAATCGGCTTCCGCCAGGCTTTCAGCCAGCGCCACCCACCTTCGGTGGATGCCTTCCAGGATGGCCAGCGAGGTCTCCACCGGCAGCGTCCGGGCGTCCGTCAGTTCCGCCCACGCGGTCTGATCGTAGGATTTGACGGCGGGCTGGTCTTCGGTCAGCGCCATGCGATACCGGATGTAGCCGTTCATGTGGCTGTCCGCCATGTGATGAACCACCTGGCGCACCGTCCACCCGCCCGGCCGGTAGGGCGTGTCCAGTTGCGCGTCGTCGAGGCCCCGCACCGCCTCCCGAAACCGCGCCGGCGCCTCCGCCATTTGCCGCAGCCACTCGCCCCGCTGCCTGGCATCCGGAGAGGCAGGCGCCACGAATTTTCCGATAGGATAGCTAAGGTCCATGCTCTAGCCGTCCAATATAACCAACTTCGATGGCTTTCGGAAGCGGCAAAGCCTCCGATCAGAATCCGCCCATTTCGCATTTTCTTCGCCTGCGGTACACTGATAGCCGATGCGGGTGTTGATGGGGCCGGCGGGTTCCGGTAAGACCGCTATGGTGCTGGACGGCCTGCGCGAGGCGTTGCGGGCCGGAGACGAATCGGTGCGGCTGCTGGCCCCCACGGCTACGTTGGCGCAGCACCTGCAGAACCGCATCGCGCGCGAGGGCTTCGTGTTCCGTCGCGGGCTGGTGCAGACGCTTTCCTCGTTCATCGAGCCCTGGTGCGGCGAGCTACGGCAGGTCTCGGAGTCCACGTTTTACCTGATCGTCGAAGAGGTCGCGCGGCGGGTGGGGCGGCGGGAGTTTGCGAGCGTGGCGGATACGCCTGGGTTTTGCGCTTCCCTGGCGCGGACCATCGAGGAGTTTTCCTCCGCCGGTTGCGATAGCGCGCGGCTGGCGGAATGCCTGCCGGAGACGCCGCTGGCGGCGGCGTTTTTGGCCGTGTATCGCGAGGTGGATCGCGAGCTGGAGCGGCGGGGCCTGGCCATGCGCGGCCGGCGCCTGGAATACGCGGCGCGAAGAATCGAAGGCGAAGGGCTGGGCGGCATACGGACGATTTGGCTGGATGGCTTTTATGCGCTGCCCGATCCGGAGCTGGCGGTGATTGGGGCGCTAGGGCGGCACGCCGAGGTGGTTGTGACGTGGCCGGGCGATGCGATGGAGTTGGTTGGCAGGCGAAAGCGCCTGCCCCACAATGATGATGATCTCCTTGGGTTCGAGGTTGAGCGCTTGCCGCGGCGCCGTCCCGAGCCTGCCATGATGCTGGTGCGGGCGCCCTCTATCGAGCGCGAGGCGGAGGAGATCGCGCGGCGTATTTTGGAGCAGGCCGCGGCCGGGCGGCCCTTCCGCGAGATGGGAATCGTGGTGCGCGCGGCGGAGACCTACGTCCCGGTGTTGCGAGCCGCTTTGGAACGCTTCGGCGTTCCGGCGCGGTTCTACTTCGATTCGCGCCTCCATCGCCACGCCGCCGTGCGGTATCTGACGGGCGCGGTGGATGCCATGCTCTCCGGCTGGGACCATTCGCGGACGCTGGCCGTTTTGCGCCTGGCGCCCCGCTTTGCGGATTCCGCGGCCATGGACCGCTTCGATTTCGACGTGCGGGCGCAGATTCCCAACGCCGGCCTGGGTCCTTTGAAGGCGCTGCTGATGGCGGCCGGCGGCGGGCCGCTTTCGAGCGGCGCGGAGCGAGTGCTGCGCAAGATCGACCGCCTGGGCGCGATCGAGGAGTGGCGCTCGTTTTCGCTTTCGCCGGCCGATTGGGCGGAGCGCTTGCGCGGATTGCGCGGCCTTTACAGGTTGGCGCGTCCGCCGGAGGACGCCAGCCACGAAACCGCCCTGGAATGGCGCAGCCAGGGGGTGGCGCTGGACCTGTTCGACGAGGCGCTGGAGGAGACTGCTTCGGCTCTCGATGGCGGCCGGCTGCTCCCGCTTGAAGGTTTCTGGCGCCCGCTGAAAGCGATTCTGCGGTTGAAACCATTGCGCCTGACCGATGGGCGGCGCAACGTGGTTCACGTGCTCAGCGCGCCGGAAGCGCGGCAATGGGAGCTTCCGGTGGTGTTTGTGTGCGGGATGACGGAAAAGGGCTTTCCCCAGTTCCATGCGCAGGACCCGTTTTTCCCGGACGCCGCGCGCTGCCGTTTGCACGAGGCCGGAATACGCGTGCGCACGGCGGCGGAGTTCGAACGCGAGGAGCGGGGGCTGTTCGAATCGGCCATTAGCCGGGGGTCCATGCAGGTGACGCTTTCCTACCCGGAGTTCGATGGGCGGGGCGAGCGCAACCTGCCGTCGATCTTCCTCGAAGAGCTGGCGCTCGAGCCCGACGAGGCGCGGCGTGTGCGGCCAGGCCCGCGGCGGTCGCCGTCCTGGGAGGCGGGCCCGCCGGAAATTCGCGCGCCCGAGTTGTTGCGCGTGCTGCATGAGAAGACCGGGCTGGTTTCGCCGACCGCGCTCGAGAAATACTTGCAGTGCCCTTTTCAGTATTTCGGCGGCCGCGTGCTGCGGCTGGCCGCTCCGCCGCCGCGGCCGCAGGACCGGCTGGATTTCGCGGCCCAGGGCGAAATCGTGCATACCGCGCTGGCGGCGTGGTACGCCAGCCCGCAAAATATGGACGACTTGTTCGGGCGCATTTTCGAAGACGCCGTGGAGCGGCGCTCCGTCCCTCGCGGCTACCATGTGGAGCGGCTGCGCAACGCCATGCTCGAAGACTTGCTTGCGTTCGCCGCCGATGGGCGATGGCCGCGCGAGGGTTTCGCATCCCAAATGGAATGCGACTTCGAATTCGCATTGAGCGATTCGGTGCGCCTGCGCGGGAAGATAGACCGGCTGGATATCGCGCCGGACGGACGCGCCTGGGTGGTGGACTACAAATACAGCCCCGCGCAGCGCACCCGGCAGAGGCTCTCCGACGAGAACCTGTTGCAGGCGCCGCTCTACTTCCTGGCGGCGGAGAAGTTCTTCGGCGTCAAACCCGCCGGCATGTTTTTCGTGGCGCTGAAGGGCGGGGTGAATTATGCCGGCTGGAGCGCGGCGCCGGTGGGCGCGCTTCGCCACGAGCCGGTTCCGGATGGTTGGGCGGAAACGGCCGCGGAACGGGCCGTGCGCGCGGTGGAGGAGATTCGCGCGGGACGCGTGGCGCCCACGCCGGGCGACGACGTCCGCTGCGATTATTGCGACTTCCGCGACATCTGCCGGAAAGAAAGCGTGGCCGCCGAGGCGCCGCTGGCGGAGGGCGCGTGATGGTGGATTTCACGGGCGAACAACTGGCGGCGGTGGATGTGACCCGGCGGCATATGGACGCCTGCGTGGTGGCCGGCCCCGGCTCGGGCAAGACCACCGTGCTGGTGGAGTATTTCCGGCGGCTGGTGGAAGCCGGGGTGGACCCCGTGGCCATTCTCAGCATCACGTTCACCGAGAAGGCCGCCGCCAACATGCGCAAGAAGTTGGCGGAGGCGTTGGGCGGGCAGCCGGGGGTGCGCGCGCGCCTGGAGCGGGCCTGGGTTTCCACCGTGCACGGCTTCTGCGGGCGCCTGCTGCATGACAACGCGGTGTTCGCCGGAATCGATCCGGAGTTCACGGTGGCCGACGAACGCGACGCGTGGCGCATGCGGCAGGATGCGCTGGCGGCGGCGCTGGAAGACCTTTTCCGCGACCGTCCGGCGGGCGTGCGCGCCCTCATACGCGGCCTTTCCTCTCCCGATTTCGAGCAGGCGGCGCTTTCGGCGTACGATGCCATGCGAGGCGCGGGCGTGGACGTGGAATGGATCGCGAGCCGCCCCGTGCCGCCGGGCCACACGCTGGGCGATGTGGCGCTGGCGCTCGAAAACCTGGCGGCCGACCCCGCCGCCGGCTGGGGTACGGCCCAGCGCCGGTACCTCGATTCCATCCTCGAAGGGGCCGAGCGCATCGTTACGGCGGGAAGCCCGCTCGAGGCTTTGCAGGCGGTCGAGGGCTTCAATGCCGACCTCCGGAAATGTAAGCGGAATACCACCGCCTGCGATCTGGTGAAGCGTCTGCGCGAGGAAATCGAAGAGTCGAAGTATGCGCTGGTGACCGCGTACCACACGCCGCAGCGGGAATTGCTGCTCGAACTCCTGCGTTCGTTCGACCGTCTGTATCGCGAGCGCAAGCGGCAGGCCGGCGCGCTCGATTTCGCCGACCTGGAAGAGTACGCCGTGCGGCTGCTGGAGCGAAACCCGGCCCTGCGAGAGCGCATACAGAGCCAGTTCGAGCACATCCTGATGGACGAGTTTCAGGATACCAACGGGCAGCAAGCCAAGCTGCTGGCCCTGCTGCGGCCGCCGGACCGTTTCTTCGCGGTGGGCGACATCAACCAATCCATCTTCGGCTTCCGCCACGCCGAGCCCGGCGTGTTCCGCGAGTTTCGCGACGCGGTGGAGCGAAGCGGCCGGCGCCTGGTGGAGCTGGCGGGCAATTTCCGCAGCCGCGCCGAGATTCTGCTGGCCGTGGAAACCATTACCTCCGGGATGCCCGGAATCGAACCACGGGCGCTCAAGCCCGAGCGCCGGTTCCCAGACGCCATCCCGGTATCCGTGGAGTGCATCGCCGTCACAGCGGAAGACGCCGGCGCGGCTTTGCGCATGGAAGCGCAGTGGGTGGCGCGGCGCATCGAGGAGCTGGGAGTGGATCTGAAGGGCGTGGCCGTGCTGGTGCGCAACACGGAGGTGATACCCGATTTCGCCCAAGCGTTCGAAGAGGCCGGCATTCCCTACGTAGTGAACCGCGGCCGCGGGTTCTACGATTCGCGCGAAGTGGCGGACCTGGCCAACCTGCTGCGAGTTATCGCCAATCCGCGCGATGAGATTGCCATGGCCGCCGTGTTGCGCTCCCCGCTGGTGGGCGTTTCGACCAGCGCGCTGCTGCAACTCAAGACCGGGCCGGAGAATTTGGGCTCGGCCGTGGAGCGGCTCGACCCGGCGGCATTCGAGGCCGAAGATGGCGCGCGCCTGGCGATCTTCCGCGGCCAATTGAAGCGATGGCGCCTGCGCCGCGAACTCGCCGGCTTCGACCGCCTGCTGCTGGCGGCCCTGGACGATTGCGGCTACCGGCCGGAATCGGGCGCGCGGGGCGCCGCCAATATCGATAAGTTCCTGGCGCTGGCGCGCGACGCCTCCGCGCGCATGTCGCTCGATGAATTCGTGGACGAGCTGACCCTGCTGCGCACCGAGAACCCGCGCGAGCCGGATGCGCCGCCCGACGCCGCCGCCGGCGCCGTGAAGGTGATGACCGTACACTGCGCCAAGGGCCTCGAGTTTCCGGTGGTGTTCGTGGCCGCGCTGCACAAGGGCGTGGAATCCGAACCGCCGGTGGTGGCGTTCTCGCGCAATATCGGGCTGGGCGTGCGCTGGCGCAACCCCGCGCGCCGGGAGGAAAAAGACGACCTCTACCAGCACGCTCTGCGGGCGGAACGCAGACAGAGCGAAGAGGAAGAGAGCAGCCGGCTGCTTTACGTGGCCATGACCCGCGCCGAGGAGCGTCTCATCCTGAGCTTTTCCGGCAGCGGCCGGAAGCTGGGCAACTGGGCGGAGACGGTGGCGCGGGCCCTCGATTTCGACGCGGCCGAACCCCGGGACGAGATTGTGCGCCGCCGGGCGCCGGACGGCCGCGAGTGGAGCTTGCGCCTGCTGGCGGCCAACCGGGCGCCCGAGCTGCTCACGAGGCCGCGCGCGGAACAGAGCGATGATGTGGCGTACCTCGAAGCGCCGGCGGTTTCCGGCCAGCAGGATGGCAACGCCACCGTGACCGCGCTGACGGCCTTCGCTAACTGCCCGCGGGCCTACTACCTGGGCCACTACCTGGGCCTGGAGGCGGAACGAAGTGGCGCGGCGTCCGGCGGGATTTCCGCCGCCGATCTGGGTTCCCAGACGCATGCCCTGCTGGCCGGCGAATCCGTGGCGGGCGCCGACCCCGAGGCTGTGCGCTTGGCCGATGTGTTCCGCCAGAGCCCGCTCGGCAGGCGCGCCGCCCAGGCGCGGCGCGTCGAGCATGAGTTCGATTTCCTGATGGCGGTGGAAGACCTGGTGATTCGCGGGAAAGTGGACCTGTGGTTCGAGGAGGGCGGCGAAGTGACGCTGGTGGACTACAAGACCGACGACGTCACCCGCGCCCAGGCCCACGAGCGCGCGCCGGATTACGCCCTCCAACTGCGGCTCTACGCCATGGCCGTGGAACGCGCGTCCGGCCGGCCGCCGCGTCACGCCTGGCTGCATTTCCTGCGCCCCAATACGGCCGTGGAAGTGGACTTGCGGCCTTCGCTGCTCGATTCGCCCGACCAGACCGTGCGCGACTTTCAGGAAGCGCAAGCGGGCTTGCAGTTCCCTTTGCGCGAAGGCTCCCGCTGCCGCCGCTGCCCATTTGTAAGGGACCTTTGCCCCGCCATGGGATAATCAATTGGTCTGCGGTGCAAATGCTGCGCAGTATCGAGCGCGCCGTAGCGGGCGTCTCGCCTGCCATGCCGGCGCCGGCATTTCCCGAAGAACGTCGGCAAGGATGCCGACGTGGCAGCCTGGAAGGCCGCTCTACGGCCTCGAGAAGATAAGGGGCAGTTTCCGCGCCGCAGTACACTATAGACCGAGGAGGCATCGCAACATGTCTACGCAGAACTACGCCAACCACCGCCGGACCGACCCCCCGTTCCACTACGTGCTTTCTGGGCTGATTGTGCTCACGCTGGGAGGGTCCATTGTGAACCTGATTCGCACCGTGGGCCGCCACTCTGGAATCTACAGCGCTTCCCTGATCGTGGTGTTGACGGTCGTCGCCGCGATGATAGGCGGCTTTTGCCGCATGTACGCGCTCAAGGCGCAGGACCGCGCCATACGGGCGGAAGAGAATTTGCGCCATTTCGTCCTGACGGGCAAGCTGCTCGATCCGCGAATCGAGATCCACCAGGTGATCGCCCTGCGGTTCGCGCCCGACGAGGAGTTTGTAGCCCTGGCAAAGCGCGCCGCCGAGGAAGGCCTGACCCCCGACGCCATCAAGCAAGCGGTTAAAAACTGGCGGGCGGATAACTACCGGGTGTGAAGGTTCCCCGTGGAGCGGGCTTCCAGCCTGCCATGCCGGCATCTTGCCGGCATTCTTGTTCTTGGAATCGACAGAACCCGGAGAATGCCGCCATAATGGCTGCATGGCAGGCTGGAAGCCCGCTCTACGGGGCGTCCGCCGCGGCGGGCCTGTCTGGTTCGGGAGTAATCCGGCCGACCGATCGCTCCGCGGTTTGGGGACGTCTCGACTAGGCGACGCCAGTCATTTCCGGCAACGCGCTTCAACAGGAACAGGCGAGCGCCGCTCCACTTGCGCTCAGGCCTCGCGTCCGCTCCGGTATAATTGAGGAGTGGAGCTTGGTATGAGCCGTCTTGAGAATATCGAAGGCCAGGTGCAGAGCCTCAGCGGAGAAGAGCTAAAGGCGTTTCGAGATTGGTTCGCAGACTTCGACGCGGAGGTTTGGGACGCCCAAATCGAGGCAGACTCAAAGAACGGGAAGCTCGGTTCCTTTGCCGAACGGGCGCTCCGCGATCACGAATCGGGCCGCTCCTTGCTTCTGTGATCCACCGTGCCGCTCCAGAGTATTGGAGTTCTTACCGATCCCTCCCGGCGAATATCCAAATTCTGGCGGATCGAGCTTTTGCGCTATTGAAGGCAGATCCCTACTACCCCTCACTGCACTTCAAGAAGATCGATACCGTCTGGTCCGTGCGGGTCGGCCTTCACCACCGGGCCTTGGGAATTGACGTTAAAGGCGGCGTCCTCTGGTTCTGGATTGGCGCCCATGCCGATTACGATCGGATGACCGGATAGGCGGCGCCGTGCGACACGCGCTCACGCACCACGGCGGCGTCCGGTAGCCTGGCAGCCAGTGGCACTTATACCGCATCTTGGCGATAAGCCACGGAACCGGGCCTGAAACTCGCGCCAACCCGCCGAATGCACTCCAGGAGGCAGTTCGCCTTGGTCGGCCAGCTCGGGCAGCGCCAACCCACAATAGCAAACGGACCGGATGGCGTTTGGCAGGTTTGGGGACATCTCGACCAAGCGACGCCAGTCACTTTCGGTAACGCCGCTTTTCGGCCACAACGCGGAGAACCTCATGCAGGCGGGGACGGCTTTGCGTATGATGGAACTAAATGGGCGTCGATGAAACACTGCTGAATGAGGTAGTTCGACGCGTCCTCACCGTGGCGCGTCCGGACAGGATCATTCTGTTTGGCTCGGCCGCCGCGGGCCAGATGACGGAAGACAGCGACCTCGATCTGCTGGTGGTAGAGCCGGAGCCGGCCAATACCCGCGACCGCAGCATCAAGATCCGGCGGGCGCTCGGCGACGTGCATTATCCCGTCGATGTCATCGTGATGTCCAGCGAGCGCTTCGAGGAGACGAAGAACATCGTGGGAGGGATCGCCTACCCGGCTCGCAAGTACGGACGCGTCCTCTATGAAGCCGCCTGACGCCGCCCTCGGCGAGTTGGTCCGGCAATGGCTCGACAAGGCCGCCGCGGACTTCGATGCGGCGGACGCTTTCGGGAAATCGTCGCGTTTCATTGCCAGCAGGCGGTTGAGAAGCACCTGAAGGCCCTGCTGGTTCGGCGCCAGATCGAGTTTCCGAAGACGCACGACATCGCGAAGTTGTTGGACCGTGTGGCCACCGTGGACGCCAGCACCGCCGAGTCGCTGCGGGACGCCGACGCGCTCACGCCCTTTGGCGTGGAGACGCGATACCCGAGCGACGCTCCCGAAGTCCCTCCAGGAGACGAGGTTGAGGCGATCGGCATGGCCCGCGTGGTGAGGAATGCGGTCATGATCTCGCTCCAGCCGTACCTCGACCAGGAATAATCCTGCGTTCGCCCGGCGCGCCCAGGTGAATGTGACACATCTGGGCCCGCACCTGATCCTGTGGCCCGAAGCCCGAAGCCACCGCGAGCCAATCGAGCCAATCGCTTGGTTCAGGCTGGCCGGTTTTCCTCTCGATTTCCTTCGATTTCCTCCCATTTCCTCACGCCGCCTCCCGGACCTCTACCGAGATACGTTTGCCCAGCGCACGGAGCGCCGCTTCGAGCTGGTCCAGGCGCGTGTGGTGGCGGAGGTCGAAGAGGCGGTCCACGTTGGTTTTGGGGATGCCGAGCCGCCGCGCCAGCTCGGCCTTGCGAAGGCCGGAGGCCTGAAAGGCGATGTACAGTTCCGTCTTGATCGCCACCATCGCGGGAAGTTCGATCATGCGAATCTTCCGGCCTTTCGGAGTGCTCGGAGAGTGGATCGGTTTGCCCTCCCGGATGAAGTGAGCGAACATCGTGATGAGCGCATCTTGCGCCATCTCGTACCCTTCCGCTTCATCGTCCCCTTGGGTAATGGCCTCGTAGACGTCGGGGAAGGTGATCACGAAGCCGCCCTCTTCGGCGGGCTCAAATATTGCGGGGTATTTCATCGCTCATTTCTCCTTGATCCCGAGCTTGTTCAGAATCCCATGGTACGTGCCGGTCTTGATTTCCTTCGCCGGGTGGCGCGGCATTTCAGTCTCTCGGCCGTGGTGCATCACAACGAGGTGCTTTGCGCCCTGACGGAACGTGCATCCCAGCTTCGCCAGTTTGCGTTTCAGCTCGCTCGCCGTCATGGTTCTATCGTAATCAGTTTTGATTACTGCGTCAAGAGGATCGGAACATATAAAAGGGGCAGGTGGTTATGCAGCCGATGGACGCTGAAGCCGCCGCGGCATTCCTTCGGAGTGAATTGGAAAAGGCGGGGTGCGCCGCTTTCGGGAAGTGGGCAGCCTGCCACCGCAAAGGTGGGTTTTCCCACCAGGAAATCACGCAGTTCAGGCTGACCGATTCTCCGAATCCGAAACGTTAGGCCACAATCGGCCCACGATATCCACGACCAGTCGGTACATATCCAAAGGCGAGCTTGGCGGTACAACCAAGTTGTAGAACTCTGGGTGCGCCATGTCGTTTCTTCGGTTAGGCAGTTTCTCAATGAGCCCAGACAGTTTGTACCCGCAGTTCTGCATCTGCTCTTCCGACAGGCCACTCCAGCATTTCTGAATTTCGCCCGATGTGGAGTTCGGGCTTATCAACCCTTTCTCTAGCAGCCGGTCACGAATCGGCAGATCGTCGGGCAAGGCCTCACTGCGAAAGGCCCACGTCAATAGCGCCCTGAAGCTGTAATCGAAATACGCCATGTCCGAAATGCGCCAGTGTTGATGAAGATGCTGTTCTAGCAACACGAACGGCACCTCACAGGTTCTCCGTCTTCGAATCAGTTGAAATGGACCGGGGTTGAGTTCCCAAAACTTCTGTTTCAGTGCCATCTCGATACACGACACCGACCAAAAAAGGGAGACGGCATTGAACTCATAACAAAAGTACCCATACACAGCCAACTGCCGGGCGACAATGATCCGTTGCCTGACTTTCTCAGGGACGGCGGCGGGCAAGCCCCTTTCAGCGTGAAGAAAGGGCGCTTGAAGATGCTCTACGTCACAAAAGCCCCGTTCGTCCAGTTGCGAAAGTTCCGCTACTGTCTTCTCGTCGCCTGTCAGCGGCCACGCCGGAAAAGTAGAGTTCCCCATGCGGCCATTATAGTAGGACCGCTTGATTGGACGGCGGGCAAACTTGAAGACGATCACGAGCGTAACCAAAAGGCCAATTGCCGAAAGGGCCGAATGCTGGCTAGCGAAGTGAAGCATGTCGGCATTGTGCAGTCAGATCGGGAAGATGCTTCGATCACGTCATGCCGTGCAACACGGGAGGCGTTGTCGAAAAAGAAGCTGGCAGCGCGCAAGAATACGCCTTCCCCTCATCCAGTCGTCCGACTATACTGTTCTTTCGGAGCGTCAATGGAACTCTCAGACGATCAGAAGAAACGCATTCTCGAAGAAGAACGCCAGAGAATGGCAGAAGAAGAATACCGGACGCAGGTGCGGCGGGATTTGGAAAGCCGAACGGTGAGCGGCAGTCCGGCACCGGCGAAAACGAGCGCCTTGAAATACGTCCTAATCGCATTGGGAATTGTCGCCGTGCTGTGCGTCGGGGTTTTCATTGGGGTCCGTCGCCAGTCCAGCGATCAAGGCACTTCAGCCCCGTCCAAGGCGATCTCTGGATCACGGGAACAGGCAGCGGATGGGTCTGAGAAGCCGCCGCCCATAGCGCCAGCCAAGCTCACCACGGCTCAGATCGCAGACCGGGCAACACCATCTGTGGTCATTGTCGAAAACTTCAATGAAGATGGGGAGAAAGCGGCGCAGGGGAGCGGCTACGTGTTCTCCGGTGATGGGATTGTCATCACAAATTATCACGTAATTCGGGGTGCGAAGTCGCTCAACATCAGGGTTCCAGGCAGTGAGCCGTACCGGGTGGATTCGGTTCTCGGCTACGAAATAGACCATGACGTGGCAGCATTACAGGTTTCGGGAAGCTCTCTTCCAGCACTCTCAACCGAGACCATTGAAGAGCCGAAAGTCGGAGATAGGGTGGTGGCGATTGGTGCACCGCTTGGACTTGAGAGCACCGTTAGTGAAGGCATCGTCAGCGCCTTGCGAGATGCTGGCACGATGCACATCATCCAGACCACCGCCTCCATTTCGCCCGGTTCAAGTGGTGGGCCGCTTCTAAACGAATATGGGAAGGTGATTGGGTTGACTACATCCACGGTGCTGAACGGTCAGAGCATCAACTTTGTCGTCTCGGCACGGCATATTTCAGAACTTCTGAGCCGCAGACAACCGATCTCGCTGGCAGAGATGCTGAGTCAGACACAGGTGTCGCAACCATTGATGTCAAGCACCATAGTGGTTCCAGCCCGCAGGGCCATGCAACTGCCGTTCACGGTCATAGGGCAGCAAGGGGCGGTACTCGAAGGGACGTACACAGTTACGGGTGGCACCGGTAGAGACGTAAGCGTTAGGCTCGTTGGCGCAGGTGGCGTTATGATCCTCAACAGCGGCAGGGTGTCCGGTTTCGGTCAAATCCAACGGCAGCTTCCAAAGGGGAGCTATGCGATCATTTTTGACAATGGATTCTCGAATTTTACAGCGAAGTCCGTATCCCCGGATTTGAAGCTATCATACTATCGCTGAGAGGAACGCTGCCGCGGTGTCCACTTCGGGGAGAACGGGTCGGGAGAACGGGTCGGGAGAACGGGTCGGCCTGAACCGCGCGATTTGTCTTTTGATGAAAAGACGGGCCGGGCGTGCCCGGCCCCAACGTATCCCTGCCGTCTCACGGGCGCGGGGTGAAGCTCTACCGTGATTGCGGGATGGCGTACCAGAGCCGGTTCGCTGGTCTTTCAAATCGTGATATCTCCCAGAATCACGGCCCGCTTGGCGCCGGTTGCGGAAGGCAAGTTAGCCGGCTTCGTGAATCCGCGGGGGCCCGGATTCCCTGCGCTATCATTGCGAATGCACGGGACTCTTCTATGTTGGGCGCCGGGTTCTCAATCCGGCAACTTCCAAGTCGACCGTCGTGCGGCGGCTGATGGTCGACACGGGCGCCGAGTCCACGTGGATCGGCGCGGCGGCGCTGGAGGCGATCGGGATCGAGCCGCGCAAGAAGGATCTCCAATTTCAGTTGGCGAATGGCCAGATCGTTATGCGCTCGGTCGGCTATGCCGTGCTTAGGGTCGATAAGGCGGAGACCGTGGATGAAGTCGTCTTCGCCCAACGGGGCGATCTCCAACTTCTCGGCGCGCGCGCGCTGGAAAAACTGAACCTGCAGGTGGATTCACGCCGGAAGAGGTTGATCGCTGCAGGTCCGATCATCAGCGCCGCCGCCGTGCCTCCGCGATTCGGACAGTTGGTGCAGGTCCCTCCAGAAGCTCCAAACAATCCGGGAAAGCCGCCAGCGAACAGGCCGAAGAAGCCTCGGGCTACCAGATCCAAAGCACGATGAATGGCGCCTAGGGGGGCCTCCGTCAACGGACCCTTACCACGTCTCCAGCCCTGATCGAACCTATGGCGGAAATCGCTGCCGGCACGAGGAGCGCCAGGTCTTTTAGCCGGTTGGTAGGACCACATAGGATCACCAGGGAAATTCTCCTTCCGCTCCAATTCTGTTGGTCCGGAATGTTCCGATCGACGGTAATCAGAACGTCAAAACCGGCGGCCTCGGCTGCTTCCAGGAGACGCCCATTCTTCAAGCCCGCCAGATTGGCGAAACGAGCGGTTTGACAATCGTGGCCAGGAAACAGCAGGCGCAACCGCTCGTCGACACATTCATCGACCAGGAGTTTCATGAGGCGCGCGAGAGCAGAAGTCTTCGGGCTTCCTCCAGCGCTGCCAAGGCTAGAGCTCGCGGAACGGTTGGAAATCCCTGGAGGAAGTCCTCGAGGGTGTCCCCGCCCTCCAGATATTCGAACAGCGTCTGCACGGGCACCCGCGTCCCCCGGAATACAGGTACGCCATGCATCGTTTCCGGATCTGCGGTAATCGCTGGCGTCACGACTTCATTGTCGCGCAGTGGGCACATTGCCGGCTACCTGTCCGCCGCTTCGCGGATGAGATCCCAAGCTCTTTGAACGTGCTGGCGCTGGGTGGCCTGGTTTCCGATGGCTATGCGGAGGGTGTAGCGGCCGTTGAGGACGGTGCCGGAGATGAATACCTCGCCGGTCGCGTTTACTCTCTCCTCGATCCGCTTGTTCTGCTCGTCCGTGCCTTGGTAGCGGAAGCAGACCACCGAGAAGGGCGTGGGAGCGGTGCGCTCAAAGCGCGGGTCGGCATCCACCTGGGCGGCCAGTTCCTGGGCCAGGGCCACGTGGGCGCGCAGTATGTTGGCCAGACCTTGGCGGCCGTAGTAGCGCATGATGAACCAGAGCTTGAGGGCGCGGAAGCGGCGGCCGAGGGGGACGCCGTAATCCATGAAGTTGACGGCGCGCGGGTCGGCGGCGGTGCGCAGATACTCGGGGACCAGGGAAAAGGCGGCGCGGAGCACGTCGGGGCGGCGGGTGTAAAAGACGCTGCAATCGGTGGGCGTGAGCAGCCACTTATGGGGGTTGGTGACCAGGGAATCGGCGCGGTGGCAGCCGGCGAAGGCCCAGCGGAACTCGGGGGCCACCATGAGGGAACCGGCATAGGCCGCATCCACATGCAGCCAGAGGCCGTATTGCTCCGCGATATCCGCGATTTCGGGCACGGGGTCCACGCTGGTGGTGGAGGTAGTGCCGACGGTGGCGGAGACGCAGCACGGGTGGAGGCCATCGGCCAGATCCTGGCGGATACTGTCGGCCAGGGCGGCGGGCCTCATGCGAAACTCGGCATCCACTGGAATCTTGCGGACATGGTCCTGTCCGATGCCCACGGCGATGGCGCCTTTCTCGATGGAGGAGTGGGCCTGCTCGGAGGCATAGACCACCAGGCCGGGGGAAGTTCCGCGAGTGCGGGAGTGGGGATCGGCGGCTTCCCGCGCGGCGGCGATGGCGTGCATGCTGGAAAGGGAGGCGGTGTCGTAGATGATGCCGAACCAATCGGGCGGCAACGCGGTCCATTCGCGGAGCCAGCGCAGCGTCACCTGCTCCAGCTCGGTGGCGGCGGGAGCGCTTCTCCAGAGCATGCCGTTGACGTTCAGGGCGGCGGCCAGCAACTCCCCGAGGATCCCAGGTTGCGAGCCGGTGTTGGCGAAGTAGGCCATGAAGCCGGGGTGGTTCCAGTGGGTGATGGCCGGCACGACCAGGCGGTCGAAATCGGCCAGGATGGCCTCCATTTTCTCGCCGGCTTCGGGGCCATGGGCGGGCAGGGCGTCGGTAAGCTGGCCGGGCTTGACGGGCGCAAGCACCGGGTAGCGCTCGGGGTGAGCGAGATAGTCGGCGATCCAATCGATCGCCTGATAGCCGTAGCGGCGGAATTCGTCGGGAGTCATTGGCGGATGAAGGGACAAATCCCAGTTTCCGTCAGAAGGGCCTTAAGGCGCCACATCCGGGAACGAGTTTGTTTACCGCTCCGCAGCCCAGCGAGCCGGAACCAAACAGGGCGCCTTTTTGACGCGGAGACGCGGAGACGCCGAGAAGACGGTGTAGATCAGGAGTTGGAGTTATTTTCGGAGTGCAGCCGAGGGCCCATGGAGATGACCGAAATGCACATCGTCGGAAATATTCTCGCCGAAACGACAAGAATTCCACTCGGTAGGGACTGACGGTCGCGGCTCTGCCGGTGGGCCCGGACCGCTCTCTGACGGTCGCGGCTGTAAAGGACCGGCTCTGAAGCCCTCGGGTAGTACGCCTGGGAGGTACTCGAATGGTACAGGAAGGACTCGCGGCGGGGAGGGCGGACTGCTGCAATGGGACTGTTATGACACCTTGGAAAGAACTGCTCCACTCCCTCGAGATGTTCTCTTTGCCGGCTTCGCTATGGCAATGGATAAACGGCCGCGAGGACCCCCAGCGCCGGATGGCGCGTGGACTGCGACATTTTTGTCGTCAATACCAGGGATAATCCTGTTAACGGTCCTGGAAACTGTTCCGGTACTATCAGGACGTGAATTCTTTTACGTTCTACGCTGGAATAGTAACTCAGGCTGGGGATTTCAATCATGACGCCAATAGACAACTCGCTTTATGCCGTCTGCCTCTTTCTCTCGCTGACCTGCCTTCTGAAGTGGACGGAGCTACGCCGCCGGCGGGAACTCCGATTCAGGCGGAGTCTGGCGATGGCCTTGATGGTGAACGAGCCGGGCGCGTGAGCCAGCGGTTAGCCGGCGTTCTTGCCCATGGGCAGCGCCGGAATCACCTTCCCTTGAGGGCACTTTCAGCCCGCAGCCAGTCTTCCAAGGGGGATCCCCCCTGCCGGCCGCGGGCTTCCCAGTAGGAATAAGCCAGAGCGGCGATTTGCTGGTGGGTAGGGGCGCCCTCCGCGGCGGACGCGTGGCGCAACGGTCTGGCGCGCTTCAAACTCCGATCCGCCATGGCGGCGCGGCAGCGGCGACGCCAGGCGGATCTTCTCCCACGAGAGTGGCTCATGCGGTTCCGAAGATACACTATACAACGCGTCGCGCACCGCGTTGGGGAAGGAGGGCGCGCCGGCGCCCAGCCGGCCAGGGTCTCCTCCGCGCGGCCTCACTTCGCGTCGCGCCAGTTGGAGCCCACGCCGATATCCACCAGGAGCGGCACGTCGAGCTGGCACGCGCCCTCCATTTCGCGCTTCACCAGGCGCGAAAGCTCCTCTACCTCCTCGGGAGGGCACTCGAAGACCAGCTCGTCGTGGACTTGCAGGAGCATGGTGGAGCGCAGGCCGCCGGCTCGAATTGCGGCGTCCAGGCGGACCATGGCGAGCTTGATAAGGTCCGCGGCCGCCCCTTGCAGCGGGGAGTTGACGGCCGTGCGCTCGGCGAAACCGCGCGCGTTGGGGTTGCCGCTGTTGATATCGGGGATGGGCCGCTCGCGCCCGAAAATGGTGCGGGTGACGCCCGTCCGCCGCACCTCGGCGATGGTCTGGTCGAGGAAGCGGCGCACTCCGGCGTAACGCTCGAAGTAGTGGCGAATGTACTTCTCCGCCTCGCCGCGGGAGATGCCCAACTGGGCCGCGAGTCCAAAGGCGCTGATGCCGTAGACGATGCCGAAGTTCACCGCCTTGGCTTCGCGGCGCGCCTCGGGCGTCACCATCAGCGGCGGCACGCCCAGCACCTCCGAAGCGGTGCGGGTGTGGATGTCTTCGCCGTTGCGGAAGGCTTCCATGAGCAGCGGATCGCGCGAGAGGTGCGCCAGCAGCCGCAGCTCGATCTGCGAGTAGTCGGCCACCAGCAGGCTCCAGCCCGGGCGCGGGACGAAAGCGGCGCGGATCTCGCGGCCCAGCTCGGTGCGGATGGGAATATTCTGCAGGTTCGGGTTGGAGGACGAGAGGCGGCCGGTGGCCGCGCCGGCCTGGTTGAAGCTGGTGTGCAGGCGCCCGGTTTGGGGGTCGATGAGCGCGGGCAGGGCATCTACATACGTGCCCTTCAACTTGCTCAGTTGGCGGAATTCCAGGACCTTGCGCACGATTTCGTGATCGGCGGCCAACTGGTCCAGCACGTCGGCGGCGGTGGAAATGCTCTTGCTCTTCCCGGATTTCCCGGGGGCCGGCAGTCCGAGGTCCTCGAAAAGCACGCGGCCCAATTGCTGCGGCGAGGCGATGTTGAACGGCTTGCCGGCCAGCCCGTGGATCTCCTGGGTGAGGCGCGTAATGTCGCGCGCCATCAGATCGGAGAGGCGTTTCAACTCGGCGGCGTCAATGCGCACTCCGGCGCGCTCCATGCGAGCCAGCACCGCGGCCAGCGGCAATTCGATGGATGCATAAAGCTCCCGCAGGCCGCGCGCGTCCACCAGCGGCTCCATCTGCCCGCATAGCTCGAGGGTGACGTCGGCGCGCTGCTCGGACGAAGGGCCGAGCTTGAGGTCGAGCCGGCGCCGCGCCTGTTCCTCCAGCGCGCACCCCGAGGGGTCGGCATCCAGGAGGAACGCGTAGAGCATTACATCGTGCTGGAATCCGCGGGCGTGGATTCCCACGCGGTCCAACGCCAGCAAGGTGGATTTCACGTCGCAGGCGATCTTGGCTGCGTTCGCGTCTTCAAGCCACGGCTTCAGTATGGGAAGATTCCCGGCGGCGATGGCGCGGGCTTCGGCGGGCCGCCATGCCAAGCCGATTTCTAGTGGGGCGGGCCTCCCGGCCGGCAGAGGCAGGCCAGGAGGCCCGCCCCACCAAAGGTCCTGCTCCTCTTCCTGTTGTGGGGCAGGCGCTTCCGCCTGCCAAATAGCCACCGCGACGGGCGCGCCTTGGGCCGAAGCCAGCCAGGCGGCGAGCTCGGCGGGCGTCGCAATCCGGCCGTAGTCGCGGTCGCGCGTATCCTCCGTGGCCCCCAGCTCCTTGAGCAAGCTGTGAAACTCGAGCTCCTTGTATAGCGCTTTCAGAGCCGCCGGGTCGGGCGGCCGCGCCTTCACCGATTCCACCGTGAACTCAATGGGAACGTCGGTGGCGATGGTGGCCAGGCGCCGGCTCATGCGAATCTGTTCGGCGTTGTTTTGCAGGCTTTCGCGGTATGTCCGGCGCTCGACCTCGGCGGCCCGCTCGATGGCCGTCTCCACGCCGCCGAAGCGCTCGATCAGCTCGCGCGCGCCCTTGTCGCCGATGCCCGGCGCGCCGGGGATGTTATCGACGGCATCGCCCTTGAGGGCCAGCAGGTCCACCACCTGTTCGGGCCGCACGCCGAGGAAGGCTTTGACCTTTTCTGGGTCGTACCATTCGTCGTCCTTGGCCGGGTTGAGCATGGAAACGCGATCGGTTACGAGCTGCATCATGTCCTTGTCGCTCGAAACAATCACCACTTCCAACCCTTCGCGCTCCCCGCGGCGGGCGATGGCCCCAATCACGTCGTCGGCTTCGAAGCCGGGATATTCGAGCACGGGGATGCGCATGGCCTCAAGCACGCGGCGCACGTAGGGGATCTGCGCGACGAGGTCCGGCGGCGCCTCGGGACGGTTAGCCTTGTATTCGGCGTACTCTTCGACCCGATGCCCGGGTTCGGCGCTCTCAAACACCGCCGCCAGGTAGGGCGGGTCGTACTGGCGGGCCAGCTTGCGCACCATGTTGTTGAAAATGTAAACCGCCTCGGTGGAAAGGCCGCCGCTGGTTCGCATGGTGGGCGCCGCACTGCGGGCGCGGGCGTGGTAGGCGCGGAAGAGAAAGCCGAAGGTATCGATCAGAAACAGTCGATGGGGGGGCACTTGGCCATCATACAACCATGTGTAAAGCGCAGCGTTTCGGCCACAGAGAAAATGCAAGGTGTTGCGTTTGTGACACAGTGACGAATTGCCAAGATATTTCGTATCATATAGTTACAGATGGGATGCCAGGTTGCACTTAGAAAGCACCCTATGCCGAACCAGGAGGCTACGCGCATTGCGCTTTGAGACAACGGTTTGCCGGGCGGCGGAGGCCGCCGGCGTCGGGCTGCACAGCGGAGTTTCAGTTCGGATTCGGATTCTGCCGGCGCCGGTGTCCACCGGGATCGTCTTCATACGGACCGACCTGGACAATTTCCCGGTGCCGGCGAGTTGGCGCCACGTGGCGCGCGTCAGCTACGCCACCAGTTTGATGCGCCAAGGCGTCCTGATCTCGACCACCGAACATCTGCTGAGCGTTTTCTATTCCATGGGCGTGGACAACGCTTACGTGGAGATAGACAACCTAGAGGTTCCGATCCTGGACGGCAGCGGTTTACCCTTCGTGGCTCTGATTCGCGAAGCCGGGATTCGCGAGTTCCGCCGCAAGCGCCATTACCTGCGCATACGGAGACAAATTTCCGTGGAGGACAAGGGCAAGCGCATCAGCATTCTTCCGGACGATGCCTTCCGGCTCACCTGCGATACCAATTACCCGGCGCCGATAGGCCGGCAGTCCCTGGAATTGGAGGTGACTCCCGAGCGCTACGCCGCGGAGATCGCTTTTGCCCGGACGTTCGGCTGGGAAGCGGACCTGAGCCAGATGCGCGACATGGGGTTGATTCGCGGCGCATCGCTTGAAAACGCGGTGTGCTTTACCGCCGCCGGCGCCCTGAATCCGGAGGGTCTCCGCGCGCCGGACGAGTGCTGCCGCCACAAGGCCCTGGATCTGATCGGCGACCTGGCGCTGCTGGGCCGCCCGCTGCTGGGCCACGTGATTGCGGAGCGGGCGGGCCACGCGATGCACGCGGCGCTGGTGGCGCGGATCATGTCCGACCCCTCGCTCTACGAGATTCTGACGTTCGATCAGTTAGCCGCGCGGGTGGCGCAGGCGCTGGTGACGTAGAGTGGGCGAGCGACCCGGTCCCTTCAGGTTCGGGCAAGATAGAGATGCCATGGTGGAGATCCAGCCAATCCGGGTCGAGGTCGAACGTGAGGATGACGGGCGAATTCTGGCTTCGGTTCCCGACCTGCCGGGCGTAATGGCCTACGGCGGCACGGAAGACGAGGCGATTCGAAAGGTCAAATCAATAGCCCTGCAGGTATTGGCGGAGATGATCGAGAGCGGTGAGGACGTTCCTGCCTCGCTGAGGGTGCTGTTCGCCGCGTGAGCATTTGGCGCGCAGCCAAGGACCTTTGAATCGGCCCACCGGCCTTTTCCGGCGTCCGGCGCTCCGACCTTCCAGATCGGGCGCATCCGCGGGCGATGCCCCTCCCAGCCCATTGCTCCGCTGAAAGGCCGCTGGAAAGCACGAGCCCGATATGGCGACCACGCAGCCAAGTGAACTCCGCCCACGCGGCTTCGCGCCGGCGCCCAAGTCGTCTACGGTGACGCCGTCTATCGATCACAATGTGGCTGGCGTGCTGTTTGTGGGCCTCCGCGCCGTTTACTATTCCACCCGCATTTTCTGCTTCGCGCATTCTCGGGCGGTGCTTGTTCTTGGGCCCGCGGTTACCCCGCGAAGCATACTGCTAAAGCCACCGCTGGTGCAGCGCAAAGAACAGGGCCCACCCGCCAAGGCAGCATAAATACCAGATCCTCCCGCCCGGAAATGACGGTTTCACCTGACCGAACGGCCCGGCCCAGATCCCTGGTCGCAACAACCTGTGTCCCATCTCGGCCACACGCCGGAGCTGACGGCCAGACCAGCCAACCAGAAAGAGAAAGGTCCCCCAAAAAAGGACAAGCACAAGCGGCCCGAACCAGTGGTGGGTCCTGATTGCGGCATAACAGCGCACCGCCACGGCCAGCGCTATATTGGCCAGCCCCAACCAGCGCCATCTGTCGATCATCCGCAGCAGGGCGCCCCGGCTGGCCTCCCACCAATGCTGGCGATCTTCAAGGCCCTCCGCCGGCGCGGGAATCGTGCCGCGGAGGAGGATAATCTTGGCGGGCAGCATCCCGAGTACTGTCCAGCTCACCGCCGCAGGCCCTAGCCAAGCGAGCGGCGCGCGCCACAACAACAGCGCCCACAGCGCGGCCAATATCACCACGACTGCCCCTTCGGTGCGCCAGTCGATGAAGTCGCTGAGTGGCCGGCTTTCGAAGATCACAGCGAGTCCGGTAGACACCCGCGGAACCGGCTTCAGCGAGCGCCTGACCCAGCACTCAAAGCCGACCATGAAGATCCAGGACGGCGCCACCATGAGCCCCACGAGCCACCCGTAGGAGCTGCTGAGGAACCCGAAGAACCGCGGGCTAGCGATCAGGAGGCCAAGGGCGGCCCAGAATGGCAGATAGCCCGCCAGTAGCCCGATCCGGTAGCGCCTTAGCCATCGGCGGCCGGGGCCTTCATAGAATCCCGCTGGAACCTCGAAACCGAAAAAGTACTCGGGAGCGTGGCTCAGCGGTTCGCTCCACTGCCACCGGACCATGAGGCCGATGAAAATCACGCTACACGCTTGAAAGACGATCAGGGCCAGGCGCATTCCTCCGGCGTTCAACATGACGCTTCTCCTTGGCCAAGCAATCTCAATTCTTCCCGTACTGTGGCCGCAATCTCGCGGGGTTTGAGGCCAGAGAGAACCATCTCAGTGAGCGCGGTACGGAGGCGCTTACGCGCTTCCTCTTTGTCCTCCTCGCGCACGCAGCGGGATGAAACCACGGCCCCCGAGCCGTGTCGCACGGTGACGAGACCTTCTTCCTGGAGTTGCCGGTAGGCGCCGGCGATGGTGTTCAGGTTGACGCCCAGGTTCTTCGCCACATGCCGTACGGGAGGGAGGGCCATGCCTTCGCGCAGTTCGCCGCGTGCGATGAGAGTTTTGACCCCGTCGACGATCTGCCGATAAAGCGGCCTTTTGTCTTCGCCATCGATCTTCAGGAACATGGTGTCTAGTGTATGTATACTATATACACATGACGTGCGTCAACAAAATTCTTATCCACGCCTGCCCAATCCGACGATACTCGTCGTTCAAGTGGCGTTTCATCCAACTACTGCCGGCTTGTGGATCTAGAGTTCGATGCTCAGCAATTTGTCCTTAGCGCTTGTCATGTAATAACCATCCCAACCGCTCCCTGACGGTCGCGGCTCGCCAGGCTCTTAACGAGCCGCGACCGTCAGGGAGCGGTTGCCGGCAATTGGACTGGTTATTTCCTGTCATGCCCTTAGTACCCGAGCAACGGCGCCAGCCTGGCCCGCACCTCGTCCACCACTTCCGTTGTGCAGCGCCCGAGTTTTTCGGCGCGGCGCGCCTTCCAGTCGAGGCTCTTCACATGATCGGCCAGGATGACGCCGGTCACGCCTTGGCCGGCGGGAACAGCCACTTCGAATGGGTACCCCTTGGCCCGATTGGTGATGGGACATGCTAGCGCCAAGCCGGATTTCGCGTTGTACATTCGTGGACTCAGCACCAGTGCGGGACGCCGCCTTGCCTGCTCGCGGCCGGCTTGAGGGTCGAAGGTCAGCCGGACAAAATCACCGGCCTCCGGTACGAAGGCGGCCCTCACCAGGATTCCTCGCCTTGCGGCGGTCCCCAGTCGGTCTCCCGGTGACGATTCTCAGGCGTAATCCGAGCGACGAGTTCCGCCAGTTCGTACCTTCGCCGGGTTGGGCGCAGGGCGATGCCGCCGTCGCCGTCGAGAGCCAGAGCGACGCTATCTCCCTCGCCGATGCCGGCCTGTTTGGCGATTGCCAGCGGAATCCGGACGGCCAGGCTGTTCCCCCATTTCGAAACCGTGGTTTCATTTCGCATATGTATCTACTTTGAGTATACATCCGATCACCCGAAGAACGCCGGCGAGGACGCCGGCGTGGCAGGCCGGAGGCCCGCTCTACGGGAAACACGCGATTGCCTCGCGGCCCGTGGCGCCAATCAGGAGACCGGCGTTCCCGTGATGGCGCTGTCGCCCTCGGCGATGGCGGCGGCGACCGCGGCTACTTCGTTTTCCATGGCGCGGTCTCGGTCCTGGAAAGCCGCCATTTCGCGCACACGCTGGTGGACCCGGCGCGATCCTCGGCCGAGCTTGGCCGGGCCGCCGCGCAGGTCCACGGCTTGCGCCGAGGCCAGCAGGACCATGGCGGTTTCGTTGCGCAGGCATTCGAGCGCATCCATGGCGGTCACGGCGGCGTGCATGCCCAGGCTGACCACATCCTGGTTGTATTGCTCGGTGGGCAGGGAATGGATGGAACTCGGCCCGGCCAGTTGGCGGATGGCGCAGGCCAGGCTGGTGACGCTCAACTGCATGCCCTTGAAGCCGGAGTTCACGCCCGGCGCGGGGGTGAGATTGGCGGGCAGGCCGCCGCTGAAACGGTCGTCCACCATCAGAGCCACCAGGGCGTTGCCCCAATTCGACATGGAGGCATAGTCGATTTTCCAGCCATCGAGCACACGCGCGATATGGCCGCCGTAAAAGTTGCCGGCTTTATACATGACGCCGGTGTCGGGGTCGATTAACGGGTTGTCATTGGCCGAGTTGATCTCGCGCTCGATCACCGCGCGCGAATCTTCGAGGGCCTCCCAGACCTGGCCGAGGCCTTGCGGAACGCAGCGCAGCGAGTAGCAGCTCTGGCCGCCGGAGGCCTTGGTGTAGGCCGAGCCTTCGAGCAGGCCGCGCAACCATCCCGCCACGGCGATTTGTCCGGGATGGCCCTTGCGCTCATGGACCCAGGGATCGAAGGGCAGATCGGGGGCCTGCATGGCTTCGACCGAGAGCGCCACGGCCCCCAGCAGCGCGCGCAGAACGCGGAAAGAATCCACCTGGAGCAGGGCGGCCACGGCGGTCATCACGGTGGTCCCGTTGATCAGCGCCAGCCCTTCCTTGGGGGCGAAGCGGATGGGCGCCAGGCCGGCTGCCGCCAGCGCTTCGGAGGCGGGCAGGCGGCGGCCTCCGAATTCCGCTTCGCCCATGCCGGCCAGCACGCGGCCCATGTAGGCGGAGGGCATGAGGTCGCCGCTCGCTCCGACGGAGCCGTATCGCGGCGTCACTGGCGTCACGCCGCGGTTCAGCATGGCCAGGAGGGCGTCCACCAGCTCGGGCCGCACGGCCGAAGAGCCGGTGGCGAAAGTGACCGCGCGCAACAGGGCCGCGGCGCGCACCACGTCCCGTGGGAGCGGCTGGCCGGTGGCGCAGGCGATGTGGCGCAGCAGGTTGCTCTGCAACAGCTCCATCTCTTCGGGCGGCAGGCTGATGCCCACGTTGCCGCCGACGCCGGTGTTCACGCCATAGATGCGCTCGCCGCGCGCGACCAGCTCTTCGAGCTTCCGGCGGCCCAGCGCGACGCGCTCGCGGGCGGAAAGGGCAAGAGTGGCTTCGACCCCGTCGCGGGCCACGCGGGCGACATCTTCAATGGTGAGGGGGCGGGTGCCCAATTCCAATATTGCAGCCATGAGAGTAGGGTAGCGCGAAGAATGTCGGCAGGAATGCCGACATGGCAGCCTGGAAGGCCGCTCTACGGAGGGGAGCGTCTTGTCCGGAGCGTTTACTGCACCGAGAAGGTCTGCCTGGTTTCGCAGGTCTGGTTGCCCACGGCGTCCTTCACCTGGATCAGCATGGTGTACTCGGCGGGCTTGACGGTCTTAAGGCTGAGGTTCATGCTGGCTTGCATGTAGGGTTTGGGATAGAAGGATTCGCTTTGTTCCAGGGCCGGGTCCCCCTTCCAAAGCACGTTGCCGCTGATGCTCAGAATGGATACCACGTAGCTGATGTCCACCTTGTTGTTGGGGCCGAACTTGAAACCGACGATATTGAATCTTGCCCAGAGATCGTCGCTTGTGCGGTAGGCCGCCTTGGGCATGGGCTGAACGTCGTCTTCTCCGCGGTAGAACCGGAAGCCGCGGACCACCAGCTTTTCGCTGGGCTCCACCACGGTTCCGCGCATGCGGAATGGCACGGCCAGCTCCGCCGACGTCTTAGCCTCCAGATCGTCCAGTTTGATGACAATCTTGTAGTCCCCGGGCGGGACCAGGGGCGGGGTGGGCAGCGCGACCTCGATCTTGGGCTGCCACTCCTTATCCTGGGGCAGCACCTCGGCTTCCATTTCGTTCTTGTAGATCTCGGCGATGGGTACGCCCTTGGGGTCGAACGCCTGGACCGAATACGCCAGCCGGATCTTCTGTTCCGCGCTCTTGGCGAAGCCGGAGACGCGGCAGGAGAAGAACAGGGTTTCGCCGCCAATGTGTTCATAGCCGGGCGGAAGCGGGTCGCCGCCCTCCATCTGGCTGATGACGGGCTTGACGATTTCGAGGGCCGCGACGCCCGGGGCTGGGGAAAGGAGGGCCGCACAGGCAACAACCGCGAGGAGCCGCATGGAAAGAACCTCCTTTTCGATTTTACGCCCTTGTTGGCGGGCTGGGCGCGCAGGTCAACCGCTCCGTCGCGGTCGCGGCTCGGAGCGGGGAACGGGTCCTGACGGGATGGCGCCGGCGGCGGGTGTCAGCGGCGGGTTTACGCGCGGGCGGCATATAGGTAAAATACGTGCAGCGCGCCGCCGGAATGCCAGACGGGGCCGGTGAGGCTGCGCGGGCCCGCCGTTTCCGGCGCGATGAGGAATCTGAAAGGAGCAATTTCATGCTTAGAAGGCGCTTCCTGAAGTCGTTGGCCGCGGCCCCGGCCGCCGGTCTCTGCCATTGGCCGCTCGCATTCCCATGGGAGGCGATGGCGCAACAACGAGGTGGGATGGCTCCGGCCGACCCCTTCAAGCCCAGTGAAGGGGCCAACCATCCCCTCGGCGACGGACAGGGAATCCACCCGGGCAGGGTGGCGTGGGTTCGCGATGCGACGGCCACCAGTTGGGACGGCCTCACGGGCCACTGGTGGGATGACGCAAACACCAACCAAAAAGCGGTCCACGGCATGACGTCCCGGCTGCTCCAGGATCTAACTGGAAGGAAGGACGACAAACAGGCATGGGACGCGCTGTTCCGGAGTTTCAACGAGGCGCATAAGCTGGGGAATTCCGGATATCGTCCAGGGGAGCGAATCGCGATCAAGGTCAACTGCAACCAGGACCGTTCGCCGGTGTGGGGCGCGGGGCCCAGGGGACCGCAGAACGGCCTACCGAGTCCTCACGCCGTGTTGTCCCTGGTGACTCAACTGATCGAGATGGGCGGGGTGCGAGGCGAAGACATCATGATCTACGATGTCGCCAGCCCTCGCGACATCGGTCCGGAGATTTACAACAGGATCCGGGCCAATTCCAATGCGCAATACCAAGCGGTGAAGTATCTGGTTGGCGACGACTACAAACTGGGCGGCCGCATGTCCCCGACGCCGGACATGGCCAACCCCATCCGGTTCGCCAAGGCGGATCTGCCGACGGGCTATCTGGCGAGGGAGGTGACCGAGGCGAAGTACATGATCAACATGGCGCTGCTGCGGCCGCACGGCATGGCCGGCGTCACCTTGACCGGAAAGAACCATTTCGGTTCGGTTTACTTTCCGAACGATGGCGGCTGGTCGCCAAGGATCCTGCACAACAGCGTCCTGCGGACCCAGCCAATGGGTTCTTACAACGCCCTGGTGGACCTGATCGGGCATCGCCATCTGGGCGGCAAGACCATGCTGTTTATCCTCGATGGGCTTTATACGGCGGAGCACAATGAAGCCAGCGTTTTCAAGTGGGCCTCCTTCAACAACCACTGGGCCTCCAGCCTGTTGATGTCGCAGGACCAGGTGGCGCTCGACTCGGTGGGGTTGGATCTTCTCGCGAGCGAGCCCCGCGCCACCGAGGTCCGCGGCGCGGCGGACAATTACCTGCACGAAGCGGCGCAGGCGGCGAAGCCCCCGTCGGGCGCGGTCTACAACCCCGATGGCGGTGGAGTGTTGACCAGCCGCGGCGCGCATGAGCACTGGAACAACGCGACGGCCCGAAAGTACACGCGCAATCTGGGCGGGAAAGAAGGCATCGAACTGATTGCCCAGGCGTAGCCTTTCTGTGCCCTTGTGGGACAGAAGATCGGTTTTCGTCGTCTGTCAACGCGCCCGACAGACCGCGGAAACCGATGGTCTGTCCCACTTAGGAGAATTCTCTATGGATGACGCTCGAATCACACGCAGAACAGCGCTGGCGGCCGTTGGCGGTATGGGTCTTTCCCGCTCGGCAACGGCTCAAGGCGATAAGTACCCCAGGAATCTCACTCGCGAGGATGTGGATCGATGGATGACCGAGTTATCCAATTGGGGTAAGTGGGGCAAAGACGACCAGGCCGGAACGGTCAACCTGATCACCAACGCCAAACGCAAGGCGGCCGCGGCGCTGGTGCGCGAGGGCGTCAGCGTTTCCATGTCGCTCGATGCGGATTTGCCCAAAGAGGGCCCCACCAGCCCTCCGCCGCCTGGCCCGGCGGGCGGCGCTGCGCGAGGCGGCGCACCGCAGGGCGCGCGGGGCGCGGGAGGCGGCGGCATCGAACGGGCCACCTGGACACTGGCATCGAGACCTCCCGGACCGGAGCCCCGCGATGTGGCGGCGTACGTGGTGGACACCATCTCGGTTTCTTACCACGGCAATAACACCACGCACCTCGATGCGCCCAGCCACCTGTATTACAAGGGCCAGATCTACAATGGGTATCCGCAGACCAGCTACACCGATCGCGGCGCCGGCAAAGACGACGCCATGATATTCAAGAATGGCATTCTCACGCGCGGCGTCCTGTTCGACATCCCCAAGCTGAAGGGCGTGCCGTATCTGGGCGACGATGAGCCGATCTACGCGGAAGACCTGGAAGCGTGGGAGAAGAAGGCGGGCTTCCGAGTGGAGTCCGGCGATGCGCTCCTGGTTCGCACGGGACGCTGGGTGCGGGTGAAGGAGAAAGGCCCGCTGGATCTGAATCGGGCCACGCCGGGGCTCTATGCCTCGTGCGTGAAGTGGCTGCGGGAACGAGGCGTGGCGATCCTGGGGAGCGACGTGGTGCAGGACGTCAGGCCCTCGCGGGTGGAGGGCGTGAACCAGCCGATTCATCAAATGTGTTTGCGGGCTCTGGGCCTGCCTCTTATCGATAACGCGGATTTGGAGGCGCTGAGCGAAGCCGCCGCCCAGCGCCGCCGATGGACCTACTTGCTCACTATGAATCCGCTGCGCGTTCCGGGGGCCACCGGCGGACCAGTCAACCCGATCGCTACGTTCTGAGATTGTGGGGCAGGCGCTTCCGCCTGCCAACCGGATGCCCGAGCTACGCTCGGCTTGACAGGCGAAAGCGCCTGTCCCACCGTGCCCGGCCCCTACAGCGCTTGCGTTACCCGCGCAGGTAGGGCTTCATGAACTGATCCCAGGCTTCGCGAACAGCCTGTTTGTCGGCCTCGCTCAGCGGGCCGCCGGCGCCTGCCGCTCCACCGCCGCCTCCCGCGCCTCTACCGCCGCGTCCGCCGCCAGCGCCGGCGCCGCCGCCTCCTCCCATGCCGCCGCGGGTCTTGGTGGTTTCCTTGAACATGCCCCGCATTACCATGAGATACCCCGAAGCGCCGGTGATGCTATTGAATGCCTGGATTCTGCCAAACATATCGAATGCTTCCGCCTTCTTGCCCGCGTGCCAAAGGTCGAACGCGGCGGCGTAGAAATCGGCCAGCACGGTGGTGGGGCAGTGGCCGGAGAAGCCCAGCCGCATCTCGTCGATCATGGTGCGGACGCCGTTCCCGGAGAACACGGCCAGCTTATCGTTGGTCCGCTCGCGGATTTGGGAGACGCGCTCCAGGGGATTGCCGGCCTCATCCTTGACGCACTTCATGGTGGGAATCTGGCGGGACATCTCGACCAGTAAATCCACGGTGGTGCTGCCCTGGGTCTGCACGATGAGCGGCAGGTCGGTGGCTTTGCCGATGGTCTTGTAATACTCGAGCATGGTGTTGTCGTCGGCTTTGGCGGGAGGCAGGGAGACGATCGCGTCGGCGCCGTGACCGGCTGCGTGCCTGGCGTAGGCCACGGATTTCTCGATGTTGCCTTCCTTATCCTGGACGCCGATCACGAGCGCGGTCTGGCCGCCTTTCCCAGCCGTCAGAATGGCCTCCGCGCCATCGAGCCTTTCCTTTTCGGAGAGCGTGTCCCAGCCGCTGGCGATCTGCGGCCAGGCGAAGCCGTGAACCTTGTACCGGTTGCAGAATTTCACTTCGTTCTGGAGGCATTCCAGATCCAACTGGTCGGATGGCGTCACGGGCGTCTGGCCTATGGGAAAAACGCCGCGCAGTGGTTTGGCCGGGGCGGCGCCGCCGCTTCGGGCCAGCGCCAATCCCAGGGCGCCGCCGCCCAATGTCCGCAGGAACGCGCGCCTGCCGGGAATCTGTGAATCGCAATTCATCGGCTTGTATCCTTTCGATCTAACGACCGTAGCAAAACTGTAGCGAATCCAGGCGCGCTCGTCAATCGCCTCGGGTTGCCTATTGGTATCCCTTTATCCCATTCTGGCCTTTCCGCTTGGTTGACTTCCGCATTGTTGCGCGATAGATTAAACCTGCAAACATACTTGCGAAGCATGCTGAGAAGCCCGGACGCCATTGGTGTCCGCACCAACAAGCCAACCCCGTCGATTCAAAGCCTGGATCGTGGTCTGATGATCCTGGAAGCCGTGGCCAGATCGCGCCGCCCGGTGGCCACCGCGGAGTTGGCCGAGCTTCTGGCGATTGACCACAGCAGCGCGTTCCGGTTGGCCAATACGCTGAAGCGGCGTGGATTCCTGGCCTGTCCCGGCGGCAGGACGGACTACGTGCTGGGCCCCGCCATCTGGCGTCTGTCCCGCCAGTACGACTGGAGCAACATGCTGGTCCGCGTCTGTCGCGAGCACCTGAAACGGCTGGCCGGCGAAGCCGGGGAGACCGCCCATCTGGCGGTGAGGGAAGGCCGGCAGGCGTTGTTCGTGGATCACGTCACGGCCAACCATGTGATTGTGGTCTCCGGACAGACGGGCGAGTCGGTCCCCCTGCACTGCACGGCGCACGGCAAGGCCCTGCTGGCGGACTTTGGGAAGCTCCAACTGGAGGCGCTTTTCGGGGCCCCGGAACTCTCGGCCGGCGCCGGGGACGCCGTCGTTTCGCTCGACCGGCTGGCGGAAGTCTGCCGCCGGACGAAAGCGCAGGGGTATGCCACGGACAATGAGGAGTTTCACGAAGGGATCCGCTGCGTGGCCGCCCCCATCCGCGACAAGGATGGCGCGGTGATTGCGTCCATCGGGATCTCCGCCCTATCGGCGCGGTTGCCCGAGTCCGGTTTCCGCTCCAGTGGAGAATTGGCGTCGAGAGTGGCGCGGGAAATCAGCGACGTCCTGGGCGGCGAGGTGCGAGACACTGCGCCGGAAGCCGCCCGTGCGACTCGATCCGCCGCGGGCGCCGATCGCCTGCATGTACGTTGAAGTCCTAAGGAGCCACACGGCATGAAGGTCGGATTCATCGGGTTAGGCAACATGGGAATGCCAATGGCGCGGAACCTGATCCGCGAGGGGCACTCTTTGACCGTCCACAACCGCACCCCTGGCCGGGCCGAGCAGCTCGCCGCCGATGGGGCTACGGTGGCAGGCTCCGCGGCGGAGGCCGCGCGCGGGGCCGAAGTGGTGGTCACCATGCTGGCCGACGACCGGGTTCTTTCAAGCGTCATCTTCGAACAAGGCGTGCTGGACGCCATGGCCCCGGGCGCCATTCACCTGGGGATGAGCACCATTGGAGTCGGCTTTTCGCGGAGACTGGCGGAGGCCCACGCCGCAGCCGGGCAGGGCTACGTAGCCGGGCCGGTCTTTGGCCGTCCCGATGCCGCCGCGGCCGCCCGGCTGTGGGTGGTGGCGGCCGGCGCCGCGCCGCACATCGAAGCCTGCCGTCCTCTTATGGAAGCGGTGGGACGGGCGGTGTCCGTGGTGGGCGCCGACCCTTGGGTGGCCAATGTCGTCAAGGTAACCGGGAACCTGCTGATCGCCTCCACCATCGAGGCCTTGGGCGAAGCCTTCGCGCTGCAACGCAAGTGGGGCGTGGAACCGCGCGCCTTCCTGGAAGTGGTGAACGGGGCGTTGTTCAACTCGCCGCTCTACGCCAATTACGGAGGCTTGATCGCGGACGAGAAATATGAGCCCGCCGGTTTCAGGCTGCGTTTGGGCCTGAAGGACACGCGCCTGGCGCTGGAGGCAGCCGACGCGGTGTCGGTCCCGCTGCCTCTGGCCAGCTTGTTGCGCGACCACTTTCTGGCGGCCGTCGCCAACGGCAAGGGCGACATGGATTGGGCGGCGCTGGCCCTGCTGGCCGCCGAAAACGCCGGTTTGGGCAAGGCCGGCCCAGCGAATGGGGATTGAGCGCCGGTTTGACCGGTGGATGAAAGACCAGGTTCTTGAGAAAGGGAGTTATGCACAGAAAAAAGACCAATCTCTACGTAGTAGGTTTGTTCGTCACCATCGTTCTTCTGCAATTCCCGCCGGCCAACGCGGCGGCGCCAATCAAAGTCGAGACTCAGAACCTGCTGGTCTCGGTGGACGCCGCCAACTGCCGCTGGTCGGTGGAAGTGAAAGGGACGCCGATGAGGATGAACGATGTCTATTTCCTCCCCGGCGACGACCCATCGGGCTGGAAAGTGACCAGTTCGGTCGACAACGCCGACTCCAACAACCTCGGACAGTTCGCCACGGTCACGCTGCGCGGGACAAAGCCCGGACAACTCGATTTCGATTACCGGATCTTCGCCAGCAAGACCGGGAACGACATTCTGGTCAGCCTGGGCCGCTCGAACAAGACCGGCAAGACGGTGGACGTCGACGACATGGATTACTTCGTATCGCGCGATGCGCGGCTGGGCGGCACGAACGACAAGTGGGTCACCCTGGGAACCCAGTCCCGCAATCGCGATTACTACGAGCTGTGGAACGTGATCAATTTGATCACGCCCAAGACCTACGCGGTGAATCACGTGGTCAGAGACAAAGACACGGGGAACAGCCTGTTAATGGGGCACGTAACCACCATCAAGGGCGCATCGCGGTTTGAAGTGCGGTCCGGCTGGAACGGGAAGGTTCCGGACCGGATGCAGGTTCGGGGATATTGCAGTTACAAAGTGACTATGCCCACGGGAAAGAGCTTTCCCGGGGAGAAGCTGCTTGTCGACTTCAATACCGACGCGCTCCGCGCCATGGAACACCAGGCGGACCTGATCGCGATCGCGCACGACATACGTCTCAAACAGCGGCGGCCCATCAACCTGGACGATAAGGAACTGGTGGCGAATAACTACAGCCGCTTCCACGGATGGATGTCCGGCGGCAACAACGCCAGCGCCAAGAAGTTCTTCGACGACAATGGCCTGACCGATTTCTACTGGGGGATGGGCGGCCCCGGCCCGCAGGGGAGTTTTGGAATCTATGGCATGGGCGGAGGCACGCAGGGGCGCCCGTCACGGGTGAATTATCCGGATGAATGCTACCTGCCGGTACACACGGTCAAGTACGACGGGGAGAGAGTCATCGATTTTTCCAATCCTCTGACCGTGAAGCTCGAGCGCGAGCGCATTCTGAAGTGGGTGACCGGCCAGGAGAAGGACACCGGCCGGGCGGAGATGGACTTTGCGGATTGGTGGGACAAGTGGCCCGGACAGTTCGACCCCTTTATGAGCGCGCTCGAAACCTACCACGCGGCGGGCCTGCCGTGGCGCGAAGCGATAGACAAGATGGCCCCGCGGATGGTGATCCGCTCCAACATGCAGCCCGTGGATCATTCCTACGGAATTGTAGATATCCTGCGGGCTTCGGAGGACGCCGATCACGGTTACGAGACGGGGGACTCGACTTTGGCGCAAACGGAGTTTACGGGGTTGTTCACCGAAACGGTGCTGGGCACGACGAACCGTTTTTTCTACAACGGCCGCGTGTTCTGGAACGACGGCGACGGCTTCCATATCTACAAGTACAATTCATCCGATAAGAAGGACTTCACCGCCCAGGAGGCGAAGGTGGACGCGACCTTCCACGCCATGGCCGGCAACACGTTATTCGTATCGGAAGCCTTCAACGTGCCCTATCCTCCCGACCGGATTGAACTGCTGAAAAGGATCAGCCCGCCGACGATGGATACGGGCTATCCCGTCGACTTATTCGCCCACAAGCCGGCGCGCGTGTGGAATATGCCCGTGGAACGGCCTTTTGGAAACTGGAACATCCTGACGGTTTTCAATTTCACGGGAGCGAATCCGAGCCGCACGTACACCACCTCATTGGACGCGGCGAAGGACCTGCGCCTGGACGCGAACAAAGAGTACATAGTCTATGAGTTCTGGAGCAAGAAACTCATCGGGACGTTCAAGGGAACGTTCAAGACGCGCCCGCTGGCTCCATACGACGTGGACATCTATAGCGTCGTCGAGAAGCAGAGCCGGCCGGTGTTGATTTCCACGAGCCGGCATATCCGGCAGATGGCGTTCGACATCAAGGACATGGCTTACGACGGCCAGCAGCGGATGCTGAGAGGTATTTCGCGCGCGGTGAAAGGCGACCCGTATCAATTGCGCGTCTACGTTCCGGACGGCTTCGCCGCCAAGCGCGTGGAGTTATCCGAGGGCCTCACGGGGAAGATGGCGACCGAGGGCAATCTGCTGACCGTGGACTATACGTCGTCAACGGGCAAAGATGTGGAATGGAAAGTGTTCTTCTAGGAGCGCGGCGCGGGGGCGAGGCATGCCTCGCCCCTACAAACTGGGCTGAAGGGGCCGGGCATGCCCGGCCCGCCGGCGAAGGATTAGCGGAGAAAGGGAGTTCATATGAGAGCCACGACTGGCATTCGCGTACTTGCATTGCCGTTCATCGTGATGCTGTGTCCACCGATGGGAGCGGCGGCGCCAATTAAAGTCGACACGCAGAATCTGCTGGTTTCGGTCGACGCCGCCAACTGCCGCTGGTCGGCGGAAGTCAAGGGGACGCCGATGCGGATGAACGATGTGTACTTTCTCCCCGGCGACGACCCTTCGGGTTGGAAAGTGACGAGCTCCGTCAACAACGCCGACGCCAACAAGTTCGGATCGTTCGTCACGGTGACGCTGCGCGGGAAGAAGCCTGGACAGCTCGATTTCGAGTACCAGATTTCGGTGAGCAAGACCAACAACGACATCCTTGTCAGCCTGGGCCGTTCGAACAACACCGGCAAGGCAGTGGATGTAGGGGACATGGACTACTTCGTGTCGAACGACGCGCGCCTGGGCGGCTCCACTGAGAAATGGACCAGTCTGGGAACCATGTCTCAAAACCGCGAGTATTACGACCTTGCCCCGGTGACCAGTTTCGTCACTCCCAAGATGTACCAGGTGAATCACGTGATCAAAGACATGGATACGGGCAACAGCCTGTTGATGGGGCACGTGACAATCACCAAGGGGGCATCGAGGTTTGAGGTGGCGGAGGGCTGGCAAGGCAAGACTACCGACCGGATGAAGGTCCGGGGATACTGCAGCTATAAAGTCACCATGCCTTCGGGCAAGAGCTTCGCTGGAGAAAAGCTGCTCATCGACTTCAATGCCGATGCGCTTCGCGCCATGGAGCACCAGGGAGACCTGATCGCGCTGGCGTACGACATCCGGCTCAAACAGCGGCGGCCGATGGATCTCAACGACCGGGAATTGGTCTCGAACAACTTCAGCCGCTTTCATGGATACCTGTCCGGCGGCAGCGAGGCCAATGCGGACAAGTTTTTCAAGGCGCATGGTCTGAACGATTTCTACTGGGGGCTGGGAGGGCCCAGCCGGCAAGGGAGTTTTGGGTTATATGGTCTGGGGGGCGACCGGCAGACGCCCGACGCGGTCATTCCGCCCGCGGGCGCCGCCCGGCCAGCGGCGGGGCAGCCGGCATCGGGAGGCCGCGGGACCGCAGGGGGACGGGGCGCGCAGCCAGCCGGCGGGGGGCCCGGCCGGACCAGTTACCCGGACGAGTGCTACCTTCCGATACACGCCCGGTACTACGGGATGACGATGGGGACAAGGGTCATCGACTTTTCCAATCCGCTGACAATCAAGCTGGAGCGCGAGCGTGCGTTTCAATGGGTGGTCGGTCATGAGAACGAAACGGGCCGGGCAGAAATGGACTTTGCGGACTGGTGGGACAAGTGGCCCGGGCAGTACGACCCATTTATGAGTGCGCTCGAGACCTATCGCGCGGCGGGGACCCCTTGGCGCGAGGTGATCGATCAAAAGGCGCCGCGAAGGGTGATCCGGTCGAATATGAACGTGGTCGATCATACCTACGGAATTGTGGACATCGACCGGGTTTCGAACGACGCCGACCACGGATATGAGGAGGGCGACGGCTGGCGCTTGTGGTTCACCGAATCCCAACTGGGTTCTTCCATCCGGTTCTTTTACAATGGCCGCGTGTTCTGGAACGACGGCGACGGTTTCCATGTGTTTAAGTCGCAGCCGATCGATGAATCGGCCGGGCGCTTCAACTATGGCCAGGCGAAGGTGGATTCGAACTTCCATGCCATCGCCGGAAGCACGCTCTTTCTGGAGGAGTCTTTTAATGAGGAATACCCCGCGGACCGGATCGAGCTGCTGAAGCGGATCAGCCCGCCGACTCCGGATGTGTCCTATCCGGTGGACTTATTCGTCCGGAAGCCAGCGCAGATCTGGAACATGCCGGTGGAACGTCCCTTTGGAAAGTGGAATGTCCTGAGCGTTTTCAATTTCACCGCCAAAACGCCTCGCGAGGGTTTCACTTACACGACCCCCACGACCCGGGCGCTGATTAGTAATTTCACGGTTCCGCTGGATGCGGCGAAGGACCTGCGCCTCGATCCGGACAAAGAGTACATCGTCTATGAGTTCTGGAGCAAGAAGCTGATCGGGACATTCAAGGGTACTTTCACGCCGCGTGGGGTGAAGCCTTACGATTGCGACATCTACAGCATCGTCGAGAAACAAGACCGGCCGGTGCTGATCTCGACCAGCCGCCATATCCGGCAGATGGCGTTTGACATCAAGGACCTGGCTTACGAAGGCGGGCAGCGGATGCTGCGTGGCGTTTCGCGCGCGGTGGCGAACGATCCGTATCAGTTGCGGATTTACGTTCCCGACGGATTCACGGCAAAACGCGTGGAATTGTCCGGCGGACTGGCGGCGAAGATGGCGACGGACGGACATCTGCTGACGGTGGACTACACAGCGTCCGCCGGCAACGATGTGGAGTGGAAGGTCTTCTTTTAAAAGGGCGGTTGGCAGGCGGAAGCGCCTGCCCCACAAGGATGGGCAGACGCTCGCATTTGGAGACAGCCATGAAGAATGAGCATGGAGCGGCGGGTTCCCTGAGCCGGCGCAGTTGGCTGGGGCAGACGGTTGGGGCGGCCGGCATCCTATCGGCGTTGGGGCCCGCGGGCCAGGCAGCCGCTAAAGAGCCGCCGGCGGGCGGCGGCCGCGTCAGGGATACTTTCGACTTCGGCTGGAAGTTTTTCAAGGGGGATGCGCCCGGCGCGCAGCAGCCGGATTTCGCGGACGCGGGCTGGGTTGACGTGGACTTGCCGCACGATTTCAGCATCGAGGGGCCTTTTAGCGCGAATACGCCGTCAAGGGAAGGCGGTTATCTGCCCATGGGGATCGGCTGGTATCGGAAGCGATTCGGCATTCCGGAATCTTACAGAGACAAGAAGGTAGTCATCGAGTTCGAGGGCGTTTATCAGCTCAGTGAGGTGTGGATCAACGGTCAGTATCTGGGCAAACGGCCGTACGGGTACATCGGTTTTTCTTACGATGTCACTCCGCATTTGAAATATGGCGGGGACAACGTGATTGCGGTCAAGGCGGACAACTCTTTGCAGCCGAATTCCCGCTGGTACACGGGCTCGGGGATCTACAGGCACACCTGGCTGCTGGTTACGAACAAGCTACACGTCGCCGACGGCGGTACGTTCGTCACCACGCCCCAGGTTGGCGCGAGTTCTTCGACTGTCCAGATCAAGACCAGGATTCGGAATGAGGGTAACAGCGAAGCCAAGTGCACGCTGGCCACCAGCATACTGGACAGGGATGGGAAAGCGATCGAGAGCGCGTCGGCGAGCCAGAGTATAGCGGTTAACGGAGAATACGAGTTTGTGCAGCAGGTGACGGTGGACAAGCCCAACCTGTGGTCGCCGGCCAATCCCTACTTGTACAAAGTGCGCGGCGCGGTGAAGGACAAGAGCGGAGTAGTGGACGTGTACGAAACCCCGTTCGGCATTCGCGAGGCCGTCTTCGATGTGGACAAGGGGTTTCTGTTGAATGGCAAGCAGGTCAAACTGAACGGCGTCTGTCTGCACGACGAGGCGGGTTCGGTGGGAATGGCGGTCCCGGAACGGGTTTGGGAACGGCGGCTGGTGAAGCTGAAGGCCATGGGCTGCAACTCGATTCGGACGGCTCATAACCCTCACGCGCCGGAATTCATGGACCTGTGCGACAGATTGGGCCTCATGGTGATGAATGAGGTCTTCGACGAGTGGAAGCAGAACAAGACTCGATACGGATACGGGTTGTACTTTGACGAATGGTGGGAGCGGGACGTGACGAGCTTCGTCCGCCGCGACCGGAACCGCCCTTCCGTGGTGCTGTGGAGCGCGGGCAATGAGATCGGCGAGCAAGTCACCATTGACGGCGTCGAGATGGTCAGGAAGATGGTGGGGATCTTTCACAAGGAGGACCCTACGCGGCCGGTTACCATGGGCTGCGACAGGATCGCGGCGAATCTGACGGGACGTGAAGTCGGCACGCCGCCGGAGTTTCTCGATGTGCTGGACGTGGCTGGCTACAACCATTGGGGGCGCCGGCGCGAGCGGGCCGAGAAATACTACAGCGACGACCGGCACGCGTTTCCCAAGAGAAAGTTCATCGGCACGGAGAACGGGGTTATGGGCGGCGTCAGGGGCCTGCCGTTCATCCCCATGACCGTGGCTCCCGGGGTGACCTTGAGCGGGAGCGCCAATCGAGGGACCGATGTCGAGATGGCGTGGAAGTTTACGCGGATCTACGACTACGCGACGGGCGACCACATGTTCGCGGGGATTGACTTCATAGGCGAATCCGTGTGGCCGGCGAAGAACTCGTCCTCGGGAGTGCTGGACACCTGCGGCTTCGAAAAGTCCGGTTACTACTTCTATCAGAGCCAGTGGACGGATAATCCGATGCTCCACTTATTCCCACACTGGAATTGGAAGGGCAGGGAGGGAGAAGTCATACCGGTATTCTGTTACACGAACTGCGATGCCGTGGAACTGTTCGTGAACGGCAAGTCCTTTGGAGTGGAGGGTTATTGGTTCCCGCGCGTGGGGTACTGGCCACCCCAGCGGGAGGGGCGGAGCACAGCCCCGCGCACCACCTCGGATCTGCACCTGACATGGACCGTGCCTTATGAACCGGGCACGCTGAAAGCCGTGGGCGTCAAGGACGGGAAGGTGGTGGTCGAGGTGGAGGTGGCGACGGTGGGAGAACCGGCTGCCATCGACATTTCCGTCGACAGGGATTCGATAGCGGCCGACCGCCGGGACGTGGCTCACTTCACGGTGAAGATACTCGACGCGCAGGGCAGGGTAGCGCCGCTGGCGGACAATGAAGTCACCTTCGAGATTCAAGGCGAGGGAAAGATCATAGGGGTGGACAACGGAAACCCGGTGAGTCATGAGGATTTCAAGGGCAGCCGCAGGAAGGCGTTCAACGGGCTGTGCCTGGCCATCGTGCAATCGACGGCCAAGGCGGGGCGTATTCAAGTGACGGCGACTTCGCCCGGGCTGAAGTCAAGCAGCGTCACCATTACTACTTCCGCTGCATGACCCGAGGCGCCGTTTTTGACGCGGAGACGCGGAGAAGAAGAACGCGGATGGAGTGACGGTTAAAGACGTTCTGGAGAAGAGCATGAAAAACGACAATGAAGCGACGAATTCCCTGAGCCGGCGCAGTTTGCTGGGGCAGGCGGTTGGGGCGGCCGGCATTCTGTCGGCCTTGGAATCCACGGGCCAGGTAAACGCGCAAGCGCCGCCGGCGGGCGGCGGCCGCGGGGGGCCCCGCGTCAGGGATTCCTTCGACTTCGGCTGGAAGTTTTTCAAGGGGGATGCGTCCGGCGCGCAGCAGACGGATTTCGCGGATGCGAGTTGGAAAGACGTGGATCTGCCTCACGATTTCAGCATCGAGGGGCCCTTCAGCCAGGATGCGCCGGCAAGGGGGCAAGGCGGCTTTTTGCCTACCGGCGTCGGCTGGTATCGGAAGCATTTCAACGTTCCCGAATCTTACAGAGGCAGAAAGGTGAGCGTCGAGTTCGACGGCGTTTACCAGCTCAGCGAGGTGTGGATCAATGGTCAGTATCTTGGCAAGCGGCCTTACGGATACAGCAGTTTCGACTACGATCTCAGTCCGCACCTGAAGTATGGCGGCGATAACGTAATGGCCGTCAAGGCGGACAACTCCCACCAGCCTAATTGCCGCTGGTACTCGGGCTCCGGGATTTACAGGCACACCTGGCTGTCGGTTACAAACAGCGTGCACGTAGCCCGCTGGGGCACGTTCGTCACCACGCCCGAGGTGGACATGGGTTCGGCCACGGTCCAAATCAAGACCCGGATTCAGAACGAAAGCCAGAACGCCGCCGAGTGCCGGATCACCAGCACCATTTTGGACCGGGATGGGATTCCCGCCGTGGGCGCGCAGGTGAGCGAGAGCAAGAGCATCGCGGCCAACGGAGAGTACGAGTTCGTGCAGCGGATACGGGTGGTCCAGCCGAACTTATGGTCGATTGAGGATCCGTATCTATATAAGGTGCGTACTTCGCTGATGGATCAGGGTTCCGACTCATACGACACGGTTTTTGGAATTCGACGGGCCGAGTTCGACGTGGACAGGGGCTTCCTGCTGAATGGCAAGCAGGTGAGATTGAACGGCGTCTGCGTGCATCACGACGGCGGATCGGTGGGGGCGGCCGTACCAGAGCGGGTTTGGGAGCGGCGGCTGGAAATATTGAAGGCGGCGGGCGTCAACTCGATTCGGACCGCGCACAACCCTTATGTACCGGAATTCCTGGAGCTATGCGACAAGTTGGGCTTCATGGTGATGAACGAGGTCTTCGACGAGTGGAAACAGGGCAAGACGGCAAACGGCTACGGCCAGTACTTCGACGAATGGTCGGAGCGGGACATAACGAACTTCGTTCGGCGAGACCGGAACCACCCTGCCGTCCTGCTGTGGAGCGCGGGCAATGAGATCGGCGAGCAAGCCGCCGCTAACGGCGTGGAGATGGTCAAGAGGCTGGTTGACATCTTTCACAGGGAGGATCCTACCCGGCCCGTGACCATGGGTTGCGACAGGATCGCGGCGAATTTGACCGGACGTGAGGTCGGCACGCCGGCGGAGTTCCTCGCGGTCCTGGACGTGGTTGGCTACAATTACTCGGACCGGCGGAGTAAGCGGGCGGAAACCTATTACAGCGACGACCGTCACGCGTACCCGCAGCGGAAGTTCATCGGCACGGAAAACGGGTCCATGGGCGGCGCCAGAGGCGACTATTCCGAGCTTGTCCCGACAAATTCCGGATCGGCGCCGCGCAGGCGCGGCACTCGAGGGACCGATTTCGAGCAGTTGTGGAGGTTCCGGAGAACCTACGAATACGTATCCGGCGACCATATGTGGACCGGTATCGACCACCTGGGCGAGGCCCAGTGGCCTTCCAAGGGCTCGGCCGCGGGAGTGCTCGATACCTGCGGCTTCGAAAAGGACGGTTACTATTTCTGTCAGAGCCAGTGGACGGACAAACCGATGGTTCACCTGTTCCCTCACTGGAACTGGAAGGGCAAGGAAGGAGAAGTCATCCCGGTGCTCTGTTACACCAACTGCGACACCGTGGAGTTGTTTGTAAACGGCAAGTCATTCGGCGTACAGGGTTACTGGTTCCCGCGCGTGGGGTATTGGGGTCAGACGGTGGCACGGACCACCGTTCCACGCACCACCTCGGATCTGCACCTGACATGGACTGTCCCCTATCAACCGGGCACGCTCAAGGTGGTGGGCACTAAGGATGGAAAAGTCGTCGTCACCGAGGAAATCGCGACCACGGGAGAGCCGGCGACGATCGCGCTCTCCGTCGACAGGAACGTCATAACGGCCGACCGCAGGGATGTGGCTCACTTCATAGTCAAGGTACTCGATGCGCAGGGCAGGGTCGTGCCGACGGCCAGCAATGAGGTCACCTTCGCGGTTCAAGGCGAGGGCAAGATCATCGGGGTGGACAACGGTAACCTGGCGAGCGATGAGGATTACAAGGGCAACCGCAGGAAGGCGTTCAATGGGTTGTGCCTGGCGATAGTACAGTCGACGGCCAAAGCGGGCCGGATTCAAATGACCGCGACTTCGCCGGGGCTTAAGCCGGCAAGCGTGGTAGTGACTACTAAGACATAGCGCTTCGGGCCGGGCGTGCCCGGCCCCTACGGCGAGGCATAGCGCCGCCGCGTGTTGCATGTGAAAAGGCAGGGAGATGAGAAGAGTTTCCAGTTCGGTGGTTGTGGCAGCGGCCTTCACTGCGCTGGTGGCGTTCGCCCAGGTTAAGGAGCAGCCGATTCCGCGCCTGGTGAAGAAAGACGGGCGCTACGCTTTGTTTGTGGATGGCGCTCCCTACTTCATTTTGGGCGCGCAGGTGAATAACTCGAGCGGCTGGCCCGGCGTGCTTCCGAAGGTGTGGCCGGCCATGGAGTTCATGCACGCGAACACGGTCGAAATCCCGGTTTACTGGGAGCAGTTCGAGCCCAAGCAGGGGCAGTTCGACTACAGCGTGGTCGATACGCTCCTGACCCAGGCTCGCGCCCATAAACTGCGCCTGGTGCTGCTGTGGTTCGCCACGTGGAAGAACGGCAACCCGCACTACATACCGGAATGGATGAAGCTGGCTCCGGAGCGTTATGCGCGGGTGGTGGACAAGAGCGGCCGCCCGGCCGATGTGCCCTCGCCCTTTGCCGCCGCCTCGCGCGAGGCGGACGCCAAGGCATTTACCGCGTTGATGCGTCATCTCAAGGCGGCGGACCCTCAGCGCACCGTGCTGATGGTGCAGGTGGAGAATGAGCCCGGTACCGGGGGCGATCTTCGCGATTACTCGCCGGAGGCGCAGAAGCTTTTCGACGGCCCGGTTCCGGCCGATGTCCTCAAAGCCATGAACGCGCGATCGAGCGCGCCTTCGCAGACCTGGCGAGACGTGTTCGGTCCCGACGCCGAGGTGTGCTTCCACAACTGGGGCGTGGCCAGTTACATCGGGCAGGTAGCCGCCGCCGGCAAGGCGGTCTACCCGCTGCCTCTCTATGTCAATGCCGCGCCGGGAACGCATCGCTGCGCCGTGTTGCGGGACCCGGCCAAGCCCGACGCGCCGGGCGCTTACGAGAACGCGCCACCGAGCGACAACGTGGTTCCGATCTGGAAAGCCGCCGCGCCGGCGATCGACATGATCTCACCCGACGACTATGCCAGGGACGCCACGGGCTACGTCAGGGCGCTCGATATCTATCATCGAGGCGACAACGCGCTGTACGTGCCCGAGACCGGAGGCAGTCCGCGGTTTTTCTTTTTTGCGCTGGGCCGCCAGACCATCGGATTTTCGCCCTTCGGCATGGATTTCACCAAGACCCGCACCATACCGGACGCGGCCAGGCCGAAGGACGAATTGCTGGTTCCTTGGGCGCGGACCGGGACCAAAGAGTTCATCGCGCCATTCGAGCCCACCTACGGTTTGATGGCTCCCATGGCTCGCGAGGTTGCCCGGCTGAATTTCGAAGGCAAGCTCCAGGCTGTCGCCGAAGAGCAGGGCAAGATCACGCAAGCGCTTCCGTTCGGAGCGTGGGACGCCACCGTGTCCTATGGAGTTTGGGAGCGCAACGGCCGCCCGGCGGGCAACCCACAGCCCATGGGCGGGGCCATGGTGGCCCAGCTTGCCGACAACCGGTTTCTGGTGGCCGGATTCTACTGCCGGGTGGATTTCCGCCCCACCGCGCCGGACAAGCGCCGCCAGTTTCTGCGCGTGGAAGAAGGAATCTACGAGAACGGAGCCTTCAAGTTCGTTCGCGTCTTGAATGGCGACCAGACCGATGGAGGACTGGATTTCAGCTCGGATCCGCTGGTGCTGCGCGTATCGGTGGCGACGTACTGATCGTCGATTAAGAGAAACGGCTCCAGTTTCGCGCGTTTGGAGCTACAATCGGTGCTGGCCGGGATGGCAAGACGGAAATCCCGGCCCAGGTTTTCGTCGACAGGAGGAATCGCAGTGAAAGCAGTCGCCGCGTCGTTGGGTGTTTTGTGCCTCGTGATGGGCCTCGCTGTAATGCAGACGCCCGCCCAAAGCCAGTACCAATATCCATTTCAGAACCCGAAACTCTCGATTGAGGAACGGGTCACCAACATCATCTCCCTGCTGACCGATGATGAGAAGATCGACGTCCTGGGCGCCAATTACTACCTGGGCGGCGGCAGAGGGGGGCCCGGCCCCACTTTGACTCGCCTGGGGATCCGCGGTTATAACCAGGCGGAAGGCCTGCATGGGCTGGCGCGAGGCAGGGCCAACAGCCCCAATTCCATCCCGACCACGACTTTCCCCCAGGCCATCGGGCTCGGGGAGACCTGGGATCCGGCTATTCTGCAGAAGGCCGCTGCCGTGGAAGGCTACGAGGCGCGCTGGCTTTACCAGAACCCGAGATACGCCCGCGGCGGCTCTGCGTCCCTGATCATTCGCGCGCCGCAAGCGGACCTCGGCCGGGACATTCGCTGGGGCCGGAATGAAGAGATTTTCGGCGAAGATGCTTTCATGAACGGCACGCTGGCCGCCGCGTTCGTCCGGGGGCTCCAGGGCAACGATCCCAAGTATTATCAGACCGCGGCCCTGATGAAGCACTTCCTGGCCAACAACAACGAGGTCGGCCGGTCGAGGACTTCCTCCGACTTCGACGAGCGGCTCTTACGGGAATATTACACGGTGCCCTTCCGGATGGGCGCCGAGGCGGGCGCCCGCTCTTACATGACCGCTTACAACGCCGTTAACGGCATCCCCATGAACGTCAGTCCGATCTTGAGAGACATCACCATCAACGAGTGGGGGATTAACGAGATCATTGTCACGGACGCAGGCGATCTGGAGGGCACGGTGAGGGCTCACAAGTACTCTCCGGACCTGCCCACGGCCGCGGCTCAATCGGTCAAGGCGGGCGTTAACCAGTTCCTCGACGGCATCTACAAAGACAACGTCAAAATAGCCCTCCAGAAGAACCTGCTCACCATGGCCGAGATCGAACAGGAGATTCGAGGCAGCTTCCGGACCATGATCAAGCTCGGATTGCTCGATCCTCCCGAGATGGTGCCTTACAGCAAGATCAAGGAGGGTAACGCGCCCTGGGTCAGGGACGAGAACAAGCTGCTGGCCCGCCAGGTGACGCAAGAGGCGATTGTCCTCCTGAAAAACCAGAACAACCTGCTGCCCCTGGATAAATCCAAGCTGAAGTCCATCGCGGTGGTTGGGCAGCGCTCCAACGACGTTGCCTGGGACTGGTATAGCGGCGCGTATCCATACGCCATCACGCCGCTCGATGGAATCAAGAAGAAAGTCGGAGCCGCCGTCAAGGTCAACTTCGCCCTCAACAACGATAACAACGCGGCGGTGGACGCGGCCAAGGCCTCCGATGTGGCCATCGTGGTCATCGGCAACCACCCGACCTGCGGGACCTTTGTATACGGGGGCAAGTGCGATCCCAGCGAGGCCAAGGAAGGCATCGACCGTACGTCCATCGACCTGCAAGCCGTGCAGGAACAGTTGATCAAAGACGTGTTCAAGGCCAATCCCAAGACCATCGTGGTGCTCAAGTCCAGCTTTCCGTTCGCCATCAACTGGGCCCAGGAGAATGTGCCCGCCATCGTGCACATGGCGCACAACAGCCAGGAGGAAGGCAACGCCCTGGCCGATGTTCTGTTCGGCGACTACAACCCCGCCGGACGCCTGAACCAGACCTGGGTGAAGTCGATCAACGATTTACCGCCCATGATGGACTACAACATCCGCAACGGCCGGACTTACATGTATTTCAAAGGTCAGCCGCTGTATCCGTTCGGCTACGGGCTGAGTTACACCACGTTCGCTTACTCGAACCTCCACGCCAGCGCTCCGCGTCTGGCCAAGGATGGCAAGATCACCGTCAGCGTGACGGTCAGCAACACGGGCAAGCGGGACGGCCAGGAAGTTGTGCAGTTGTACGTGAAGCACTTGGGCTCCAAGGTCGAACGGCCCATCAAGGAACTCAGGGGCTTTGAGCGGGTGGCGCTGAAGGCGGGTGAGACGAAGACCGTGCAGATACCGCTGGCGGCGAAGGACCTGGCCTACTGGGATGTGCAGAAGAAACAGTGGGTGGTAGAGGATGAGAAAGTGAACCTGATGGTGGGAGGCTCTTCGGCCGACGTCAAAGTGCAACAGACCATCAGCCTGGGATCATAGCGCCGGAAGGGCGGTAAGACGGCTGCGGCCGCGGGACGGGCATGCCCGGCCCGGAAGAGGCCCGCGCCACCGCGGGTTGGCAGGCGGAAGCGCCTGCCCCACCAGGATGGGACTCTAGGAGATAGTCATGAGATTTCTAACTTTGATTTACCCCGCGCTCGTGTGCTCTTTCGCCTTCGGCGCGAGTCAGAGCAACGGCAGATCGGCGCCGGCCGCCTCCGCCTCGGACATTCCGCACTTGCAAAAGCAGGGTACGGCCACCCAACTGATTGTGGATGGCAAGCCGTTCCTGGCGCGGTGCGGAGAGTTGCTCAACAACAGCGCCACCAGCCTGGAATACATGAAGCCGGTGTGGGCCAAACTGGTGGAGACCAACCTCAATAGCGTCATCGCGGGCGTTTCCTGGGCCCAGATTGAACCCGCGGAGGGTAAGTTCGATTTCAGGGTGGTGGATGGCGTGATCCAGGAAGCCAGGAGCCACAACCTGCGGCTGGTCCTCATTTGGTTCGCAAGCTGGAAGAACGGTCTGTCCAGCTACCCGCCCGACTGGCTGAAGAAGGATTTCGAGCGGTTCCCGCGCGCGCAAGTGGAAAAGGGCAGAACCATCGAACTGCTCAGCACGTTGAGCGATGCGAACCGGGACGCCGATGCGCACGCTTTCGCCGCCCTGATGCGCCACGTCAAGGAAGTGGACGGACGGCAGCACACGGTGGTCATGATCCAGGTGGAGAACGAGGTGGGAGTGTTGGGGGATTCCCGCGACCGCTCACCCGCGGCCAACAAGGCTTTCGCAGGACCGGTTCCGAAAGAGTTGATGGACTACCTTCAGCAGCATAAGGATACCCTGATTCCGGAGTTTCGCAAGGTGTGGGAGACGGCCGGCTTCAAAACATCCGGGACCTGGGAAGAGGTATTCGGTCAGGGCGCCGGGACGGATGAAATCTTCATGGCCTGGAACTATGCGCGCTATGTCGGGCGGGTGGCCGAGGCGGGCAAAGCCGAATACCCGATACCGATGTATGCCAACGCGTGGCTGTACGGCGGCGGCAGGCCGAATCAACCCGGAAGAACGCCGAGCGGCGGCCCGCTGCCGCACGTGATGGACCTCTGGAGAGCCGGCGCGCCGCGCATCGACGTACTCTCTCCGGACCTCTACAACGACGTCGCGTTTTTTGCCCCCCTGTACACTCGGAACGGGAACCCGCTCTTCATACCCGAGACGCAGGCTGGGGCGGAAGGCGCGGCCAGAGCGCTCTACGTCTTCGGACGCTACGACGCCATCGGCATGTCGCCGTTCGCCATCGACAACGCGGCTGGCAAAGACCCCGAGCTCACCGCCGGCTATGGTCTGGTTGCGCAACTGGCGACCTTGATTCTGCAACACCAGGGCAATGGCACAATGTCCGCCGTCCTGATGGGCCCCAAGGACCCGCCGCAGAAGGTCCAGGTGGGGAGTCACATAGTGGAAGCCACCTACCAGGGGCCCCGCGTCGCGCCTGGAGCGCAGGGGCCGCAGCCGGCGTTGCCCTCCGCGGCCGCCATTTTCATTGCGGCCGGGCCGGACGAATACTTCGTGGCCGGCAGCGGCGTGAGCATCAAGTTCTCCCCCAACACGCCGGGGCCCGAGTTCGACGGCCTGGCAACGGTGGAAGATGGTAACTTCGTGGACGGCCGATGGGTTCCCGGGCGTCGTCTGGCGGGCGACGATACCGGGCAGGGCGCGAACATATCGCTGCGGAGCAGAGGCATCCAGCGCGTGACGCTTTACCGGTACCGTTGAGATAGCGGTCCCGTGGAGAGAATTGACACTGTACCTAACCGAAAGGATCGAGTAGCATATGAAACCGAATCGAGCAAAAGGTTTGAGCCGGCGCGCGATGTTGTCTCAGGCTGCCATCGTCAGCGGTTTGGGCGGGCTCTTTGTGGCGTCCGCCTCCGGGCAGCAAGGCACGCCCGGCCGAATGCCCACCGGAGGCCCGGGAGCGCCCGGCGGCGGCGGTGGACGCGGAGGCGGGGCCGTGCACTACGGGCCCATCAACAAGTACTCTTCCCCCAGTGACTTGAAGATCACTGACATACGGTCTATCAAGGTCGCGTCTAACTTCGATTACCCCATCATCAAGATCTACACTAACCAGGATGTCTACGGGATGGGAGAAGTGCGCGATGGAGGGAACGAGAATCTGGCCCTGGCCATGAAGCCGCTCCTGGTTGGAAAGAGCCCGTTGGACATATCGGGGATTCTCCAAACCGTTCGTCCGTATGCGGGCCCGGGACGCCAGGGCGGCGGCTACAGCGGCATCGATATCGCTCTGCACGACATTACGGGCAAGGTTTTCGGCGTGCCGGTATGGCGGCTGTTGGGCGATAAGAAACGCGATCGGGTGCGCATGTATTGCGACACTACCGGGACCTCCGATCCCAAGAAGTACGGGGAACGGATGGTGGAGCGCATGAAGAAAGGGTTCACCTTCTTCAAGATGGACGTGACCACCAACTTCGTGGGCGTCAAGCCGAACTATCTGGATACCGCCGGCGTCCCCACGGACGCGGGGCTGGAGTACGGCGCCGAGTTGATCACCGCCGTACGGGACGCCATCGGCTGGGACAAGCCGCTTTCGGTGGACGCCTCCAGTCTGCGGTGCGGAACGGTCACCGATGGCATCCGCGCCGCCAAGACGTTTGAGAAGTGCCGCCTCTCCTGGCTGGAAGATCTGTTCTACACGGGCGGCTTCTGGCGCTGGAAGGACTTCAAGGAGATCAAGGCCCACACGAGTACGCCGCTGCTCACCGGCGAGGACGCTTTCGGGCTGGAGGAAGGGTTCCAGCCGCTGATCGACAATCGGGCCATCGATATTATCCACGCGGACCACGGCACTTCCGGCGGATGCCGCGAGACCAAACGGATTGGCGATTACGCCTGGGACCGGGAGCGGATTCCGACCGCCATTCACATGGCGGGGTCGCCTCTCGCCACCATGGCCGCCGCGCATACGGCCTGCACCCTGGAAAACTTCGTGGCGATGGAATGCCACGCGGTGGATTTCCTGGACTGGTGGCAGAAACTGGTGACCGGGCCGCAGCCCTTCATCAACCAGGGCTATGTGGCGGTTCCGGATGTTCCGGGTCTGGGATTGGATCTGAACGAAGCGGTGGTGAAAGAGCATCTGCGGAAGCCCGGCTACTTCGAACCGAGCACCAAGTGGGACGAGAGCTTCGTCGGACGCAGCGGCGGTGGTCCGTGGCCGCACTACAACGTGGACGGCGTCTGGGTAAACGAGCAGACCTCGGACTACTAAGTCTTCGACTGCTTAATTTGTAACTCAAAGCGGCGGGCCGGGCATGTCCGGCCCGCGTGGCCATGAGTAAGTGAGTGTGGAAAGCGGTTGGCAGGCGAAAGCGCCCGCCCCACAAGGTGGGACAGACGCTTTCGTCTGTCAATCCGACAATCAGCAAGGCAATCCGTCGGTCAGCGGCCCGGCTGCTGCTGCGGCTGGTTGGGCGCGCCGGCGCCCCCGCGGCCCGGCCCACCCCGGCCGGGTCCCCGGTCCATATTGGTGGGATACGTGTTATTGGGCGGCAGCGGATTGACCGGTCTCGGCGAGGGCGTCGTGCCTCGGTTGTAGAAGACGTACAGGCCTGAATTGGAGGCGATGACAATTTCGTTCTTGCCATCTCCATCCAGATCCGCAATGGCGATCTTTCGTCCAAAGCCGATGGCCCCGTTGGGCGGCGGACTCTGGGTCTGTCCTGGATACCATTGCAGGTTGTTGTACGACAGGATGTGCCGTTCGAATTGGCCGTTCGCGATCTTGTAATAGAAGACGAACAAGGGATCGAACTCACCGGGGTCGCGGCCCTGGTGCGGGAACAGGATTTTGCCCGTCACCAGCTCCGGCTTGCCGTCGCCATCGATATCGCCCAATTCCATGCTGTGGAACAAAGAGAAGTCTTTCTCGATCCAATGCTCCACGAAGGTCCGTTTGCCGTTAGCGTCCTTTTTCTGTTCCAGCCACTTCAGGCCGTAGTCCTGGGCGGCGCCGATGATGACGTCGTTGAGCCCGTCTCCATTGACGTCGTAGACCAGCACCGGGAGTCCGCAATTCCCATTGAACACGTTCCAGTCGGGGTGCCAGATCCACTTGCCGTTGCGCGGATCGGGAGGCGCTTCCCACCAGCCAACGCCCGTGACCAGGTCGTTTCTGCCGTCGCCGTTGATGTCGCCAATGCCGTTTCCGTGCTGCTGCCCCTCGGTCCCGATGACGTGCTCCACCAGCCAGGGCTCCTTATCGATGTGCTCATAGTACGAGAAGTATTGCCCCGGGACGGGGTCCCAGTGGTTGATCAGGATGTCCTGGTCGCCATTGTGGTGGCCCACAATATCGCCCATCACGAACCCCTCCATGTTACGGGCCGAGTGGATCAGGTGCTCCTTCCACTTCACTCCCGGCACGCCGGGATTCTCGTACCAATAAACCCCCGACATCTTCATCCAGCCCGAGGAGATGATGTCGGGCTTGCCGTCGCGATTGACGTCCAGGACGGCTTCTCCGCCGTCGTCGGTGATCGGCCCGAATGTCTCGGCGCCATCGCGATAGTTGGTGTGTTTGATCCAGTTGGGCGCCTCGTACCAGTTCCGGCCGCAGGCGATGTCCAGCTTTCCGTCGCCGTTCATGTCGATCAGGGCCACGGATTCGGGAAACGGACCGAACCAATACGTGTGGTTGGCGGGATCGTGCACAGGGCCATCGATCTTGACCGGAACGAAAACAGTTTCGCCTCCGGACAGGCTCCCAAGCAGCACCATGGAACAGAAAAGCAGAAGTACGGATCTCTTGGTATTCATACTGGGCTCTAAGCGTGTATAATATACAATTCGCATTGCATTAGCAACCCTGATCGCACGCCAGAGGAGGCGCTGGCTTCCAGGCCCAGCGACAAGACACAATCGCCGCGGTGGGCGTCGCGGGCAGGAGCAGGAACTGCCTGGCCGGCTACGGGAACGAACCGATCGCGGCCCGATGCGACCTCGACCACGAGTTCGGCGCGCCGGCCGAGTCACCAGCCCGGTGGTCCGGTACAAAGGCGGCAAGAAGCCAAAACGGGCGTTTTGACTATTATGCATCTGATACTTCTCGCGTCCCGCCACCTGCCCGACTTGGCCGTGTTCCTGGCTGTCACGATGCTGCACGTCTGGATGTGGCGCACGCTGGTGGCCGGCGGGGGAGTTCGCCGCTCAAGAATCTGGATTGTTTCCGTGACTCTGGGCGCGCTTCTCTCGCTGGCGCTGGTGGCAATCGGGGTCAGCCTGGGGTTTGCGCGGGTTCTGGCGAGGTTGCCCGCTGGACGGTGGATTGCCTGGATCCGGGCCGCGGCCCTGTGTTGGGTCCTGTTCTCCTTTTGCCTGGCCTTGGCTTTATGGCTGAGAAAAGCCGCTCCGAAGTTCGATCCCTCGCGAAGGAAAATGCTTCGGGCGGCCAGCGGCGCCGCGCTGGCCGCGCCCGCACTGGCCGGCGGATACGGCTTATTTATAGAGCGCACCGGGATTTCGGGCTGCCCGGTGGATCTCAAGATCAAGGACCTCCCTCAGGATCTCGATGGACTGCGGCTGTCCCAACTGACGGACATTCACCTGGGGCCGTTTCTGGGCGTGAAGGAGTTGCGCCGGGCGGTCGACATAGCCAATGAATTCCGGCCTCACCTGGCGTTGATGACCGGCGATTTGATTACCGAGCAGGGAGATCCGCTGGATTTGTGCATTCAAGAACTGTCGAAGCTGCGGGCGAGCGATGGCGTCTTCGGCTGTTTGGGGAACCACGAGGGCTACGTTGGCATCGAGGCCTACACGGCGGCGGAATGCAGGCGGGTGGGAATCGATATTCTGCGCAGCCGGCGCCGCAGGTTGAGCTTCGGGAAGACGCATCTGTACCTGGCTGGCATCGACTACCAGAAGATGGGCGGGACCTACGTTGTGGACCCCGCGGTCCTGACCGGCGAGGCATGTTTTAACCTCCTGCTATCCCACAACCCCGATCTCTTCCCCGTGGCGGCGGCGCAGGGTTACGATCTGATCGTCTCCGGCCACACGCACGGCGGGCAGATCAACCTGGAGATTCCGGGCTGGCCGCTGAACATCGCCCGGTTCTATACTCCCTACGTTCACGGCGCGTACCGCGAGGGCGGTTCTCTTCTGTACGTCAGCCGGGGGATCGGAACCGTCGGCGTCCCTCTGCGCCTGGGCGCGCCGCCCGAAGTCAACCTGATCCGGCTGTGCGCCGCCTGATCCTCGGCACGCCGGCCAAAAGGCCGGCGGCATGCCGGAAGGCTTGGCCTCGGGCGCACGTCTGAAAAGTGACGTAGAGACATCAGGCTGCCCTTGCTTCTGACCTGCGCTCCCAGAAGTCCTGAAAACGCCCGCTCAGTCGGCAGCAGCGCAAAGCGATGATGGCGTTGGATCCAT
>Ga0326727_10002718_pt1 | contig 59103 bp, 51 predicted proteins | sample MB2enrmetagenome_FD_207643 | JGI IMG/M metagenome (GOLD analysis project Ga0326727, IMG submission 207643) | Lab enriched peat soil microbial communities from McLean, Ithaca, NY, United States - MB29MY | ecosystem: Environmental > Terrestrial > Soil > Wetlands > Peat | place: USA: New York... | reverse complement strand
GCTCGGCGTAGCCTTCATCGAAAGCGGTGGGGTAGTCAGTCACGGTCATACTCTGGTGCATCTTGCGTGAAGGGCCGGAATTGATGTCGCCCAGGAGTGATTTCAAGATGAGATGCCCCAGTTCATGCGAGAAGATCTCCTCCAGATTCCCGTCAGCTATGCCTTCCTCATCGACGACCAAGTCCACATAGCCCGCCCTAACCAAACGCTTGCCGCCACGCGGGTCTTCGAGCCAGAAGCCGTAGCGGGCATACCCACCCTCTTCCCCGGAGAGAAGCAAGTACATCGGTTCCTTCAGGCGCTGTTCGTCGCCCCTGCCGGGCTCGCGCAAAAGAAGATTACGAGCGTAGCGATCCAGCCTCAACACCCTCTGCGCGAAGCTGGTTTCCAGCACGGTGCGAACCTGTTGTGCCAGCGCCGATGCCTCGGCCAGGCGAAACACCGGGTAGCTTATGCCGTCCGGCGCGGGGGATTGAACCACGTGCCCCTGGGCATCTACGACGGGCTGGAGAATGCCGGCCGTGACAGTTCCACTGCTCTGCGCTGAGAAGGAGCAATGGAAAGGGGAAAGGGTGAGGACAAAAAGTACATACAGGAGCGCTTTATCTCTGCCGAGTGCTCTCATGTCTACTCCGTTAAGCGTGCCCCGCGGGCACGAGCGACCGCCTTGCGGGCGGCCGACCGTGACTACATTATGATCTTTCACACCTTTCGATCAGACGCAACTCGGGCTTGGGACGCTTCAACCCCCGAGTGAGTCAGGCTATAATATATCGGAACCGTAAAACGCGACGGGATTGTACTGCATCAAATTGGTTAATGGGCCGGAACCACCGTGGGCAGCAGGTCTATCCCAGGATCTCTCAATCGTCGGGCCAAGTGAGGCCGTTCTGTGGAAGCGTTGGTAACCACTGTGAAGGGGCCACGTCAAACATTCAAGGAGAAATTGTAAGGAGGACAGTTCTATGCGCGCTGAAACAAGAAAATTCCTACGCGAGAATTTACTAGGGTTAAGTCTCACCTTCATTGGTGTGGTATGCCTGGCCATGTCAGGACTGCTTTACGAAGGGCATCGTGTTTTCCCGCAATTCGCCCTGGCCGGGGGTGGGGGACTGGACGGACCGGACATCGAGAGTTTGGAACGGCAAAACAAGGCCTACGAGCGGATCGCGGAGACCGTGACACCCGCGATCGTAGCCATCCAATCGACGCAAGTCATCAAGGTGCAACAGTCGCCCTTCATGATGGATCCGTTCTTCCGGCAGTTCTTCGGCAACATGATGCCGCAGTTTAATATTCCTCGCGAGCAGCGTGAGCACGCGTTGGGAAGCGGCGTGATCGTTTCGGGAGACGGCTACATCGTAACCAATAACCACGTGGTCGCCAAGGCTACAGAGATCGAAGTCTTGCTTTCGGACCACCGAAACCTGAAGGGCAAAGTGGTGGGTGCTGACCCGCAGACCGATATTGCAGTGGTCAAAATCAGCGCATCGAACTTGCCCGTGGCGCCCTTCGGCGAGTCGGCCCAAATGAAGGTTGGTGATACCGTAATGGCGTTTGGGAATCCCTTCGGGCAATATTTTACGGTGACACGAGGGATCGTAAGCGCGCTGGGCAGGAATCTTGCTGACAGTGGGAACCGACCCGAGAATTTCATTCAAACGGATGCTGCTATCAATCCCGGCAACTCCGGCGGGGCGCTGGTTAATGTGCGCGGACAGGTTATCGGCATAAATACGGCGATCATCCCGGGAAGCAATGGTCCGGGTGGTGAGGGCAGCTTTATCGGAATCGGTTTTGCCATTCCCTCCAATACCGCCAAACACGTCATGGAAGATCTGATTAAAACGGGCAAGGTATCGCGAGGTTACTTAGGTGTACAGGTCCGTAGTCTATCCGACGCGTTTGCTAAACAGTTTAAGGTCCCCGACCTGGCAGGAGCCTTGGTGGAGGACGTTACAAAAGGCGGACCTGCGGATAAGGCCGGGGTCAAGAATGGTGACGTGATCCGCAAGATGAATGGCCGGACCATCGACGACTCGAATCAGCTAACAGCCATGGTCACCGATATGAACCCCGAAAGCGCAGTGACACTTGACATTCTCCGGGATGGACAGCCAATCACCATCCGCATGACCTTGGGCGAGCGGCCAGCCGATCTGAGCTATACGGCCGGTACGGGCAAAGCTCCTACGGAAGGAGCGCTACGCGGAATCACCGTCCAAAACCTCACACCTGAAGTTCGCGATCAGTTGGGTCTCTCGTCGGACTCACGCGGGGTCGTGATTACCGAGCTTGATCCCAGCAGCCCTGCTGCTCAGGCAGGCCTTCAGCAGGGTGATTTGATCGAGAGCATCAACCGGCATCCGGTCAATTCGGTGCAGGACTTTAACCGCTTGGCCGCAGAGGCAAAGGGTCAGACGCTGCTCCGCATCAACCGCCAGGGCAACGGGGGCTACGTGGTGATCACACCGGGCGAAGGCGGGGGCGACGATAATCAGTGAGTTCGCGCGGAACCGCACGGTGGGGGGGGCCTGAAGTTCCCCCAACCGGCTGAGGCTGTGAGACCGATTTCTCACCCGGCTCGCGACGGCTCGTAAAATCGCTGCCGCGGGCCGCCCTCGCCCTTGGGAAGAGGGCCGTTTTCGACAAAGGGTTAACCTCACACAGGATGATGAAGATCGGGTGGGTAGGGCGCCTGAAGAGGCTTGCCATGACGCTGGCGATTGGAGTTGTGGCGGTGCTTCTGTTGACTGCCGCCGCCATCCGCTACTTCGAGAATTCCTTCATTTACTTCCCACCGCGCTTTCCGGAAGGATTTATCCCTGCACACGCATTCCCGCTGCCGGTAGAAGATGTCTGGCTGACCACCCGGGACAACATCAGGTTGAACGCATGGTACCTGCCGAGTCCAGGATCGGGGAAAGCCCTTTTGTGGTTTCACGGCAATGCTGAGAACATCGGGCATGGGCTGGGGCAGGCCATATTCTACTCGCGTCTCGGAGTCAATGTGCTCGCGGTGGATTACCGGGGCTACGGGAGGAGCGAGGGTTCGCCGAACGAAACGGGTGTGTATCGCGATGCCGATGCCGCTTACGACTACCTGGTTCAGGTGCGTCACATCCAGACCAAGAACATCTTCATCCTTGGTAATTCACTGGGCGGGGCGGTGGCCATCGATCTCGCCTCGCGACGAGCGTGCGGTGGGCTGATCGTGCAGAGTTCTTTCACCTCGGTCCGCGACATGGCTCGGCGCACGTTCCGCATCCCGCTCCTCGAATACATCCCCAAGAGCCGATTCGACTCGCTGGCCAAGATTCAGCAGGTTCAAGCGCCCATCTTAATCGTCCATGGGACGCGCGACGAAACCGTCCCATTCTCCATGGGGCAACGACTCTTCACCGCGGCTCGTGAACCCAAGTTCTTCTTTCCCGTCGAGGGCGCCGGGCACAATGACGTCATTGAGATTGGGGGAGATCAACTGCTCCAACGCTTCCAGTCCTTCCTGGACCGGCCCGCTTTCTAGCCTAGTACCGATCGATGGAACAGAGCAGGAGGGAGTTACTTCGCCCATAGCCCCGACGTCGCAACGGCCAAGCCGATTAGCCCCGCCAGCAACCCCAGTTGCCAGAAAAGTTTCCGCCGCGTCAACAAAGTGAGTGAGACCAAGACCAGTGCGACCTCCAAGCAGACTTCTCCGAGGTCAAACCGGTCGGCCTTATGTTGCTGGGTCAGGACTTCCCTTTCGAACTGTTGAGCTTCAGCTTGGATGTCGTTGAGATCGCCCATGTAGCGTTTGATTTCGTCGCCATACTTCTCTTTGAGCTTCTCTGCGACCGCCGGGTCCTTCGGATTAGTGACGGAAAGTAGGTCCAGAAACAGCTCGTAGGTGTGACGGCGGATGTTTTTGGCCTGGAAATATGCCCACTGATCGGTGGCTTTGCTTTGCAGAAGCAATTCCTCGGTGTGGGCGCGATGGCTGAGAAGCGTGATGGCAGCCAGTACGACGGCCAGGATCGCCATCGATAGTGTAACCGGAACAAGACTCTTATCGCGTTGAGCTTCTTCCGCGTGTTCGTGCAGCTCTTGGATCTCTTCGCTCATGGACGGCCCTCGGTGCCTAGGTTGTGTTGCGATCGAAAAAAGACTACTTAAGAGCCAGGAGGCGGTCCGGTCGGTTTTCCGGACCCTGACGGCTTCTGGCCGGCGGCCGGAGGGGTATTGGGGGCGCCGTGGCACTTCTTGTATTTCTTGCCGCTCCCGCACGGGCAGGGATCGTTGCGTCCAATTTTCTCACGGCGGATGACCTGCTGGGGCTTCTCCGCGGCTCCGCCGCCCACCATCTGCATCTCGGCCTGCTCGCGCCGTTTGCGCCGCTGGTACTGACGGATCATCTCCTCCTGTTCTTCCGGGGTCTTCATGAGGAAGAGGAAGCGCAGGGTTTCGTCTTCGATCCTGTCCATCAGGCTCTCAAACATGTCGTAGGATTCGCGCTTGTACTCAACCAGCGGGTCACGTTGGCCGTAACCGCGCAGGCCAATGCCCTCCTTCAAGTGGTCCATGGTCAGAAGGTGGTCTTTCCACTGCGCGTCCACGATCTGGAGCATGATCATGCGTTCATGAAAGCGCATGCGTTCCGCGCTCCAGACCGCCTCCCGCTCAGCGTACCGCTGGCGGGCCAGTTGCTTCAGTTCGTCGGCGAGTTGGTCGAGTGTCTTAGCATCATACTTCTTCAGATCATGCTGGCGGAGGTCGATTCCCAATCGGGTCCAGAATTCCGTACGCAAGCCGTTCAGATTCCATTGGTCGGGGTTTTGAGACTTGGGACAATTCTCGCCCACCAGCCAATCCACCATGCGGTCGCAGATCCCCAGAATGTATTCCTTCTGGTCCTGTCCCTCCAGTTGTTTTCCTTCGAGCAGTTGGCGACGCAGGCCGTAGATGGTCTCGCGCTGCTTGTTCATCACGTCGTCGTACTCGAGCAGGTGCTTGCGCGATTCGAAGTTCTGCGCCTCCACGGCCTTTTGCGCGGCTTGGATGCGCCTGCTGATCATTCTCGACTCGATGGCGACGCCTTCTTCCATGCCCAGGCGCTCCATGAACTTGGAGACCCAGTCCTTCGCGAAGATGCGCATCAGGTCATCTTCGAGCGAGAGATAAAACCGCGAGGAGCCCGGGTCGCCCTGGCGCCCGGCGCGGCCGCGCAACTGATTGTCGATGCGCCGCGCCTCGTGCCGCTCCGTGCCCAATATATGTAGTCCACCCAACTCGACTACATGTTCGTGCTCGACATCGGTCACGGTCTTGAAGCGGCTCACAAAGGCGTTCCACTGCTCCCGCCACTTCGAGTAATCTTCGACGTAGGCCCGATAGATTTCGTCGGCGGAGCCTTCCGGGGGGCGATCGGGCGGCTCCGGATTAATTCCCTGTTCGCGGTACTTCTCGGGCGACTTGCGGAATTCCTCCCGCGCCATGGACTCCGGGTTCCCGCCCAGCACGATATCCGTGCCGCGTCCGGCCATATTGGTGGAAACCGTTATGGCCCCCTCCCGGCCGGCCTGCGCCACGATGTGCGCCTCGCGCTCGTGCTGCTTGGCATTCAGGATGTTGTGTTTGACCTCCTTCATGGCCAGCACGGCCGCAAGGCGGGTGAGAGGACACCGGATTTCAATCAGGTAATCCAGCACCGGCAGGTGTTTTTCCTCGGCATGCTGGAAGAGTGCTGCGATTCGTGCCGCGGAGGCATCGTCGACGGCGGGCAGCAGATGGGCGTGGTAATCCTTGGGGGCCCGCTTCAAGACGGCCTGAAGGAAAGTGCTGCGCGTCCCATTGCCCCCCGCCAGCATTGGCTGGTAGCGGTCCTCGCTCAGCATCTTGCGAATCGCGGTAGCCGGAACTCCCGCATGCACCAACCAGTCGACGGCCGGCCCATGGTGCGATCCCGCAAGCTGCTCCGCCCAGATGCGCAGCTTGGGGCCGTCCAGGCCCGCTTGGCGCGCCAATTCCTGGAGACGTTGCGGGGCGACGCCGGCCTTCTTCAGCGCCGCGCTCAGCCGCTCCGACTTCTCAATGGCGATGCTGCCCACCAGCACAGGCTGGCCGCGCAGATGATACTCCTTGATTTCCTCGATCGAGGCGTTGAACTTCTCTCGCTCGGTGCGATAGACCACGTCCGGAAATTCGTGCCGGATGAGCGGCTTGTTGGTTGGGACGATAACGATCTCGAGTTCATAAATCTTTTCGAATTCCGCCGCTTCCGTCTCCGCCGTCCCGGTCATGCCGGCAAGCTTGTCGTACATGCGGAAGTAGTTCTGGAAGGTGATGGTGGCCAGCGTCTGGTTTTCTTTCTCGATCTTGACGCCTTCTTTAGCTTCAATGGCCTGGTGAAGCCCATCGCTCCAACGCCGCCCCGGCATCAGGCGGCCGGTGAACTCGTCCACAATAATGACCTCACCCTCTTTGACCACGTAGTCGCGGTCCAACTTGAAAAGGGTGTGGGCCTTCAGGGCCTGTTGCAAATGGTGGACATACTCCGTGTTGGCGGGGTCATAAAGGTTCTCCAGGCCCAGCAGCTTTTCGGCTTTGGCGTTGCCGGAGTCCGTGAAGGTGGCCTGCTTCATCTTCTCGTCTACTTCGAAATCAGTGCCAGCCTGGAGCCGGGGGATGACCTTGTCGATTCGGTAGTACTTGTCCGTGGACTCGTCGGAGGAGCCGGAAATAATAAGCGGAGTACGCGCCTCGTCAATCAGGATGGAATCGACTTCGTCGACAATCGCGTAGTGGTGCACGCGTTGCACGTAATCCACAAGATCGAACTTCATGTTGTCGCGCAGGTAGTCGAACCCAAACTCGTTATTGGTGCCGTAAGTGACGTCGGAACCGTAGGCGGCGCGGCGCTCGTCGTCTTCCAGATCGTGGACGATTACGCCCACACTCAAGCCCAAGAGCCGGTAGATCGGGCCCATCCAGCCCGCGTCGCGCCTGGCCAGGTAATCGTTCACCGTCACCACGTGGACGCCCTTTCCCTCCAGCGCGTTCAAGTAGACGGGCAGGGTGGCCACGAGAGTTTTGCCCTCGCCGGTCTTCATTTCGGCGATCTTGCCTTCGTGCAGGACCATGCCGCCGATCAGTTGCACGTCGAAATGGCGCATGTTAATGGTGCGCCGTCCCGCTTCGCGGCAGACCGCAAAAGCTTCCGGCAAAAGATTGTCCAGAGGTTCGCCGTTCGCAAGCCGTTCCTTGAACTTTGCCGTGCGAATCGGAAAATCAGCGTCCTTTAAGCCCTGCATTTCGGCTTCGAGCGCATTGATTTCCACCACGCGCTCGCTGAGGCGCTTCAATTCGCGCTCGTTCTTGGTGCCGATGACCTTGCCTAAAGCGAGTTGTAAATAGCTTCCCATAAGTTAGCACGGCCGCCGCGCCCGACGCGCATGGCCAGCACTATCCATTTTAAGGCCCCGGCGCGACAATGACAAGGCCGGTTCGCGCCGCCGTGCTGCGATCTGCGGCTCTGCCGCTTGCCTTGCGGAAAGGGGAGGAAACTGAGAAAGAATCGTAGCGGCGGGTTCATCCCGCCATCGCGATTCTGATAACGCTGGAGATATGGCGGGTTAAACCCGCCGCTACCTCTCGGCCGACGATTTCTTCACCCCTCCGAACCCTTTCCGCAAGGCGGGGCGGCAAAGCCGCCGTCTCGAACGCCCGAAGCTGCTAATTTGGACAGGGTGGGGCAAGCCCTACCCCTACGGCGCGCGGGTTCAATAGCCAACGAACGATCCGGGAATGTTGATGAAAACAAAAGACGCCTCTCTAAGACAGTTAACCAGCAGCAAGACCGCGAGCACGCTGTGGCGTTCGTTGCTTGCTCCTTCAACACAAAACCTCGGTCACAAAGCCCTCACCTTGGGGAGATGATCGCCCGTGAGGGCGCGCTCGCGAGGCTGGCGGGCCGGGCGATGGGCTAGTTCCGTACCCATCGACATTCTTTCCCTGATTCTTCGCATCGCGGCCAGAATTTTGTCGCGCCTCTCCCTCCCGCCGCATTCGCGGCGCATTTAACAGACGTTTTTGTTCTGGGCGAGGGAAAAACCCCTCACCCGTCACGCTCCGGCTGATGAAACCGCCGGAGCCTGACACCCTCTCCCCAAGGGAGAGGGCTGTTCGCGACTAGGGGCGGGCGCCCCTAAATCCTCGGCTGGCGCAGACCTGCTTTCCAAGGTCTGCGGATTTTGCACTTGGTCCTCGGCAGACCTGCTTTCCAAGGTCTGCGGTTTTTGCGTTCGGGGCGCCGCTTTCCGCAGGTTAAGCAACAGTTTGATCTTGCGATCGATGGAGCGGTCCAGGGTCTCTTCCCGACGCAGCATCAGCTTCCACTCCTCACCCGCCGGAGCCAGGCAGGCATCGCGCTCGATCGCCGCTCTTTCCTCGCTCAGCTTCTCCTCATACTCGAACTCCTCCTCGAGGCTCGCCCTCTCTTCCTCGAGCAGCAGGACCAGTTCGTTGTACCGCAGTTCATCCGCCGGTTCGGTGGCGGCGTAGGGGCAGGCCTTGTGGCCGCCCTCGCCGTCGGCCTCGGCGCCCACAAGGGATGCGCCTACATCATCCTCATCTTCGGCCTGGGCAGCCTCAAGGGGCGTCCCTACGGCAGCCTCGGCGAAGAGCGACAGCAGATGGCCGAGGCGAGCCGCCCGCCAGCCCCCCTTCTTCCCGTAAGACCCTTGGAGTGCGGCAGCCTGCCAGGCCAGGAAGGAGCGGGCGTGCACCTGCACGCGAATCACGCCCAGAAAGGAAAGCAGCAGGCGCAGGCGCGCGGCGGGGTCGGAGGGCTCTTCGAGCGTGATGTTGATGGCCTGGCCGACCTCGAAGCTGGCGCCCTCGATCTCTTTCCGGCGGCGGTGCTCCTGCTCTTCCACTGCCAGCAGGGCGCGGCGCATCAGGCCGGTCTGGGAGCGCTCCAGGCGGTCGCGCCGCCAGTACAGACGAGCCAGGTCGTCGACCTGTTTCTCAAGGAAGGCGTCGCCGGGGCCGAACGAACCCCGAAGCTCCAGCTTGAGGGCTTCGAACTGGGCCGGGTCTTCGCCCAGGGCGCGCATCACTTCGTAGTGATTTTCGGGGGCGGAACGCTCGCCGTGCTCGAGAGCGTTCATTTTGGAATTCTGCTTTCCGGCCGCGGTGCACGGACCGTGGGAACGCCGGGCGTTCGAGCGGGCGGCGTCGAGCAATTGCGGGGTAAGCTGCGGTGATTGGCGAATAGACATAAGATCTCCAGGGAGAAAGTTTCGGGTAGGTTGTAGGGGCGGTTCGCGAACCGACCCTAGCCGGGACTTGCAGTTGTCCGGGGTGAATCCCCAGCGTATAGGCTATATATATGGGTCGAATCTGTCAAGATCACGAAAGTACCAGTACCGCGGGTGACGCGTACTCCCGACAAAGAGCGTCGGGACGCATGCGCGAAAGTAAATTTTTATTGCAATGGAATCAATGGATTGGCGACACGAGGAGTTTTCACATTGTGAGAATCAGGCCCGCCAATGTAGCATTTTGAAACATATATGCAAGAACGTGCATGTTTAGGCCCCGGTGGGTGGCGCTGTAGGGACGAGGCGGCGCCTCGCCCGTCAAGGCGACACGCCGTGTGGATTCCTGATTGCCCGGGGCACCACGGGCGCGAGGGCGAGGCATCGCCTCGCCCCTACCTCTGTCGATCGCCAAATTGTCCTTGACGGCGGGCCTTCCGGGCGTAAGTAAGATAGGGGTTCGGGGATCCCAAAAAGCAGAGCAAGGATAGAACCACACAAGCGACGACAAGAGGGAGGAGAGATGTCTGTCATCACGATCTTGTGCCATGGGACAGCGAATTCGACCAATACAGCGACATCCAATGGATCGGAATTGGTCATCAGCAAGATATCAACGTTGTTGGCAGGGATGGACGGCCTGAATTGGATCCTGAACGAAGGGGCAGGAACAGCAGAGTTGAAAGACCAGCACAATATGTTCGGCAATCAGTTCGGGAAAACGCGAGGCCTCCCGGGAATTGCCGCGGGAGAAGGCGTCGGAGCCAATGTTAGAAGATCCTTGAGCTTTGTGAAAACCAGACTGGAGAATGACAAGGACCTGACAGTAAATCTGGCCGGTCATAGTCGTGGGTCGATCACCTGCTACAAGATTGCGTACCAGTTATCCCAGACCTATGGCACTAAAATCCCGGTAAACATCTTCGCCATAGACCCTGTCCCGGGTAATAATGGAAGTATGAACGCCGGGATGTATCGCCATATCGACTTGGGAGCTAACCTGACCAACTCCTTCCTCATGTTGGCGGAATCCGAGCATCGGCAAAATTTCAGGCCCTATATCGATGAGCTGTATACCATGGGGAACACGAGGCACAAGTTCGACACGATGCCCGGCACGCATGGCGGCATCAATGAGTTGACAGGTTCCGAATCGGAAGCTGCCGCACTCGTGCTCAGTCGTGCCTTGAGGTTCCTAAAAAAGCATGGATCCCCATTAAACAACGAGGATCGCTTTATCTTGGACGATGCTGCCATGTTGGGAATGTACTCCAAGCTAATGATGCGAATCAACGAATACAAAGCGCATGCGTCGGTGAAGCCGTGGAAGTCACCACTTAATTTTGTTATGACGAGCGGCAATGTGGAAAAGCATCGGATTGTTAACGTCGCCGGGGCGAAAGATGTTTGGGGAACGCGCCAGCCGTGGGAGGTCGCAGGTTCTGTCGACAGGGGGCGGGATGATCACCATGGATTGGGTCTGAGCACGGCGCTGCAGAGAATGGGAGTGGATAATCCGCATGCTCAGCGTTCCGCGCGATTCTTTGCCAACAAAGAGCATGAGAGACTGTTTGGGAAAAAGTACCCCACACTCATGTCGGCAATACGAAACTTGGAGTTGTCCCCCACTGACCAAAATGTGGAAGTACTTAAGAGGGCTGTAAACACCAGCGCAAATTTGATCAGAGCGATGGACCGTGCGACGAAGGATTATTTTTATACCTTCTGCTGGCAGAGGAACGTCCCGGCGTAGGCGATGTGCCGAGGATGTCCCGGTCTTTGTTGAAATAGGGAAGCAAGCCCCGCCCTGGATGATGCTATGCGGCATCCGCATTGCATCCCGACAAAGAACGTCGGGATGTATGAGCCACCCACGCGCGAGAATCAAGCTGAGCCGGCCGCCCTCGAAAAACCGGTCTGCTTATAAGCTACGGCCCCCGGCCTTGCTTTGCCGGGAGCCGTCACGGATAATCAAACTACGGGGAGGATCACCTGGGACACCCGAAGAACGATTCGAGAAGATCGAACGGCAGTTGGCAGCGATCAACGACAGCCAGGTTGTTACGGAAGAACTCCGGCACCGCTCTGACCTGCGCTTCGAGAAGGAACGCGCCGAAGTTTGGGCTGCCATCCGCCGCAATGACGACCTAGTCGCCACCACCCAGGCCGCGCTCGCCTCACTCATAGCTACCGTCGATCGCTTCATCCAGGACCAGGGCGGCGACGGCCACACATCCACTAAGTAATCCCCCAATTCCCAACCGCGTCAGCCAACTACGGAGATTCTTCGCTTCGCTCAGAATGACAAGCGATGGGCTGCGGACGTATGCGCCACCCACCTAAGCCCACTTCGGAGATTCTTCGCTTCACTCAGAATGACAAGCGATGGGCTGCGGATTACAGCCTGCGTCGCTAATGCCAGTTGTAACTTGTTAACAGTTCTCCTTTCTCACTGACCAATAACAAAGCTGCACGGCCGGGCTGGAGTTTGCCGGCGAAGGCTTTCCCGCTCCGGCTGTCGCGGAAGGATATTTCGGGCGATGTGGATTCCGAGGTCAGCACATAGAGCGTGGCGTGTTCGAACTGGGTGGGGCAGATGAGCATGCCGGGATCGCTGGTCTGGGTGGAATAAGCCTCCGCCACGTGGGCGCATTGCAAAGCGTAGCGGTAGACGTCGCCGACGACCTTGAGATTGTCGTTCAATTCGAGTGGCAGGGTCACAACCAGAACTCGGCCCTTGCCCAGCGTTTTTTCGAGAAAAGTCTGATCGTGAGGGAGGAGCGTCTGTTCCAGGAATGTCGTCTTCTCACCGGAATAACTCAGCAATCCTTTTCCGCCCGGCCAGGAAATGGGGTTCTCTCGACGCGTCAGGAACGCGTGGTGAAGGTCGACTCCCAGTTGGCTTGCACGCTCCGTCGCGTGGAAGTGCTCGTCGTTATCAAAGCTCCCAGTGACCAGCAGCGTAGCGCCGTCGCGGACTTTTGCCAGGATCGCCTGCCAAGTTGACTCGCTGAGGGTCCACGGAGAAGGAAGCAAGATGAGCTTGGGGTTGCCCAGCGACTGAATCTGATACTCGCCGACGGCATAGGCGGACGAGCGCGCGTATTGGTAAAGCGCTCGCACGCAGTTTTGCTGGGCTTCGAGAGCCGTCGAGTTGAACACCGAAAGTTGCAGGGACTGCGGCAGCACCAAGGCGACGTCCGGCAGTTTCAGCCCGTTGGCATGGGGCGCAGCCTCGGCGGCGAACTTGCCCATGGCGCGCATCACGTCTTCCCAGATCTTGTCGGAACCATCACTGCGCTTCATGCCGAAGTCGGCGCCCAATCCCCACTCCCATTGCAGCGAGCCGCTGCTCGCGGCGGCAAACCCCAGCGCCCACTTGCGCTCAATCAGCCCCAGGGCCGTCAACTCGTCGTAGCGCTGCTCCCCATCCGGCCGCCAGACCGGCTGGTAGCCCGTCTCGCCTACAAAGTTCGGAACGCCCACGCGCTTGGCGACCACCGAATCCCAGAGCAAAGCGTCGTCGCGCCAGTAGGTGTGGTTGACCGTGAAGTCCACGCCGGCATCGGCGAAGAACTGGTTCAGCACACGGTCGGTGACTCCGCCCTCGTCAATGCCCACATCCACCAGTTGATGGCTGCCCGTGGAGCGGATGGCCGCCACCATCTTGCCCACCCAGCGGCGAAACATCTCCTGCGCGAACAGGTTGTAATCGACGGCCCGGACCAATCGAGGATTGCCATAGCGCTCTTGCGCCAGGTCGTCCTGCCCCGGCAGGGGATCGGCCTGGAAGCTGCCCAACTCCTCCGGCGTCACGTTCCAGGCGCGCGCCAGCGCATCAAGCTGAACGTATTTCTCTTTCAGCCAAGCGCGCCACGCGGCAAGCTCGGTCGGATCGTTGTTGGGAGTATTGCCCCGCCACAACCGCTTCGGGTTCGAAAAACTCGGCTCATTGATCAGGTCCCAGCTCAGGTGCGGCACGTCCTTGAAGCGCCGGACGATGGAGAGCATGTAATTCTGCTGGGCGCGAATGGCGACCGAATCGGTGTAAGGATTGGAGCCCGGACCGGTCAAGAGCGATTCCTCGCCGGGATGGCGCATGACGGTCTGCGGGTCGAAGGCGCAGAAAGTGAAATTGACATGAATGCGATGCCGCGCCGCAGAAAGTAGAAAGGCCTCCAGGTTGCGCAGAAAGCGCTCTTTCACCTGGCCGGTCGTGCCGTCGAAGATCTCCAAATGGTCGAGCCATACGCCGGTGCGAATGAAGCTGACGCCGTGCCGTTCCATGTCGGCAAAGTCACGCTCCCACATCCAGGCGTTGCCGGCGCCATGAAACCCCCAGCCGTAATGCTCCGTGGTGAAATAGTTGGTGCCGAAGGGGAAAAAGGGCGCGCCGTCTCGAGTCAGGAAATCACCCTTCACGCCATACTGGGGCGCGGAGTGCAAGAGCGCGTCGTCCCTGACCCAGAAGCCGGTCCGATAGAACTCGCGCGGCTTGCCGCCGTCCTCGTAAGTGGCATGGACTTCGTAAAGTCCTGGAGGCAGCGCCTTCTGATCCTCAAATGCGACCAATGCGGCCACCGTCTCGCCCCCGCAGTCCACCTCTCGCGTGGCCAGAACCTGGCCATCGCGAAGCAACTCGATTGCCACTCTTCCCGATTGCATCTCGCCCAATCGCTGCTTGCGAAGATTCGTCAGCCGGACCACAAGCTGCGGGATCTCCCCTGCCAGCAGCGTAGCGTTTTGCATTTCGACGCGAAAGGCCGTGGCGCCCTGGCGGGCGTACTCAGCGGCTTCCCGCAGCACCGTAACAGCTTCCGGCGAACTCCAGTAGCCTGGCTCAGGTTCGAAGTTAAGCATCACGACCCGCGAGCCCAATTTAGCCTCCGCCTCTCCCTCAAGGCTGCCGAAGTCGGTCTCGACGACCGGCGCCGCCAGACGCTCGCCGGCGGAGTCCTGGAGGTATCCCAGCCCGCGGCCGACCCCTTCGATCACAAAGACCCGCTTCGCCCGAACCTTACCGCCGGAAAGAGTGGCGTCTTTCCACGCAAATTCGAGGCCGGCCGCCAGCGGCGCCTCGTAGGTATGTTCAATGCCGATCTCGCGGGAATACGCGGTCTCAGGCGGCCCCGCGATGAACCGGTCCCCCTCGCTCCACACCGGGATGGTAAGAGGCCGGCCTCCCAGCACCAGCAGATTTCCGCCCGTTTCGAGGTATCTCTTGATTGCGGACCAGTCTTGACTTGGAACCGCAGAGCCGTAAGGAAGAACCAGCAACTCGACTTCATGCCAGTTTTCCATCTGGTTCAGCTCATTGAGACTCACAAACTCGGGATGCAGACCATCCAGAGCTTTGCGCAAGGTCTCCTGAGGCACGGGCTGGCTCTCAAGGGTAGGAAATCCGGCTTGCCATAACACCACTACTTTGCTGGATGCAGAACTCGCTGAAACAAATAATACCAAAATAATGATTAACTTTACGATGTTTCGCATAATTCGAATCCTCGGGACGCTCGACGCGCGGGTCGCCAATAGACGCGCCCGTCAGCGCAGTTTCGAGCCCTCGAAGATACGCCTTTCTGCGCGGACTGCCAAGGGTTTCCGTGTTCAAAGCTCCATTCTGTCATCCTGAGCGAAGCGAAGGATCTCGGCAGTTCGTTTTGGTCCGCCGGGGCAGGAGAAACTGCAGAGATCCTTCGCTGCGCTCAGGATGACATAAACGGTGATTTCGTCGACCGTTCAACGTGGGCCACACACCGCTGGCCGCTCCGCAGAACGGCATCTTCACCGGTTAGAGGCCCAGGGCTGAGCGCGTTGCCGGGCCCACGATGCCGTCAACGGTCATGCCTCTCTGCTGTTGGAATTGTCTGACTGCCGCGTCCGTGCTTGTCCCGAAGTTCCCGTCGACGGTGACGGGGAATCCGGCTTTCACCAGAGCCTGCTGAAGGGCTGTCACGTCATCACCTTGTATCGGCGGCGTCTCGAGCTGGAGCGTTTCTTCCGTCGCGGCGTGGGCTGAGGGGCGCAGTGGCACACTGCCTGACAAAACATCTTCTGTGATCAAGATGCCTCGAACGGTCAGAGGCAGAGGCAAGTCCCAGGTTCCGGTGTTGATCAGTTGTAGAAAAGCATCCATCCTGTACACCGTCGGGTGCAAGGCCGGGTTGGGATGGTTTGCCAGCCAGTTCCTTCGTTCGCTGACGTAGGCGCTGATCCAAGCCGGCTCGCCAATTTGGGTCGCGGAACCATGATTGGTGTTGGTGATGTTTCGGATGATCGCCCAAGCGCCTTGAATGTGGCTGTCGTAAACGACGCTGGTTCCAAGCGCGGACGTCACTGCGACATTGGTCGCATCCTGCACGCTGGGGTTCCAGTAAACCCGGTCGAAGAACTGGTCTTGAACGGCACGCATGACAGGGTCGTCGCCTGCCGCATGCAACAAGCCTCGGAAGGCCATGTCCGTGTCCAGAGAAGTGTCGCGGGCTGCAAGCCGAGGAAGAGCGGGATTGAGCGCTGGGGCGAATTGCGCACCGGGCGCCGCGCAGTAGGCTTTGATCAGGAGGTACAGATTCCCACTGGCCAGCGTGGTTTGGGAGCGACCATAAGTCAGGTGGCCCGTGTCACCGGGAATTAAGGTGACACTGCCATAAAGTCCTTGAGGACTCCCGGTCTCGAACACGTTCACCACCGCCTGTGCGGTCTTTTTTTGCAAATCAGTAAGCATTGTGAACCTCCTCAAAATGGCCTTGGTCCGCGCTAGGCCAGCGGCGCGCCCGTGCCGCTATTTCTTCAGGTCTTCGGGCACATCAACCAGCCGGCCTAGCATTTCGTAAACTCGGATTAGGGCTTGATCGAGCATGCGCTCGCCGGCCCCGACGGCGATGTAGGTGTCGGAGTCCGCGCCGCCGTAGCCTCCCTCCGCGGCGGCTCGAAGGGTGGGGAAATAGTCCAGGTAGCCGTTGGCGTATCCTACGAAGAACGCGTCACGCACCGGGCAGCGGCCGCGCCAATTGATTTGAAAGTCCACAAAAGGCTCTCCCGGCAAGCCCACCAAGGCAATCGTCCGGTTGATCAGGACCGTGGTCACCGGCACGGCCAGTTCGCGCCGCGGATTGTCGTTGTCGAGAAGGTCGGCGTGGTCCTCGTAAACCCTCTGTCCGTAGGTTGCCAGCATCCCTTGGCGGAATTTCTGCGCATCCCAGCGGACGGCGAAAGTCATCATGTCCTCGGTAAACTGCAAGCTGGGCTGGGTGGCAGAAACCGTGTTGATCGTCGTCGCCACGCGCGCCGCTTCCGCGCCCAGTTGCTCGCCGGTCCAATCCCGCTTCTTGACCGCGCCGTCGGCGAGAGGGGTCGTGGCGTAATAGGGGTTTATGTCGCCGTCCCCGCCTTGCAGGAAGAGGCACAGCGGAGAGCCGCCGCTCGCACCGCCCACTGCTTCCTCGACGGTCCGAGCCATCACGCCCACGTAATCGGAGGAATACTCGAGATTGTCCGGGCCGAAGACGACCGGGTGGCAGGCGTAATTCACCAGCACCGCGAGCGGCTTGCCCGCTGCCGTATCGATGCGCAGCACCGAGACCGTGGGATCGACCGGGGAAGTCGGGATCTTGTCGGGATTCGTCCAGAACATGCTCACCGTGCCGTCGGGAAACACGCGGCGGCGGTTGTAGCCAATGTAGGCGCGCCCGTATCCCGTTCCTAACCGCGCTTCTGAAAGGTGTGTGCAGGCCTCGGCAACAGCGCCGGCGATCTTGTCGAGGTCGGCGGCCTCCCAGGATGGCGGGCGGTGGGAGGGATATTCGTCCACGATGTTAGGCCCGGAGTGGGTATGCGAAGCGGTGATAAGCAGTAACGAAATCCCACTGGTTTTGGCCAGTCGCTCCCGCAAGCTGGCGAGAGCAGCCGGCCCGAAAACGCGGCCCAGGTCAAGTGTAACCAGCGCCAGTCGTTTCCCCTCCGCTTCGAGCACTACGACCCGCGCATAAAGAGGGTCCAACGTTCCCGTGGCAGGCTGCGTGCGATCGAAGTAACCATACATGGGCAGGCCCGGCGGTGGCGTGATGTCCACTTTCGCAATGCCGGCTTTGAAGTCCGCGGCGCAAAGAGGGCCTATCACCAATATCGTCAAAAGGAATGCGTTCCGTGTAGAGATAAAGAATCGGGCCATAACCGCTCCTGTTTTAAAAATGATTCGCGCACAAATCTCTCCTAGCATACGCTGACACCAAACCGGGCGGAAAGAAATTGGTTTCAGGGAAGAGGTTTCGGGGTTAGAATCCGAGCAGAGCCGAAGGCCCTCGACGAGGCTGCGAAATGGTAACGAGCGGTAGTGGGTCTGTCTTGCGCCGAAACCCCCATGGACAGAAAAACGCTGTCCGTGGCTACCCACCCAGAAAGGACTATATTTGTGAGCCAGTATTACCTTGACGACCACGATGAAGAGGAGGTCTTTCGCGTTTTCATTTCGCACGGCCGATCCGATTTATGGCGCCAGGTCGAGCGATACATCAACAAAAGTCTAGACATGGATACTGTAGTACTCGAAGAGCAATATCGTGGCGCGACAATAATTGAGAAGCTCGAGGACCAAGCCGGCGAGTGCGATTGCGCTGTTGTAATAATGACGCCAGACGACAAAATGGCGGATGGCTCATTTCGTTCGCGGCAAAACGTAGTCCATGAAATAGGTTACCTTCAGGCGCTTTATGGCCGCGAGCGCGTTGTGATACTTAAAGAAGACAGTGTCGAGTTTTTTTCAAACAACTCAGGGATAGAATATATACCGTTCACTGGAGCCTTTGTGTCTTCTACACTTCATACCCTAAATGAGGCCTTGACTGCAATTTACGAGGAGGTCCGCGAAGGCGACGAGGAGGAAGAGGAGCAAGAATGAAACGATTTCTGTCGGCCCGCACTGCGCAGACATTGCCTTCGATGTCTGCGACCGTTAGGGAGCTAGGACACGCCTTGGGCAGGACGCGGCGGCGGAGATGCTGCGAGGGTTCCCGAGGCGCAGGGTCGAAAGACGATCCTTGAACTGTAAACCTCAAAGGCTTGATCGCGGGCGGGGGTGGCGAACAAGCAGCGCAGAACGAGCCGCATCCAAGCGCCTGCTGGTTTCGCGGCGGAGAACAGCGTGAACAAAGAGACGAGCACGAAAGCGCCCTGCAACGACTGCAACAGGGATACCAAGCACCGAGTGCTGTTCAAGCGGATCACGTCAGGTTCCGACGACGACAGCGGGTTCGATTGGCGGGACACCTACGAGATGCTGGAGTGTTGTGGTTGCGAGTCTGTCGCGATGCGCTGGACTAACGAGTTTTCCGAGAACCCGGAGCCGACGGTCACTTACTATCCGCCCCCTGTGGCTCGACAGACTCCAAAGTGGGTATGGGGCCTGCCCACGGAGGTGCGGTCCCTCATGGATGAAATCTATTCCGCACTTCACGCGAACAGTCGCCGGCTGGCTCTAATGGGAGCCAGGACCGTTGTTGACATGCTGCTGATGGATAAAGTCGGGGACGTCGGCACTTTCCCAGACAAGCTTGCCCAACTGGAGAGCGACGGGTTCGTCGGACTAAAGAATCGGGCGTTTCTTGGGGCAGCGCTTGAAGCGGGTAACGCTGCGGCGCACAGAGGGTATCAGCCTAAGAAAGAGCATCTCGATCACGTCATGGATATTGTCGAAAACCTTCTTCAGGCCGTCTACATCCTCGAAGAAGCGGCGGACGAGCTCAAAAAATCCACACCTGCACGGAAGTTCAAAGGGCCGAGGGGCCGATAGCGACAACATCGGACACAAGTTTGCAGCGGGCAGCAGCGCGGAATCCCGTTACGGTCATCGGGTCTTTGTTGTCAATTGGGGAAAAAACGCGGACCTCCAAAGCGGGTCTGTGCTACTCGCTCGCCACCATCTTATCCGCCTTGAGATCTCGCAGTAGCTGCTCAAAGGCTTCTTTGTAGGCGTCGTTGTTCTTCCAGGTGCGGAAGTCGCCGATATGGCGAGTTCGGCGAAGGCTCGCGGCCCAGGCTTGCTCAGTGTCCCTCACGGCATCGTCCAGCCGAATAGGAAAGAGCACTGGCTTGTCTTCTGTGCGTTCTTTTTCTAGGGCCGTCTCCACTTCGTCCTCCACCCAAGGGCTTTGGATGGAGTTTGTGGAGAGGACCAGCAACAGCTTGTCATAGATGCGAATGGATTCGTCAATACGCGTTCGGAATTTGTCGCCGATCTTCAGGTCCTTGGGCGCGAACCACACGCGAACGCCGTATTGCTGAAGGTCGGCGTGGAGGCGCCGTGCAAAATCGTCGTCCTTGCTCGAATAACTGATGAAGCAAGAGTAGAACTCGATGGGTTTGCCAACCAGCGACTTCATGTAGGTAATGAAGTCTTCGGGCACGCCCGCCCCGCGCAGGAAAGCTTCAGGGATCTTGCCCTTGGATTCGTAGATCGTGTCAATGCCGATGGTTGAGGGACCGCGATGGACCACGGTGTCGAGGCCCTTCACGGCACTCAAATCGTTAAACCCGAAAATAGTGTAGGAGAGGCTCGCTTCGCTAAGGTCGGAGCGACCGAAGCGGGCCCCACGCATGTCGGCCCCACCCAAGTCGGCGCACCGAAGGGTGGCGCGATCTAGTTCGGCATCATAAAAGTCAGTTCCGCGCAAATCGGCGCCGCTGAGGTCGGCCCGGTCCAAGGCGGCACTGCGAAAGTTTGCGATTCGGAGGTCTGCCCGAAGGTCCGCGTGTGAGAGCCACGCACCGCCCAGCCGTGCATGTCGCAAGTCGCAGCCCCTTAGGGTGGCATTGTCGAGCATCACACCGCGAAGGTCGATCCGTTGCAGATCGCGCTGCCCTAAATCGGCGAAGCTCAAGTCCGGTCGCACGTAGGCCGGGTCTTTCCCTCGTAGTTTTCGATTCTGCATAGACCACTCATTCCAAGCTTGCACCCCTTGCTTCAGAATCTTAAGGATCTCCTCATTGGCCATAGCGTGACCTCGCGGGCAAATGCTCAGCGTAGTTTACCATTAAGCCCTTCGCCACCCCAAACTACGGCGAAACTGTTCACAACCCCACCGCCTGCTGAAAGCCCGTGGGGTTCGCTTTGCCTTGTCGATACGAGACTTCCTAGGATGCGGCAGCGTGCCCTACGGAGGGTCGCCAATTCTGGATGGCCGTCGCGTTCCGGGCCGCCTCGCGCTCATAGGCTTTCGCCCTTGGCTTGCTGACCGGAAAGCAGGAACGTCCTCGGATACGGTCCCGCACCGCAGATTTTGAAAGATCCGAAATCCTTATACCACTCGCCTTCCGGAACAAGCAGATGGGGTTCAACCCAACTCCGTAGTCGGGGGAAGCAAAAAGATGCTAACCTAAAGGTCAGCGCTACAAGCGATGGCGGCAGCACGCCCACTGCCTGAAGTCTATTGCCTACTGCCTTCCGCATCCTGCCCATCAGGTGGTTGCCGAATTGCAAGCCTAGAGCTCCTATGCCTGGCTGGAGTCAGATGTACAGTATTTTGTTCTCGATCTCATCCGCGGTCACAGAATCGAGGAGAATAAGAATACGTCGAGATAATTCTTTGGGGTGCCGGCGAACCGCGACAATGATTCCGGAGTGCGCCTGCTTTTCCTCAAAGTATCTCGTCGCCAGAGCCTCGAAGTGCACCCGGTTGTGCGTCAGAATCGCTTTCCCTTGACTAGTGGCAAAAGCCAACTGGTTCTCATCGGTCGCCCCGACCTGTCCTGCCGCTTGCGTGGTCAACACCCGAAAGCCCCTGGCGCGCACCAAGTCCGCAATAAGCACGTTTACGTCTTCGTCTAGATATAAGTCGATGAAGAGATGGTTCAACGACTGGACACCAGGGGGTGAATTTTGTGGGCGGGAATCCGGTTCCGTTCGATGTGGGCGTTGATTTCTTCCTGGTGGTCGCTATAGTAACTCAGAGCATCGAAAACCTGTGCCAGAGTCAGATGCGGCAACGCGCTGGGAATCTCTTCTGCGGCAACGCCCAACCGCCAGGTCTCGACAATCGCCCGAACCGGCGTGCGAGTACCGAGGATGATCGGCTCGCCGCCGAGGATTTCATTGTCATTAACGATGTATCGGTGTCCCGCTGCAGTCGTCATTTTGAGCCTCAACAGATTATAGTGCATCTGCGCATTGGGGAGAAAACGCTTTTATCGTCCAATCTTGGCCACGAAGATTGCAAGCCCAGAGGGTTCTGCTCCAACCAGCCTCAGGCAAAAACTTGTTGCAGGGTTTTCAGCGTCGAAGCCAAAACTGCCGAGCTGATGTTTCCCAGTCGTTTGACGAGCCGGATTTTGTCCAGCGTGCGGAGCTGGTCCAGAAGAATCAGCCCGCGCTTTCCTTGAAAAGTGACTGGGATACGATAAGGCGCCGGCCTGGCCCCGGTAGTCATAGGAGCCACAATCACCGTGCGCAAGTAGTCGTGCATTTCCGGCGGCGAGACGATCAGGCAGGGCCTGGCCTTGCGGATCTCGCTGCCGACCGAGGGATAGAGCGCGACCAGCCACACTTCTCCGCGAGCTACCATTGCAGGTGTCCGTCATCCCGGATTCCGAACTGCGGCCAAAGGAGCTTGTCGTCCCCAGCTTCCGCCAATTTGCGGCTGGCTTCCGCCCAGCCTTGGCGAGGGTTGCGGCGCGGCTTGCGGAGAACGATAGCGCCTCGTTCGAGCGCGATCTCGGCCTCCTCCTCCAAACCAGCCTCCTTCAGCATCGGCTTGGGAATGATGATTCCCCGCGAGTTTCCCAAACGTCGAATGGTCGTAATCATGGCCGCCTCCCTCGGTATAACAAAATTATAACACGGCAGGTTGGAAAGAGCCACGACACGCGGGGCATGAGGGAGGTGGCGAAAGAAATTGGTATGAGGTGGGGGATTTCGAGGTTAGAATGCGGGCTGGGGCGAAGGCCCTCAACGAGGCTACGAAATGGTAACCAACGAGCAAATCTATGAAGTATTGCGCAACTGCTATGACCCTGAAATACCGGTCAATCTGGTGGACCTGGGATTGATTTACGACGTGAAGGTCGACGATGACAACGTCAATGTGGTGATGACCCTGACGGCACGGGGCTGCCCCGCACACAGCTTCATCAGCGAGCAGGTTCGGGAGCAGGTAGCAAAGATCGAAGGGGTGAAATCCGCCCACGTGCAAGTGGTGTGGGACCCGCCCTGGAACATCAGCCGGCTGAGCGAAGCGGCGAAGCTGCAGTTGGGCTTGAAGTGAAAACGAAGCGCACGTGCCATCGACGTGGGAGAATTGTGAATAGTGAATTGTGAATTGCTCGGTTATATAAAGGGTGTTCTGGTCCCGCGTATCGCGGCATTACCGCGAAGTAGATGAATTCACAATTCACTATTCACCATTCACTCCGCTATTCCCGAATGAGATTGCGCAGTAAGAAAAGCATATTCGCCGGCCGTTCCGCCAGGCGGCGCATAAAGTAGGAGTACCACTGATGTCCGTAGGGAACGTAAAGGCGCACGCGCTCGCCCTGGCGGAGCAGGTCGCGCTGCAGATCGCGCCGAATTCCGTACAACAACTGGAACTCGTAGCGGTCGGGGGGGATGTGGTGCGCGCGCGCGTAGTCCCGCGTTTCGGCAATAAGGCGTGCATCGTGCGTGGCAACGGCGTGATAGATGCCGCTGGAAAGCATCATGGCCATTAGCCGCGAGAAGTTTGCGTCCACATCCTTCTTGCGGTGAAAGGCAATCTCCCGAGGCTCGTCGTAAGCCCCTTTGACCAGTCGTATCCGCGCCCCGCACTTCAACAGCTCCTCCACGTCTTTCTCGCTTCGGTAAAGATACGACTGGATGACAACGCCCACCACGTCGCGAGGCGCATTGACGGCCCGGAAAACCCGCAGCGTCGATTCCGTGAATGCCGAGCCCTCCATATCCACGCGCACAAAGTTGTGGTGGCGGGCGGCGCATTCGCAGATCAGGCTCAAATGGCGGCGCGCCAGTTCTTCGTCAATTGCCAGTCCGAGTTGCGTCAGCTTGACGGATACATGGGAATTCAACCCTTCCGCCGCCAACCGGTCGAGCAGCCGGACGTAGGCCTGGCAAGCCGCTTCCGCCTCCGCGGCTTCCTCAACGCTCTCACCCAGCAGGTCGAGCGTCACCATAAAGCCCTCGGCGTTCAGCCGCCGGATTACGGCGAGCGCCGCTTCCAGTTCTTCCCCGGCGATGAACCGCGCCGCCATGCGGCGTCCCAAGGCGTGGCCGGTGAGGATTTTCTTAGGGGTTTGTTTCTGTGAAAGATAGATCAGGAGAGGACGAAGCATAAGTACGGGATCCAGGTGTCAGGTGTAAGGTGCCACGGGCAGGTGGAGGGGTGAATTCGAAACAGGCAATAGCGAATAGTGAATTCTGAATAGTGAATTATGGTACCTCAGAATCTACTTTGCCCCGCTAATCGAGGCGTCTGCCGATCGTATCGGCAGCTTATAATTCACAGTTCACTATTCACTATTCACCATTTCCCTCGCACCTGGTATTCAATGCTCAGCTTCCAAAAAGCGCTCGGCGTCGATGGCCGCCATGCAGCCTGAGCCGGCGGCCGTGATGGCTTGGCGATAAATGTGGTCCTGGACGTCCCCCGCGGCGAAGACGCCGGGCACATTGGTTTTGCTACCGTCGTGCGTAATCAAATAGCCCGTTTCGTTCATCTCGAGCTGGCCTCGGAATAATGACGTGTTGGGCGAGTGGCCGATCCCGATGAATACCCCGTGGCAGTCCTTGATTGTCTCTTCTCCGGTTTTCGCGTCCTTAAGCTTGATGCCGGTCACCTCGCCTCGCTCCACGTCCAACACATCCGACACCAGCGAGTTCCAGAGAAACTTGACCTTCGGGTTCCGGAAGAGCCGGTCCTGCATAATCTTGGAGGCGCGTAACTGGTCGCGGCGGTGAACAACGTTCACTTGATCGGCGTAGCGCGTGAGAAACAGCGCATCTTCCGCGGCCGTGTCGCCGCCGCCCACCACTACCACTTCTTTTCCGCGATAAAAGTACCCGTCGCAGGTCGCGCAGGTGGAGACGCCGTGGCCAAGCAGCTTTCGCTCCGAGTCAAGCCCCAGCAGCTTTGCCGAAGCGCCGGAAGCAATAATCAGCGTGCGCGTCTCGATCGTCTCCCCCTCCGCTTCAACCACGAAGGGGCGCCGGGAAAGGTCAACTCGAGTGACGTGGCCGTCCTTGAACTCGGCGCCAAACACGGAGGCCTGTTTCTCCATCAATTCGATCAACTCCGGCCCTTGCACGCCTTTGGGAAAGCCGGGGAAGTTTTCCACCAAAGTCGTCAAGGTCAATTGTCCACCGGCCTCAAGGCCGCGGATAAGCAAGGGCTTCAAATTGGCGCGGGCGGAATAAATCGCCGCCGTCAATCCGGCGCACCCTGAACCAATAATCACCACATCTCGCATGGCGCACGCTTCTCCCTTAATGAACTGCAAAAGCCGCAGTCGCTTATCTTACTCCCTTGAAATAAATTCGCACAACGTGTTTTGGCGTTGCGCCCCCGTCCGGTTTAATGCTACAAACGTTTATCCGTTTCGCCTACAATAGGGTCATCGCCAGCACCACAGGAGTCACAGCAAAGCCGGCCGTGGAGGCATGCCGGGATAAGCTCTTTAAGTTTCCGCGGGCAGAATGGGTTCATCCATGGATGCAGTGGTTTTCGAGGGAGTCACCAAGCGCTTTGACACGCTGACGGCGGTCGATCATCTGAGCCTGCGCATCAGGGAAGGCGCTGTGTTCGGACTGTTGGGGCCAAACGGCGCCGGCAAGACTACCTCGCTTCGCATGATCATGCAGGTGCTGATTCCTGACGAAGGATCAATCATGGTGCTCGGGGAACCCGTCAGCCAACGCAGCCAGGATCGCATCGGCTACCTCCCCGAAGAACGGGGCCTCTACGCCAAAATGAAGGTGGGAGAACACCTGCGGTTCTTGGGCGCCTTAAAAGGACTGTCCGAAGGGGAGGCCATGAAGCGCGCCCGGTCGTGGCTCGAACGCCTGGAATTATCCGAGTGGACAGACAAGAAGGTTCAGGATCTCTCCAAAGGAATGCAGCAGAAGGTCCAGTTTATAGCCACGATCATGCACAAGCCTGCGTTGCTGATTCTGGATGAGCCCTTCGCCGGCCTTGACCCGGTGAACGCATCCTTGATCAAAGACATCATGCTGGAGTTGCGCGAGAAAGGTTCAACCATCATTCTTTCCACGCATCGTATGGAGCAGGTGGAGATGATGTGCGACGCCATCTGCCTGGTCAACAAGGGCCGCAATGTCCTGAGCGGGGAGCTGCGCGCCATCAAGCAGTCCTACGGGAAGAACACCTTGCGGATCGAATACTCCGGAGACGGGGACTTTCTCGAAGCCACAGGCCTGGTGGAAAAAGTGAACCATTTTGGAGCAGTCACAGAAGCACGGCTCAAGCCGAGGGCAGATCCCCAGGAGATTCTCAAGGCGGCAGTGGCGCGGGGCGTGCGCGTCAGCCGCTTCGAACTGGTCGAACCGCCTCTGAACGACATCTTCATTGAGAAGGTCGGGGCAGTCCCCGCGTGAAGCCGTGCAGCTTGACAGCGCCAGTCGCGCTGCGCCATTCTGAGGAGCGATGCGGCTCTCCCCCATTTCCATTGCCTGCCCGCAATGCGGGTCGAAGGATGTTCTTTACTCCTGCCAGCCAACCTGTTGTTTCAACCATGTCTGCAACAACTGCTATACGACGTTCGAGCTCGAAACCACCAAGGTAGGCGAATTGCAGGATCCTTTCGTGCTGCCGCCCGAACCCGAACCTTCCAGTCCCACTGCTCCTTGCGCGCGCTGTGGCGAAGCCAAGGTATTTGCCATTGTTGACACCGAAGAACCGGCGTACTTCTGTGTCTCCTGCAAGGCGCTTCTCACGCTGAGTCTCACGGAAATCGCACCGGGACGCTGAGATTGAGCCCCTTCGGGGCTTACTCCCTGTGGCAGCAGGCGCCGGGCGGGATCGGGGAGCCATGCGGGCAGGTGCGAGGATGCGCGAGGAAGGTGCAGATTTTCTCAGTGACCTGAGGACTCAGGGTATGTTCGATTCGCAAAGCGTGCTCGTCCACCACGTCGTTATCGATGTCGAAGGTATCATGAAGCAAGCGTTCGGCGAGGCGGTGGCGCCGGAGGGCTTGTCTCGCCCGCGGCTCTCCGAGCTTGGTAAAAGAGATTTCGCCGTTCACGACACGGATCAGTCCTTCCTGTGCCATGCGCAGAAAGGTGGCCCGGTTGGGCATGAATTCCGGCACCTCCTCGGCGTTCACCACGCGCTTCCCGGTGTCTTCCTGGGAGTGCCAGAGGGCTTTGAGAAGGTTGTCAACCCGTTCAGCCTCGATAGCGGGCAGAAGCGAAGGCGCGGCCAAGCGGCCATGATGCAATTCGATGTGACGCTCCGCTCTGCGCCCGACTTCCGCGTCGTGAGTCACCATGACGATGGTGTGACCCTCGCGGTGCAACTCCGTGAGTAATCCCAGGACCAAGGTCTCGTTCACCTCGTCCAGGTTGCCGGTCGGCTCATCGGCCAGGATCAGATTGGGTTGGTTGATCAGCGCCCGCGCCACGCAGACGCGCTGCTGTTCGCCGCCCGAGAGTTGAGAAGGAAGATGCCGCAGTCGATCTGCCAGACCGACGCAACGCAAGGCTTCCGCAGCTTCCTGCTCATCGGCGAGGCTATGAAAATACTGGGCTAACATCACGTTCTCGACCGCGGTGAGGTACGGGACCAGATGGAACTGCTGAAAAATGAAACCGACCTTCTCCGCGCGGAAACGGGCGAGTTCACTCGGGCGGAGGCTCGACAATTCGCAGCCGTCAATCGAAACGCGTCCGCCGGTAGGTGAGTCGAGGCAGCCGAGGATATTAAGCAGAGTGCTCTTGCCGGAGCCGGAGGGGCCCATGACGGCGATCCACTCTCCCTTCTCCACGCTGAAAGCCACGCCCCTCAGCGCATCCACCGAATCGCGGTATTTCTTGCTCAGATCTTCGACTTCGATAAATGCCAACCCGCTACTCTCCCTTCAGAACTACCGCAGGTTGAGTTGCCCTCACCACGCCGACCAGAAACACTGCGGCTGCTAGTGCCAGCAGTGTGGCGAGGCCACAAACCAAGGGCAGAGTCCACCAAATCAAGTTGAGCGTAACCCCGAAAAGGCGGTGGGCAAGCCCAAACGCCCAGGCACTGCCGAGGACAAAGCCAAGGCAGCCTCCGGTTACCCCAAGAGTTGCGCCTTCCGCCAGAAATAGCCTCAACACCCCCCAATCGGTTGCCCCGAGGGCCTTCATCACGCCGATGTCTTTACGCCGCTCGAGCGCGATCGCCGTCATCGTCGCCGTAAGGCATATCACGATGATAATGAGAATCAGGGCCGTCAGCGCCAGGAGAAACCATCGAATGACGCCCAGGACTCTCCCTTCGGAGAAGACAATCTGGCGAATGGGACGCACGTCCACCCCGGGAAGGGCTTTCGACAGTTCGTGAATTGAACTTTCGATTTCTCGCGTATCGCCGTTGAGCCTGAGCTGCACCAGGCTGATCCGGGTCAACATCCCCACAACCCTTTGCAGCTCGTCGAGGGGAAGAAAGACCTGGTCCTCTTCCGATGAGCCAGTCCTGAGCACCGAAACAAGGCGGCAACCGACGGCGGTTTTGGCGCCTCCGGGGTTCGATGAGGCCAACGGGTCGAGGTGGATCGTGTCGCCCGCGGCAACGCGCAGGCGCGAGGCAATGCGTGCGCCAACCACACACGGCAGTTGCAAAGACGACCCGGAAACGTGGCTCGCCTTGCTTTCGCGCCAACCCGGGTTCATGCGGATCATCGCCTCCAAGTCCGTTCCGACGGCCACGACATTCACGAAATCCGGCAAGCTCGGGTCAGGAGGAATGCGCTCGAGGCGCACCACGGCATAAAGCACCGGCAGCGCCGTGACACCCCGAGCCTTCCCGGCAAGTTGATGCACCGAGTTCACTATGGCTTGGTCCATCGTGTTTCCCCAAGCCCGATTGCTCGCGTCAGCCGGGGAATCAAAAGAATCCAAGCTTGTCATTCTGAGCCCACTGCCTTTTGTGGGCGAAGAATCCCCGCAGTTGTTTTTGCTTTCGGTCATGTCACCTGTGAACTGCGGAGATCCTTCGCTCCGCTCAGGATGACACGGCATGCGGGAAGAAACCAGGCCATTGTTCGGAGCGAATGAAGCAGTAGATCCCGGCGCGAGTATCACGTTCGCCCCATAGCCGCGAAACTCTTGCGTCATCTTGCGACGGACACCCCCGTACAAATTGAGCAGCATCGACATCACCGCCGCGCCTACCATCAAGGAGATGAGCGCCAGGACGGCCTGGGGACGCTTGACGGATAACGCCCGCCACCATAAACGGAGCGGCGCGCCGCGCGCAGGTCTCCGCCTAAACGGGGGCACCGGTGTTTCGAGGGCTGCCCTCTCCCCTGGGGAGAGGGTGTCCCGCGACGGCGCTTTCATCAGCCGTCGCGGGACGGGTGAGGGGTCCCTTCCGTCTCTTAACGCAAGAACGAATTCAAATGGCAAATGGCAAATGGCAAAACTCAAATGGTTTAAAATTCGGTATTTGCCAAATGGAAAACCGTTTGTCATTTGAGCCGTTTCTCGTCCTATCATTTGCGTTCGAGCGCCTGACTCCTTTGACTGGTTGTGAAATTACCCCTCACCCGTCGCGCTCCGGCTGGTGAAAACGCCGGCAGCGCGCCACCCTCTCCCCAAGGGAGAGGGCTTTTCGTTCACTTCAGTCCCTCAGCACCACCGCCGGCGACACTTTTAAGGCTCGGCCTAGGGGGAAGACGCTGCCGGCCAAAGTGACGGTCAAGGCCAAGCCGAGGCAAACCGGGAGCATCACCAGATGTACGCCTACCGGAACGCCGAAAACCACCAGCGCCACTCGCCACGCCAGCACACTGCCCAGCAGATAACCCGCGATTCCCCCCACCAGGCCCAGCACCCCGGCTTCCAGAAGCAGCAGCGTCGCCACCCGCGCATCGGTAGCGCCCAATGACTTGAACAGCCCGATCTCTGCGCGCCGCTCGAGGGCCGTAGCCAGCATCATGGAAGCCACGGCCAGCCCGGCAGCAAGTAGCGCTGCCAAGGCCAGGACACCTATCAGGATTCCCACCCGGTTCAGTATCTTCCCTTCCGTATCGGCTACCTGGTAGATGGTCGTCACATGCGCTTCTGGAATTGCCTGCTGAATCTGGTACGCAATCGAACTCGCATAAGGAGTGCAGTACCACCGGTCCAGTTCCTCCGGGCTGAGCTTGCTCAGGTCGGAACGAGCAAAAGCATCCTCGGGTTTGGTTAAGGCGCTGACTTCAACCCGTCGCACTTTTCCCTCGAGCCCCGCCAGCCGCTGCGCCAAGGCCAGCGGCGCCAGCACTTGGTTGTCCTCTGCCCCGCCGGTCTCCAGGACGCCGCGCACCTCAAGACGTAGTGCGGGCGTCTCGCCCGAGGTGGCGCGGGCATCCTGCCCGCGCTGCCGTGTAGGTGCAGGCCTTGAGCCCGCCCAGTCAGGGCGCCCACAAGGGGCGCCCCTACAGGACAGTGTGATCGTGCTGCCAGCTTGTAAGCGAAGCCTTTCCGCCAACCGGCGGCCCACCAAGACCCCGGCGCCGCTCTCATCATCGGGCCACTCGCCTTCGACCTTCCAGGAAGGATGCAGCTTTTTCAGACCGGTCACGAATACTTCAGACTTGTCCACGCGCAGGAGCTTTTCAAACCATGTGCCGATCAGTACAGCGTCTTGGTTCTCCACTTCCACGGGCACATACAGGAAGGGCGTGAAAGCGACGATGTTATTCCGCCAGAAAATCTTCTTGAGTTTGACCAGCTCATCTTCGGGAATGAATGCGCCGCTCCCTGCGGGCCGGTAGTCAACACCGCCGACGCTGATGGCAAGGCTATCGGCCGCCGGAGTTATCGAAAGGTTGGCCCCATACGAACGCAATTCGCGGCTGATCTTGTCTCCGATATCAAGCGAGAGGATGCCCTCCGTCGCTGCCGCGGCAATGCCCAGCGCAATCGCCAGGGCACTCAGCAGCTTGCGGCGTCGGCGCCGCGCCAGGGATTCAAGAAGGATTCTAACCAGCATTTTCAGTGGAAGAACTTCGCCGCGGCGTCAAGGGAGGACGCCGCAATGCGAATCGTGTCGCCCTCCACGCGGTAGTCGATGTGAATAGGGTTGCACCCGCCGGCCAGGCCGATCGTGGGCACATAAACCGCAGCGGCGCAATTACGGCAGATCACATTCTTGCCGTCCTGGTAATAGCCTTGACTGCCGCAAATAGCGCAGGCGTCCAAAGCGGCGCGAACCGTGTCCGAGGCATCGAGAATGGCAATGATCCGCACCTCCGTGCCGCCCACCGCCAGCGCGTACCGGTGGAGCTTATGGTCCGTGAGCTCGGCCGTGGGAATCTGCGCTTCGCCGTTCACAATCGACACCTGCTCGGGTGGTGTCATAGCGTGAGCCGTCAACGAGTAGATGAACTGAGAGCAGATTAGAACCATGATCAGCAGGCTGACGCCGGCGCCCGAAAGTTTCCAGAAGCGCTCGCGCTGCCGTCGGGCCAGGAGCTTACGGCGCTCCGGCGCAGGCCAGGCGTTGACCTCTGGGCTGCGCGGGCCGGCAGAGGAAATGCGCTGGGCGATGATGAGAAACAAGGCCAGGGCCACAATCACTACAAAGAAGAAGGCGTCGTTGTTAACGATGGGGCCGACCAACGCCATTTCTCGACGGCTGGAAGGGAGTACCTGCGCCTCCGAGAGTTCGTGCACGCCGGATACCAGCAACTGCGCCGCAACCACCAGGAGCACCAGGCTGGTGACCGAGAAGAACTTTCTCAGGTCAACCTTCACACTGCCTTTGAAGAAAGCAACCCCCAGCGCGATCGCCAACCCGAGCCCGATTAACCCGCCCATGAAGTTCAGCAACTCGCTGGTGCGCAGCGACACCGCCGCCAGAAAAAGCACGGTCTCGATGCCCTCGCGGAAGACCATCAGGAAGACGAAGAGGAAAAGGCCCGCTACGGCGGCGCGGGAAGGTTCCCGATAGAGGTCCTGAAGCTTGGCCTCGATCTCCTGCTTCATGTGCTTGCCGGTCCGCCACATCCAGACCACCATCGAGGCCACGAAAACAGCCCCCACAAGCATCAGCGAGCCTTCGTAAGCATCCTCGCCAACCTCTAGACGATGCACCAGATACGCCGCTGCGAGGCTCGCCACGACCGCCGCCAAGACGCCCCAGGCGACGATCCGGCTCCAGCCCTCGCGGCCGGTCTTCTTGAGACAGCCTAGAACGATGCCGATAATGAGCGCCGCTTCGACACCTTCGCGGAGTGTGATGACCAGAGACTGGAACATAACAACAATTGGGCGGGAATTCAGAAGCCCTGATTTCGCGCAACCAAAGGTAAATCCGATGTTAAGCCGAGAAGGGACGAAATGTCAATGAATCGGCGACAGTGCGTAGTGTCCCACTTTCAAGTGGAGGCGGCTTTACGCCGCCACTTGGCGAGGTAAACACGCCGCTACAAATTCAAACTGAAACACTACCGCGGCACAAGAAGTCGTTTAGCTCACGGCGTGTGCACTGGTACGGTTTTACGGGGAGAGCCTCTGGGCTTGGGCCTCGCGTTGTTCAACAGTTCAGTCTGAATGAAGGTTTGACCGAAGGCCCGGCCGTCCCAATGATAGCTCACGATGTCGAGCGCAGACGGATGCTTGTAATAGTCACCCGACTGGTAATGAGGCGCGCGAATGGTCAGTGTGTTGTCCTTTTCGTCGAAATCGTCGAGAGAGCCCTCCGGTCCCCCGTAACGGAGGTCCCAGTCAATCAGTTGCGTGGCCCGGAGACGCTTGTCCGCGAGCTCGAAGACCTGGGCGAGGCCGTAGAAGCTTGAATTGGCGCCAGTGCTGTCCTCCTCGTACACTGTCAGTGCATACTCTCGCCCTATTTCCGCAGAACCGAGGAAGTGGACGCCATGGAGGCATATTGAATCGTACCCGCCGTTACGAAATCTTACTTCCCATCTGCCGTATCTCAGTTGAATCAGCCTTGACTTTCCATTCTTGGCATTCCCGAAGGCCACTTTCAGATTCTCGAAATCGACATCGCGGATCGACTGGTAAGTGTCGGGGTACAGATACGAGCAAGGCTGCAGGTGAAACAAAGGACCCTCATTAGGACCATAAGGGACAGGGGAGGTCTGAGCCAACAGCGAAGAGACCTGCAAAGAAACCGGCCAAAGAGCGCAAACGATCATTAAAGAGCGGAATAAGACGAGGGACCAGCACGTGAGTCTCGGGGCACTCATATTTGACCCTCAGTACTTGCGCAGTACGCCGACCACCTTGCCCTGAATCTTCACCTCGCGGGCGGAGACGATGATGGGGTCCATTTGGGAATTGGCGGGCTGGAGGCGGACTTTGCCGTTGGGGGCGCGATAAAAGCGCTTAAGCGTAGCGTCGGTGCCCTCGATGAGAGCCACCACGATTTCTCCGTTCTCTGCCGTCTGGGTTCCTTCCACCAGGATGTAATCTCCGTTGCAAATGTGGTCGTCGATCATCGAATCGCCTTTGACCCGCAGCACGAAGAGGCTTCCCCGGCCGCCAGTAAAATCGCCAAAGGAGAAGGTCTCAGGGTTGGGGACAGCTTCCACGGGCTGGCCGGCGGCGATTCGCCCCAGGAGCGGAAATTCCATGTTCCCCAAAAACGCGGTGGGCACAGGCACGGCGTCTGCCCCGTCCGAACCGGCGGCGGCTCGCGGCTCAGATGTCGCCGCGGCCTTTCTTCGTCCGAAGGGACGGACCGCCGTTTTGGCAAAGGGCACGGAACCCGGCACGGCCACAACCTCCACGGAGCGGCTCTGGTTGTAGCTTCGGCGGATGAACCCCTTCTTTTCGAGGGTCTGCATATGCTTGTGCACCGTCGCCAGCGAAGACAACCCCAGACCTTTGCCGATCTCCTCAAAACTCGGCGAGTATCCTTGGTGATTGATAAATTCGACGAGGAAATCAAAGACTTGTTTTTGCCGACGCGTCAGAGCCATGTTTGCACCCCACCTGATCGAAATTCGAAAAACGAAACTCGAAAATCGGCTCCCCCGATTTCCGGCTGAAGGCGCAAAAGGTTAGCGCCCCTGCGACATCACATCTTCATCGCTCAGGTAGCAATAGTAGGCGAACAAAAAGCGAATTGCAAGCGAAAAAATCGCCAACAGACTTCTATCCTGGTTAGCGCCGCGTCTTCGGCTAGAATAGCGAAATGACGAGTGACGTTAAGATCCGCGTTCTGACGCAACGCGACGCAAAGGCGTATTGGAATCTACGGCTCGAAGCTCTGGAGCGGGAGCCGCAAGCGTTCATCGAGTCGGCCGAGGAGCACCGGGCGATGACTCGCGAGGGGGGCGCCGCGCGCTTGCGCCGGACGAACAACTCCAGCCTTGTGATGGGTGCGTTTTTCAAAGGAGAACTGGTTGGCATGGCAGGCTTCTTCCGTGAGAGACACTTGAAGACGAAACACAAAGGGCGGATCTGGGGCGTCTATGTGAGGGCGAATTGCCGGGGCAGGGGCCTCGGTGGGAGGCTGCTCTCGGCGCTGCTCAAGCGCGTCGAGAAGCTGCCGGGACTGGAGCAGGTGAACCTCAGCGTCTCCTCCAGCCTGGCGGTAGCGAGGAAGCTCTATCGGTCGCTCGGGTTCGAGACATTCGGAGTCGAAGGCAAGGCGCTCAAGGTCGGCGACACGTATCTAAGCGAAGAGTACATGGTCCTGCGCATTAGGGCGCCCTTGAAGAAGGCATGACGGAGCTTCTTAGTGGTGACCGCCCCCTGAGCTTCCGCCGCCAGGATGAGGGCTGCCACCTGACCCGCCACCGCCAGAATGCGAACCGCCGCCGGACCCGCCACCCCCGGTCGAGCCAGTCTTGGCACCGCCGCCCGAGGGGGCATTACCTCCGGTTGATTTCCCGCTGGTCGTTGCGCCTCCGGTCCGAGGCGGCGCGGCGGAGCCGGAACCGGAGCTGGGAGAAGACTGGGGCCGCCAAGCCGAGCCATCACTCGAGGGCGAGGGTTGGCCCGTTTGCGACCCGGGCGCAGGCTGGCCGGTATGCGACGCCCCGCCTCCCTGAACTGAATACACGGGACGAGCCGGTACTCCGTCTGTCCCTGGCGTGGCTGCTGAGGACGGGCGGGGATTGTTCACGTAGCGCCCAGTTGCAGGGTCGTAGACTATTCCTGCTCGCGGCCCGGGTGCGGCGTGCCGAGCAGGAGACCCTGCTGTCGAGCTGCCCAGGATAACGGTTATGCCTGCAACCGAGTCAGGCCCGGGAGCCGGCGACTTCCTGCTGGTGCCTGGCGGCCCAAAACTTGCGCTACGCGGACCGACGATGGACACGTTGGCATTGGTAAGCTGCGAGGGAGGCGCCACAACGCGACCCGGGTGCAGAGCTTCCCGAGCCGGCGGAATGTCCGGCTTCTCGATTCTGTTGCCAGAGGTAAGAGTCACATGGAGCGAAGTTCCGGGGCGCACCGGACGTCCATGCTTAAACGAACCGACGCTTATAGCAGTTCCGCAGGTTCGCCCTGGCGGGCAAGGAACAGGGCTGCCCGGCCTGGGTAAGCCGTGCCGCGGCGTCCACCCGATCCACCCCGTGCCGCCGTACCAGTTAACGGATCCGGGTGACCAAGGACCAAAGTTCCCCGGAAACCAGACCCAACCCATGCCGGGTATGAATTCCCATCCGCCGAAGTGATAGGGAAGCCAGCCCCAGGGCTCGCCGGAAATCCAGACGTACCCATAACCGGGATACCAGCACCAGAAGCCCTGGGAGAAGGGATACCATCCAGCATCGACAGTGGGGACCCAGCCGTATCCGTAGCCTGAAATGTCTGACCAGTTTCCGTAGTTCGCCAAATCCGCCCAGCCGTAAACGTCGTCGCTACCGTCACTGGTATAGCCGCTGGGCGAAAGGGCGCTCGAGGCGGCTTGGGCTTGATTCTCCCGGTCCTGCACCCAGTGATCCCAATCGTCTTTCGTGATGCCCTCCGAGATCTGGGCAGGCTGTTCGGCTCTCGGGCTCAGATCGAGCACGGAGTCTTTGGCCAGCGGCCATGAACCGAGCGCGCTCGAGACATCCACAAAACCGTTAAAGACTTCGACGCGCTCCTCCGACGCATCGACATCAACCCGGAAAAGCGACTTGCCGCGCGGAGTGAGGGTGGAATCCGCCGTCGCTATTTCGTAAGTGTCTTGCCCCTCCGGGGTCACACTGAAGGTTGCATACCCGGTATTCAGCGTGAGATGGTCGATCTTGCTTCCATCGGGAGCCAGCGCAAGCTGTGTGAATTCAAGCAAGGACGATTGGCCTAGCCGGGCGGTCGAGTCATTTTCGAATTCGACTTCGGCAAAGCTGTCCTCCGCCGTCGAAAGCTTGAACCCTTCCTCAAGAGGAGTGTTCATCGGCGCTTCGGTCCAGTCTGTATCTCCTGGCCGCTGAACCGTGACTTGGCCCTCGACAAAACTGAGACGAACCACGCGAGCATGAGAGTGAGTCTGACCTGGGGCTGCCGCAGATCCCAGCCAAACCGCCGCACCCAACCCCAGCAAAACCCTTACGACCGACTGTATCTTGGGTGTCATGGACCACCTCCCCGAGCTTTCAGGGGCTTCTCACATCCTACACCAATCTAGACGAAGCAGGTGGCCGCGAAGTTGCCAAGCGCGGAAAATGGAAACTGGAAAATGGAAGCTGGTAAACGGGAGCCGGCCGGAGGGCTGAAGCGCGCAGGCGCTGAAAGAACCGATGAACTTCAAATTCTGGTTCCCCTTCCTGGTGTCGATTTCTAGCCTCGGACATTCGATCTTCGATTTTCCAGTTTCCAATTTCCAGTTTCCAATTTCCAATTTCCATTTTCGAAAATCGGTCCTCGCGCTACTGGCCGGGTTCAACCTGATCGATGATCTCTTGCGCGCGGGATTGCGCCAGATGGAGAAAGCGCGAGCCATGAGCAATCTTGTCAAGTGTGGGAACGAGCATCTGGGGGTCGGTCAAGGTTTTGTCCTTGAGTTCAGCCTGGATCTGTAGAAGCTCCTGGGACAGGTTAAGAGGATCGTACTTCATCTCAAATTCAAGCGCTGAAACGTGCTGTTCAACCATACCGATAGCTTCAAACACGTCCACCAGGTCCCGCGCGGTTCGGTTCTCCGTGTAGTTGAAAGCCACTCGATTCAGGGCGCCGCCCTGCTGGTAGGTGAAAGTCTTCTCTCCCAGGTTTGCCACTTTCTTATGGCTCTCGAGTTGAATGCCCTGGAAGTCGCGAAGCTGCCCGGCCAGCGCGAAGATTCGTTCCGCGGTGCCGGAGGAAAGCTGAAAGGGGCGCGGGCCCTGGGCCGGGGCCTCGTCCAGTTTTCGTCCTTCGTAAGTACCGGAACCCGTGGCGTCCACGATGATGGCAATATATTCGGGAGAGCTGCCCTTGAACGTTCGGGAATAAGTCAGCTTGGCGGGAACACCGGTACCCTGGGGGAACATCGCGGCAGGACGGCTGCCTGCCGCGAAGACAAGACTGAGGAAAGGGAGGAGAACCCTGATTCTCCGCGAGAGCATCACCATCATTTCGCCTGGGTAAGGGCGTGGAGCTCCGCTTCCTCGATGTCGAAGTTCGCGAAAACGTGCTGGACGTCGTCGTGGTCTTCGAGTTCTTCCACGAGCCGGAGCATCTGATCCGCCTGTTTGCCAGTCAGCTTGACGTAGGTTTGGGGGATCATCGAGACTTCCGCTGCCGCGGGGGTGATCTGCGCCGTCTTGAGGCGGTCCACCACCTGGGGCAGCCGGCCGGGAGGTGAAAAGACTTCCCAGTTGCTGCCGTCGTCGTTCATATCGTCGGCGCCCGCATCCGTCACCAGTTCCAGCAGCGTCTCTTCGCTGGCTTTCCCCTTCTCCACGACAATGTAGCCTCGCTTGGTGAACATCCAGCCCACGGATCCGTGCTCCCCCAAGTTGCCACCGTGCTTGGCGAAGATGTGACGGATTTCAGAGAGGGTGCGGTTCTTATTATCCGTCGTGACTTCCAGCAGCATCGCCACGCCGCCCGGCCCATAGCCTTCGTACACCACTTCCTCGTAAGCGGCGCCGGGAAGTTCGCCCGTACCCTTCTGAAGAGCCCGCTTGATGTTGTCCGCCGGCATGTTCTCCGCTTTGGCGGCGGCAATGGCGGTGCGCAGGCGCGGATTCGAGTCCGGGTCACCGCCTGCGATCCTGGCTGCGATGGTGATTTCCTTGATGATCTTGGTGAAGACCTTTCCCCGCTTGGCGTCCAAGGCGCCCTTCTTGTGTTTAATGGTTGCCCATTTAGAATGCCCTGACATACAGAACTTTCCTTTCGGTTCGATCAGTCCGCGACCCCATAGAGAATGATTCTATTGGGGTTCTCGCAATAAGGCATATTACTTGAGACATCCTACCACAACGACTAAAGGGATGCTACAAGCACGTCATACCGGAAATCTCAGCATGACCCGCGGGTCACTCTAACCTATTGCCGCACTTGCCGCAGTAATCGAAACCCTCCGGTATTCCTTTGGCGCCGCAGTTCTCGCAGGCTTTGGCGGGCGCGCCCCAGAGGAATTCGCTGGACTTACCGCCGGCGGCGCGAGCGCGAATGGACTTGTGATCCGCGGGGCGCTTATCGATAAAAGCCTGTATGCCCTCGTACGGCTCCCAGGCTGTCGCATGGACGGTCAGCCAATCGCGCGCGTGCCCGGCGGTCATGGTCCAAGGCAGATCCTTCCAAAAGCCCAGTTGCTGACGAGTATAGCGGGCGCACTCCGGCAGGTTATGGATCAGACGGGCGGTGAGCGCATTCACGGCGCGGTCCAGTTGCTTGAAGGGCACCACCTCGTTCACCAGACCCCAATTGAGGGCCTGCTCGGCAGTGATCTCCTCGCCTTTCAGCAGCATCTCGCGCGCTCTCCGCTCACCCACCACCAGGGGAAGCCACTGGGTGGTTCCCCAGGCCTCCACCAGACCCACGCGCGTGCCGACCTGAATGAAGCGTACGTGATCCGCAGCGATCGCCAGGTCGGCAGCCAGGTTCCAACCGTTGCCCGCCCCGGCCACCACACCGTTCAGGCGGGCCACGGTGGGCTTGCCCATGTGGCGGAAAAGCTCCAGGGCGTCAAAAAGCAGGCCTTGGTATTTCCAGAAGTTTCGCGGGCGGCGCAGAAACTGCTCGGAAAACTCGTTGGCGTCATTGCCGGAACAGAATGCCTTGTCGCCCGCTCCCGTCAAAACCACCACAGCCACGGAATCGTCCCAAGAGGCGTCGCGGAACGCGTCAACCATCTCCCGCAGACTTTGCGCGGAGAAGGCGTTGTAGACTTCCGGGCGGTTCAGCGTGACACGAGCCACTCCGTCTTTCTTTTCGTAGAGGACCTGCTCGAAATGGAATCGGGACGCGGGTTGCCGGGCGTAGGGTTCGTTCAAGGGCTTCACTCCTGGGCGACTATTGGGGCCGAACCGCCCTCCCTGACTTGGCGATGCTATCACACTCCCTCCATCATTTGCGATTGCCGATTTGTGATTTGTGATTGACCATGCAACCCCGCTCCTCTTTGGGCTTGCGCGGGTGGCGCGTCAAGTGTGGCTACAACTGACCCGATTTCGGGTATTATGGAAGCTAAAGGAGACATCATGATGGCTGCTAAGCATCTCTTGAAACTCGTGCCCCTTGTTTTCCTGGCCGGCGCGCTGTTCGCCGCTGACCAGCCGCCTTACGACGAGACCGCGGACGCACATCAACAAGTCGCCTCGGCGATCGCGGAGGCCGCCAAAGCACAGAAGAACGTCATTCTTGTTTTCGGCGCCAACTGGTGCGGCGATTGCCGCGCTCTAAATGCGCAGATGCATAAGGATGAATTGGCTGCTCTGATTGCCTCGAATTATGAGGTAGTGAAAATCGATGTGGGCCGGTTCAACAAGAACAAGGACATCGCCGCGAAGTACCGCGTACCCCTCGCCCATGGCATTCCCACCCTGGCGGTGCTCGATCCGGGCGGCAACGTCCTCTACGCAATGGACCAGGGCCAGTTCTCCAATGCCCGCAGCATGAGCTATGAAAGCATCCGGGACTTCTTCGTGAAGTGGGCGCCGAAAAAGTAGGGCAGCGCCATTCCCTTGGCGAACATGAGCCTGGAGGACGGCATGAGCACCGATGCCAAGTACTCCATAAACTTGCAGTCGCGATTCGGGGGGTTACAGCTCATCGATGTGCGGAGGCTCGTCAATGCCCCTATAATCAAGGGAGGAGGACACGAGCAATGACAATCATTGCACCCCGCGTCGCTGTGGACCCGCTGATCCGTTTTGGCAAGCCAGTAATCCAAGGGACTCGAGTTCCGGTGAGCGTAGTAGTAGGTGCTGTGGCCTCGGGCGATTCCTGGGAGGAAATTGCCCGTGAGTACGGGATCAGTGAGGAAGATATTCGAGCCGCCTTGGCCTACGCCGCCAGCCGGCTTGAGGAAGAAACCGTCCGGGCCACCATCTAATGCCTCGCTTTCTCATTGACGAAGATCTTCCCGCGAGGAGATTCTCCGATGGAGGAGGATGGCATGAGCACCGATACGAAGTACTCCATAAACTTGCAGCCACGGTTCGGCCCGTTAGAACTCGTCGATGTGCAGGGGCTCGTGGATGCCTGCAAAGAGCCTTGGTATAACCAAACCCTTTGCCGGGTGAATGAGTCCGTGGTGCGGCTGGGCATTGTGCAGGGCGAGTTTCATTGGCACAAGCACGACCGGGAAGACGAGTTCTTCTACGTGGTCGAGGGGCGTTTCTTGATCGACCTGGAAGGCCGGACGGTTGAGCTGTTGCCCAAGCAGGGCTTTATGGTTCCGAAAGGCGTCGTGCACCGCACCCGCGCGCCGGAACGGACCGTGGTTTTGATGATGGAAGCGGCTGAGGTTATACCGACTGGGGACTGAACAGTAAGTGCTTTTGTTTCAGATACTTCACTACATATTCAGTATAAGTGCTGTGTTTACTATAACATACAGACAATCTTCAGGGTCTTTCCGCAGCGCTCCTTTGTTTTCATAGACATTCTCGCTTTGTTCCGCCCGTTTTTCGTCATCACGAACCAGGTTTCATGCCAAGGCCGAAGGCCCCACCACCCCCAACCCCTCCTCACCCGAGGAGCGGAGCCCGAGAATTCCCCTCCTTGGATAAGGAGGGGCCGGAGGTGGTTGATTTCGGCATCGATCCTTTGTTTTCATCGACATCCTGGCTTTGTTCCCTGGATTTGAGTTGCTGACGGCATCATAAAACGCCGACAACCACAATCCCTCGGTTGGAAGTACGGTCGGCGGGGCCAGGGTTCGCTTTACACGCAACGAAGAACAGAATGTCGTCCTCGGGGCCCCGTTACTGGTAGAGCAGCCTGACATCAATTGCTAGGCTATCATTTTGGGCGTTCGTTGTCAAGCTTTTTCGTTTCTCGATTCCGGGGACCCGGGCTAGACGGAGCGAAGCGGCGCAAAGATGAACAACCTAGTATGCGCCGCCTGCGGAAGCGGATTGGTTCGGGGTGTTAATTCACCATGCGAGAGACGCTCGGCGACGACTTTTCGGCGGACTTTTCAGCGCACTTGTCGGCGGAGGCGAGATGCCGGTCCAGGACGCGGGCCAGGTCCTGGTAGGGGCGAGCGCCGACGAGTTCTTCCAAGACTTCCCCATCACGCAATAGCAGCAAGGTAGGGATGGACCGGATGCCGTACTGGCCGGCCACTTCCGGTAACTCGTCCACGTTAACCTTGGCGAAGATGATCTGGTCGCCGTAGTTGGCGGCCAGTTTTTCGAAGGTAGGTGCCAGCATGCGGCAGGGCGGGCACCATTCCGCCCAGAAATCCACCAAGACGGGCTTGGAGCTTGACTCCACCTCGCACCAGTTGTCCTGCTGCACATACAAGATGTCTTTCATTTTCCTCTCCTCACTTTACTTAGCAGGCTGCCCCCTCGGCCATGCCATCCAGCGGCGGACATTGCTGCCAAAGAGGGATTCCATGCTAATCTAGGCGCTGGATCCCTTATTCGCGGGAATGACTTTGCTCAATTTGGCAAGCTGGCCCCGGTTCCTGCCAGAAGAGATTAGATGACATAATTCGCAAAGAGATTCGCGCAGAGAGAATCTCCGCTTCACTCATGGACAATGCGCGCCAACTCGAACTGCTTCAGCTGCGGGTCATCACCTGCACGAGATGTCCCCGGCTGGTGCGCCACTGCCGCGAAGTCGCCCAAGCAAAGCGCCGCATGTACCGGCAATGGGAATACTGGGGGAAGCCAGTTCCGAGCTGGGGTGATCCGAACGCCGAACTGCTGATCCTCGGACTTGCCCCGGCTGCGCACGGCGCCAACCGTACAGGCAGGATGTTCACGGGCGACCGGTCCGGGGATTTCCTATACCAGAGGCTTTATGAGGCCGGCTTTGCGAACCAGAGCACGTCCGTCGCCCGGGACGACGGTCTGGAACTTCGGAACTGCTACATTACGGCCTCCTTGCGCTGCGCGCCTCCCAAGAACAAGCCGCTGCCTTCCGAGGCTCGCAACTGCCAGCCCCACCTGGAGGCGGAATTACGCCTGCTCAAGCGAGTTCGTGCCGTGCTGGTACTGGGCAGAATCGCGTTTGATGCCTACCTGCGCGTGGCGTCCTTGGGGCACGCGGCTTTCCCTTCCCGCTCGAAATTCAAGTTCTCGCACGGCGCCAGTTTCAGCTTGCCGGACGGCCTGCCTCGTCTATTCTGCTCCTACCATCCCAGCCAGCAGAATACCCAAACCGGCCGTCTGACGGAGGCGATGTTTACCAAAGTGCTAACAGATGTTCAGGAATTCCTTGCGAATCCAGATTAGGGTAAGATACCTGCTGGTTAGATCGAGGTGCTCAGTGAGTTCAAACGAAGTGGAAATACTGCTGGTGGAAGACAATGCGGCAGACGAGGAACTGGCCATTCACGCGCTCCGCACCAACAACCTGGCCAATCGGATCTATGTGGCGCACGACGGTGAAGAAGCGCTCGACTACCTGTTTTGCCGGGGCGAGCACAACCATCGCGGGTTTGAGAATCCTCCTCGCCTGGTCCTGCTGGACCTGAAGCTGCCCAAGATGGATGGGCTGGAAGTGCTCCGCCTTATTAAAAGCGACGCGCGGACCAAAGCAATTCCCGTTGTGATTATGACTTCTTCCCGGGAAGAGCGGGACATGATCAATGGCTACCAACTTGGAGTCAACAGCTACATTCAGAAGCCAGTGGATTTTGTGCAGTTTCGGGAAATCATCAAACAGCTAGGGCTTTATTGGCTGGTCGTAAATCAGGCTCCGCCCGCCAACGCATTCCAATCCCACCCGGAGTGAGCTGCCCGCGCGGCGCTCGGCCGGAATCCAGATTCAAGGTTACTTTCGTGTGGCGGCTTTTTCTTTGGCGCGAGCGAGGAGGGCTGTGAAGCGCGGGTCGCCATTCAAGGGTTTCATGTCAGCATCGTCTGCCATATCTTCCGCTGAAAAACCATAATCGACCGCGTGGCCCAAATACTCGAACGCTTCGTCACGATGGCCAGCGAATACTGCACCGCAGGCAAAGTTGTACCAGGCGACGCCAATTCGGAAAGGCTGATTTGACTTGACGGCCCCCAGGATAGCTTCGAGGTACAGTTTTTTGGCCTCCTCGTACCTGCTGTCTCGGCTCAGGGCTCCCGCGTCCAGTTGGAGGGTGAGCAGCGTAAGGGAATGCTCCGGGCCGAGGCTCCGGCGCGCAATCTCATACGCCTCGCGGAATTCCTGCTCCGCTTCTGCGAGGCGGCCTTGACGCTCCAAAGCAAACCCGAGGTTAAACATTGAAACCAGGGTGAGCGAATGCTCCGGGCCGAGAACTCGCTGCTCGATAGCCAGTGTCTCGCGTTCAAGCTTCTCCGCTTCGGCGTATCGGCCTTCCACGACCAGACAATGCCCCAGGTTGGTCATCAAGCGAAGGGTTTCCCGGTGCTCCGGCCCCAGGACCCTGCGCTCAATCGCAATTGCCTCGCCGTACAACTTCTCCGCCTCGGCGTAATTGTGTTCATCCACCAGAATCATTGCCAGGGACGACATTGAGGTCAACGTGTCCGGGTGGTCCGGGCCCAAAGTCCGCCGCTCAATTTCGAACGCCTCGCGGCACAGGCTCTCCGCTTCGCTATTGCGGCCTACGTGGTCGAGAGTCGAAGCCAAACCTTCCATGGCGTCTAAGGTGCTCCGGTGCTCCGGTCCAAAGACCCGCCGGTCGAGATCGATGGCCTTGCGGTAGATTTGTTCCGCCTCGTTGTAATGGCCTTCCTGGAACAGAACATTCGCCAGGGTCGCCATTGACTGCGCGGTGTCCCGATTCTGCGCGCCGAGCACCTGATTCTGCATCGCCAGCGTCTCCCGCGCCAGTTTCTCAGCATCAGCATAATGGCCCGCTCGCGCAATACAATTTGCCATGGCGCTCATGGAAGCGAGGGTAGCCGGGTTCCGGGGTCCGAGCACCCGGCGCTGGATCTCCACCGCCCCTTGGTAGAGCGGCTGGGCGCGAGGATATAGACCCAGCCCTTCATATACATCCGCCATGACGCGCATCAGTTGCGCCCGGGCCTGCGGATCCTGCGCCAGCCCCTTATCAATCTGTTGCGAGGCTTTGTCCAAGACCTCGCGCGCCGTGATGCTGTTGCCTCGCGCTTCGCTCGGGTCAGATACCTGGAACATCTCCTTCATGAAGGTGGTGATCCGGTCCGCCCGGTCCCGCTCCCGCCGAATGCGCTGTAACTCCACCGCCTGGATCACCGCAAAACCGACCAGCAGCAGCAGGCCCGCAGCCGCCATCGCCACGCCCAGCCGGTGCCGCCGGATGTATTTGCCTGCCCGGTACATCGTGCCCGCGGCGTGTGCTTGCACCGGCTCGTGGCGCAGATAGCGTTCTATATCCGCCGCCAATTCCAGAGGAGTTGCATAGCGCCGCGCCCGATCCTTCTCCACCGCCTTCAGCGTGATCGCGTCCGCATCCCCCCGCAGTTGCCGCTCCAGCCCGGGCAGATCGGTATTGCGATTCTGCGCCGCCAGCGTTGACTGCTCCCCCAGGGTGCGCAGCTTCGTGCTCGGCCGGGGTGCGTCCTGCTCCCGCAGCAGCCGCAGCGCCTGGTCATAGGCCAGCTTGCGCATTTCCAGCGGCAGCGCCCCCACCAATAACTCGTAGAGCACCACCCCCAGCGAGTAGACATCCGTGCGCGTGTCCACGTCCTGCCCGCGCGAGTCCGCCTGCTCCGGGCTCATGTATTCGAGCGTACCCACCACAGCCCCCACCTGCGTGTACATGCTGTGCTCGGTCAGCCGCTGCGCCGTCGCTTTGGCCACCCCGAAATCGATGATGCGCGGCTGCGGCTTGCCATCCACTTCGCTCACCAGAATGTTTGAGGGCTTTAAATCACGATGGATGATTGCCTTCTGATGCGCGTGCTGCACGCCTTCGCAAACCCGAATAAAGAGTTCGAGCCTTTGTTGCGTGTTCAGCTTGTGCTTGTCGCAGTAGGTGGTGATGGGCATGCCGGCCACGTACTCCATCACAAAATACGGGCGCCCATCCGCGGTGGAGCCGCCGTCGAAGACCTTGGCGATGCAGGGATGGTCCATCAGGGCCAGCGCCTGGCGCTCGGACTGGAAGCGCGCCACCACTTCCGCGGTGTCCATGCCGGCTTTGATCAGCTTGAGGGCCACACGCCGTCGCACCGGCTCTTTCTGCTCGGCCAGCCAAACCTCGCCCATGCCGCCCTCGCCGATGCGCTCGCGCAGCGTGTAAGGACCAATGACCAAGATCGCGGCGGCCCTGGTTGGAGCAGTCGAGAGAGTCGCACCGACATCCGGGTCGTTGAGAGGTTTGCCATTATCGGGCATGGGACGCCCCTGCTGGGTGTGAGCCTATTAGCCGGAATTTCGATTTTTGATGCGGACCTGACCGACAGACCGGAATTTCCACTATGGGCTTTCTGCCCGGTCGATAATATACACCTGACCACCGCTGAACGCAATTATCAGTCGGATTTGGGTGATGTCAAGCTACCGGTGTAAAAAGCCGGAGGGTGCAAGATGTACTTCAGGAACCGATAGGTCGTGACGTGCGGATGATTAAGGCTCGATGATTTGATTACGGACGGCGTAACGCACCAGCGCGCCGACCGAAGTGAGGCCGAGCTTGTGCATCAGGTTGGCGCGGTGGGCTTCCACGGTCTTCGTACTGATCTTCAAAGTCGTCGCGATTTCCTTGTTACTGCGACCCTCGGCAACTAACTGGAGGATCTCGCGCTCGCGCGGGGTCAGTAAGTGCTGCGAGGCGGATGGCTGGGCGCCTCGTAGATAACTGTCCAGCACCGGGCCGGAGGCGCCGGAGGAGAGGAAAGCCTTGTGCTCGATCAAGGCCTGGACGGCCGAAATCAAGTCCCGGCTGGCATCGGATTTCAAGACGTAAGCGCGAGCGCCGGCCTCCAGCGCCCCCCGGATCAAGTCCTCTGAGCCGTGCATGGTGAGGATCAAAACCTCGGCGCGAGGAACTCGTGCGACGATCTGGCGCGTGGCCTCAGCTCCGTTCAACCCCGGCATGCTGTAGTCGAGCACTACGACGTCGGGTTTGAGTTCACTGGCTTTCTCCACGGCCTCCCTGCCGGTTCCGGCTTCCCCGCAGATTTCCCAGCCCGGCCGGGCCTCCAACAATCTTCGCAGGCCTTGACGGACGACCTCGTGGTCGTCGGCCACCAGTATGCGCACGGTCTTCATCGGACCGCCTCCGGACTCGGCAAGCTTGCCCGGATGGTGGTTCCGTGGTTGTCGGAGACTATCTCGAGGCATCCTCCCAGGAGTCGAACTCGCTCCTTCATTCCCTTGAGGCCCAGACCGGAGCGCGATCTCATGCTTCCGTCCTCAGGGGGGGCAGGCTGAAACCCACGGCCTTCATCTTCAACTTCCAAGATGAGGGAATCCGGTTGACGCCTGATCCGGATCTTCGCTACGGGGCTTCCTGAGTGCCGTTGAATGTTGGACAGGCATTCCTGCGCAATGCGGAAGAGCGCCGTTTCTGCTTCCCGAGGCAAGCGGCGTAAATCCTGGGGCAAATCGACATTCACGCGGATTCCGGTACGGCGGGCAAAACCTTCCGCATAACCTTTGAGTGCAGGGGCCAGGCCATAATCTTCCAGCGTGGGAGGGTGTAAGAGGTAGGAGAAATCCCGAATCTCCTGCATACAGCGATTAGCAAGCTCAATACTTTCCGAGACAATGATGCGGCTTGCAGGATCAAGGCAATCGACCTGAAGCTCCAAGCGGGCCAGGTTCATGGAAAGAGCGGCCAGGTTCTGGGCCGTGCTGTCGTGAAGATCCTGAGCGATCCGCCGCCGCTCCTCATCCAGTGCAACAAGCAATTGAGAGGAGAGTTGACGCAGAGAATCTTCCGCCTGTTTTCGGTCGGTTATCTCATGTAAGACTTCGATGGAGCCGCGCATTTTTCCGGAAATCTCGAAGAGTGGCGTGGTGGTGGTTTCAAAAACTCTGCGCAGCTTTGTATCCAACAGGTCCGCCCGCTGCTCCCGGCCCATCTCCACCATGCGAGCACGAGGACAATCCGGATGAGGATGAGTTAAACCGTGCAGCGCCTCGTAACAGATTTTACCGTTCAACTCTTCCACTTCAACCCCCGCCAGCGTTGCCGTGGCGCGGTTGGCGTAGCGAATTCGAAAGTGGTCATCCAGGAGCAGCACCGGGTCCGGGACGGTGTTGAAGGTTAGCTCCCACTCCTCTTTGGCGCGGCGGATCTCCTCCTGCCGTCGAGCAACTTCGTCGAGATAGACCTTGCGGCGCACGGCGCGATCGACTGCAATGGGCACCCGCTCCAACCGATCCTTGAGAACGTAGTCGGCGGCGCCCCGCCGAACGCACTCGACGGCCGCCTCGTCGCCCAAAGCTCCTGTGACCACCACCAGGGGTATCGATTTTCCCGATTGCCGCAGAATCTCCAACGCGTCCAGCGCGGTCCAGTCACCCAGGTTGTAATCGGCTACAATGATGTCGAATTCAGATTCCTCGAGGCGCTGCTTAAAGAGCGCAGAAGAGTTCAAGACTTCCGCCTGCAAGCCAGGAGTGGCGCGGCGCAGCGTCACGAGCACCAGTTCAGCATCCCCGGGATCATCTTCGAGGATCAAGGCGCGCAAGGGCAGGCTCGGGGAGAGGTCCAATTGAATTTGGTCAGGCATCGTAGCTCCTCGCGAGACGCGGAGGCATCTCCACGCAACCAGGTTGTCCAGCAGTCAACGGGGAAACTCGCCCCTGCGGGCGAGATTCGCAAGCTTGCAGGCGGCATTGTGGCCGTCTTAACGCCGGACTAAGACGTTTTGCCCGAAAGCGGTCAAAAGACCCGCTTACGGGTGACTGATTTGGTCCGAGCAAGTATAGGCCCAGTTGAAACACAATGGTAGCGGAAAGCTAGGGCGGCCCATATACCGTTAATATATAAGTAAGTTAGTAAACTCCTAGGACAAAACCCCTAGGAACCCTTACGCGTTCGTTGACATAAAGTCAGGGGTTCCATTGGATTGCGACTGTTTAGGGCGCGGCGGGAGAATATATAAGGCGGAGTGGTATGGAGACCGAACGGAGCGTACTTCGCCGTTTGTAAACGAAGTGAAAACCGCTGCCAGCGGGTGTAACAAACCTCGTGCCCGGGTTGCGCATCTCAGTGAAAGTCTGGGCTCAAATCGCTGGAAAGGGGATTCTCAAGTGGGTATTTATAGCTTGGTGGTCATTGTCGTTATGATGCTTGCTGCCCTCGTTGCTACAAAAGAGCCAGACGACGATTCTCAATTCATCAAGGCCCCGCGCAGAAGGAAAGCCGGAGGCTATGTTTCGACCAGACCAGGGCGGTCCTTGGCAACGACAGCCGGCGCCTCGCAAAAGTGACGCACTGGGTTCGTCGCCCGATGCGAGGCTGCGATTCGGTGGGAATCGAAAGGTGAGCCATGCAGGCGGGAGAACTGTACTACACCACGGAGCAGGAGATAGAGAATACCAGCAGAGGGAAAATCCTGCTCATCGACGATGATGTAACAGATCTCGCGGCTCGCACTGCGAGTCTTCGCCGGGAAGGGCACGAAGTTCTCGCCTATGCCTCCCTCCCTGAGGGTTTGTCCCGGCTTCAATCCGAGCACTTTGATCTGATTATGGTGAAACTCAAGGAAGTCCCGAACGTAGAGGGTGAGGGCTTCTGGAGTGTGGAGTCGAGATCCGCGGCTGGGAGTACGTCCTCCTGGCATGCGGCGTATGTCGGACTTACTACTTGGATGTGGCACACTTGGGATGTTAAGACCAATTAGCTCGGCCCGGTTCCATTCTGCGCACTTTGAGTCTTGCCAGCTAATCCTTGAGCTGGCGCCTCCTTCTTCGACTCAAGATGCACGGAGGAATGCCGAGCGCCTCTCCCGTCAAAAACTCAAGTCCGGACCGGTGTGCGCCTACGGGCACAGGTACGGACCCAGCCTGAAGACCGCCGCCTCCCCCATGACGGCTTCCGCAGATGACGGTCCCTTCGGTGTGATTTTTCAGTTTGATCGGGGCGCGGCTGACCATGTCCCGATCTGATCTGGCGGCCCTGCTAAAACTCCCAGACGGAGTACGGCCAACTGCTATGGCGCGTTTGCACATTCGCCTCACGCGTGCTAGGCTGTAAGGGGGGGTGCTTATGGGCAAACTCCATATAGTTTTGTTGCTGTCTTTGGCTTTGGCCGCGTGCCCCTGCGCTCAAGGACGTGGCTTTGGTGGCCACGGTGGTGGCGGGGGCGGCTTTCACGGTGGTGGCGGGGGCTTCCATGGTGGCGGCGGGTTCCACGGCGGTGGCGGGTTTCACGGTGGCGGCTTCCGTGGTGCTGGTGGCTTTCACGGCTATGGCGGCCGGGGCTTCAGCGGAGGGTATGGCGGTTTTCGGGGAGGCTTCGGCGGCTACGGCAGAGGCAATGGGTGGAATGGCAGGGGCTGGGGTCGAGGTTGGGGTAGAGGCTGGGGTTGGGGTGGATTCGGTTGGCCCTACTTCGGATTTGGATTCTATCCCTGGTCCTATTGGCCCGGACCGTACTTTGGCGACTACGATTATCCCTATTATCCAGACTACGGATGTGACGATCCTTACGCGCCTTATCCCTGCTATCCCAATGGCTACGGCGCGTCCGGCTACGATCCGTATGCCTATAGCCCGTACGTAGGTGATCCTGCCGATCCACCCGCGTCGTCTCCGTACGCTGCAAACGACGATCCTCCTCCGGCGCACAACGCTTTCGTCGCCGACGGCAGATGGCACCGGTTCGGCAGGAATGCCGAGGTGGTAGCGGCGGATGCGAAGGCCGGTTCTCCTCGATCGAGCGCTCGACCATTGACGCGCGTGGCGTATGCAGGGGACGGCAGGTGGCACCACTTCGGTGGCGGGAACTTGAGAGCGACTGGGAATCACACTCAGGCGAAGGCTCCCGCGTCGCTGGACTCGTCATCGGCAAGAGTGGCGTCGGCCGCCCACTTTCAGGCAGCTAATGCGAGTGGGAAATAGCCGGGAATAAAAGCATGAGTGAGTTAGTTCACATTGCCCCAGCTCACGCTCAGGCGCGCAAGCCGGAATGGTTGAAGGTGCGCGTTCCGACAGGGGAGAACTACTTTGAGCTGAAGCAATTGATGCGCGAGCTGGGATTGCACACAGTGTGCGAAAGCGCCCGCTGCCCGAACGTCGGGGAGTGTTGGGCACATCGCACCGCCACCTTCATGATCCTGGGCGATCTGTGCACTCGCCGCTGCGGCTTCTGCGCCGTGCCCAAGGGCCTGCCGCAGGGCGAGTTGGACTGGGAAGAACCTGAACGAGTGGCCCAAGCTGCCTCGCAGATGGGATTGAAATATGTCGTGGTGACTTCCGTCGACCGGGACGATTTGAAAGATGGGGGAGCCACGATCTTTGCCGGCACGATTGAAGCCCTGCGCCAGCGGTTGGTCGACTGCCAAGTGGAAGTTTTAATTCCTGACTTCCGAGGGTCTGATGACGCGCTGGAGATTGTCTTGCGCGCCCGGCCCGACGTGCTGAACCACAACCTCGAAACTGTCCCGCGCTTTTATCCGGTCGCACGGCGAGGGTCGCGGTACGAGCGCTCCTTGCGACTCCTCCGCCGCTCGCGCGAAATCGCGCCTTCCATCCCCACCAAGTCAGGCCTCATGGTGGGACTGGGTGAGACGTTTGAAGAAATGGTGGCGGTGCTGAGGGATTTGAGTGGCGTCGGAGTAGACATCGTCACGATTGGCCAGTATCTGCGACCTTCCGGCGAACAGTTGCCGGTGGCGCGCTTCTATTCTCCGCAAGAGTTTTCCGCTCTCAAGCAGGAAGGCCGCCGCCTGGGCATCCGCCACGTGGAGTCCGGCCCCCTGGTCCGCAGCTCCTACCACGCCCACGAGCAGACCCAGCAGTTGAACCAATAGAGCAGCAATCGACCTCGATCTTTCACGCCCTGTGTCGGTGTCATCCTGAGCATTGACAGCCGTGGGGGCTGCCCTTGCTGATCAGAAAGATGAAGCGTGCTCGTCGAAATATTCTCATTGATTACAAAGGACTTACGCGTCATCTTTCTGCAGAGCGAAGCGAAGGATCTCCGCAGTTCATGAGGTTCGATGGATCCAGAACAACCGCAGAGATCAGTCGCTTCGCTCAGGATGACACCGTCCCGTTCGGGAGGTATCCAAACCTATTGTCCTGATCTCCGCGCCAAAGCCTTCTCAGCCTGCTGGTGGAGGGGCTTCCACAAGTCCGATTGTGGATGGGCGGTTTCGTTGATGACCTGCCGGTAGAGCGCTTCGCCGTCCTTGACATTACCCAGGCGCAACTCAGTGCTTCCGGTCAGCAAATCCCAGAGCGGATTGTGCGGATATTGTTGCTGCATCTGACGGAATAGCTCGAGAGAAGTGGCGTACTGCCGATCGAAGGTGCGGCAGTAGTTCTTGGCGAGGTGGAATTTCGCCTCCGTGGGCACGAGTTGCCCCTTATCCATAGCCACGCGCATCTGGCGGAGACCCTCGACCCGGTCGCCGCCCGGCAGCAGAATCAAGAAGCGCAGCATCTTCACGTAGGTGGGAAGAGTATCCACGAAGTAGTTGTAAAGTCCGACTCCAAACCAGGCGTCGTTGAGGTTGGGATCGAGTTTCAGCGCGGCAAGAGAAAGACTGCGCAGCCGCTTGCCCGCCCGCGCGGTGGCCAGGGCATGGTCGCGCAGGGCTTCTAACTGGGAGCGCAGACCGTAGGCCAGGCCTTCGTAGAAGTAGTTGAGCGCCTCATCCTGATGCGCCTTGATGCGCGCCTCGGCTTTGGTGATGGCAAGGTCAATTGACCGCGCAAAGTCACTGTCGTAAGGAGTGACGGCTTCCGTGCGGGCTTCGAAAACGTCCGGATCAACCAGGTCACCCTCGGTCAGGTAGATCTTCCACCAGTTCTCGTCGGCTTCGAAAAGGTAGCCCAGAGGCGAGTCGGGGTCGGACTTCTGGATTTGGCGGAAAGCTTCCGCGGCAGCGTCGAAGTCTCCGTCCATGAGTTTGTTCATCCCCCGAACGGCCATCTGCTGGTTTTCCATTCGCTCCGGCTTTGCAGCCCCATGGGCCGGCATTGTCGTTCCACAGCTCGAGGCAACGCATAGAAGGGTGATGGCCAGAAGATTAGTCTGTTGAATTCTTCTCATTCCCGGCGACCTGAGACTCGAGCAGAACAGAGATTCGTGCCCCATCCAGCATTCTACCTTGACACACCGTTTCGGCCCTAATAGTCTGTTCCCACTCTCGCAGAGTGAAACGGTGGTCGGCAAGCCGTCCCTGCGGAGATTGTGTTGGACCGTTTCAGGAGATCGGGTATGAACTCAAACCGCTTTACAGTCATTCTGGGGGTCGTGGCGTTCAGTTGCTTGACCGGCTTCGTAACCAGTGTCCGCCCCTGCGATACGTGGGTGGCAGTGCGGGACGCCACCGGAGACCACTCGGTGATTCTCTGCAAGAATAGCGACCGCCCGCCCATGGAGGCCCAGCCCCTGGTGCAGGTTCCCCACCAGCAGCACGACTCGAGCGAAAGAGTGAAGTGTACGTACATCGAAATCCCACAAGTCGCCGAAACTTACGAACACATCGGATCGAAGATATGGTGGGCGTTTGGCTACGAGCACGGCATGAACGAGTACGGCGTGGCGATCGGGAACGAAGCCGTCTGGTCCAAAGAACCGATGCAGTGGGGCGACGGGCTATTGGGCATGGATCTTGTCCGGCTTGGCTTGGAGCGGGGCAAAACGGCCTACGAAGCCATGCACGTGATGATTGACCTGCTCGAGAAGTATGGCCAGAGCGGCGACTGCGAACGCCCCGGCGAGTGGGGGAAAGCCAATTATCATAACAGCTTCATCATCGCCGACCCGGAACAGGCCTGGGTGCTTGAGACCGCGGGCAGATACTGGGCGGCCAAGTCAATCCAGCACGGGGTCTATTCCATTTCCAATGTTTATTCCATCGAGAGGGACTGGGATGAAGCGCATCCGAAGCTAGTACAGCACGCCATAGAAATGGGCTGGACGAAATCCGCGACGGACTTCAACTTCGCCCGCGACTACGGCGACTACTGGCGGAAGGACTCGAGCAACGCCGGTAATATGCAGATCCGCCGCAATATGACCTTGGCTTGCCTGCGCAGGGACTTTGCGCACGTCACCCCCGCCAGCATGATGCAGATCAGCCGCAGCCATCTGGAGGGGACCGTCGCGGAGCCGCGCTGGGGAGCCGCGGAAACCTTCTGGCCCACACCCTGCATGCACGATAACGCACACTCGCCCTACCATACGGCGGCGTCGGTCGTGGCGCACCTGCGGGCCGAGATGCCGCCGCTCCTGCGCCAAGTTTACTGGGCGAGCTTCTCCAATCCCTGCTGCAACGTGTTCAAGCCCTTCTACATGCACGGCCCGAGGCTTCCGGATTCCTACGCGGCAGGCAGCAGCACGTATGCAGGCGATGCGCCGTGGTGGTGGGCCAATCGCGTCAAGCTGCTTTGCGACCTGAATTACAGCGCCTTGGCGCCGACCGTCCGGGGCGTGTTCGACCAGACCGAACGGTGGGAAATGGACCGCCAGGCGGCCGTGGAAGCCGAGGCTCTAAGGCAGATTAAGGCCGGCAATGAAGCGGGCGCGGTAAAACTGCTTCAGGAGTTCGTCAACGAGAATTGCGAGCGCGCGGGGAAAGAGTATCGGATGTTGAACGAGATCCTGCCCACGGCGCTTAAAACCGTCGGAATCGAATATGTGTTCACGGATTACCTGAAAGCTTGGACATCCCAGAAAGGCGTGCCCCTGCCGTTATTGCCGAATGGCGATTGACGATTTGCGATTTGTGATTTGTGATTTGTGATGGGTGATTGATCGTTCTCGCCCGTCATCGTTGCAAAAGCTGGAATCCCTTTTGTTTGTCATTCCCGCGAACGCGGGAATCCATTTTCGGATTCTCCTTACGCCGGTATCGCGCGACCACTTTCAATCGGCAAACGACAATCAACCATCGGCAATCAGCGTGCCCCCGTAATGGCTCCTTCGGACGCGGAGGAAACCAGCGCGGCGTACTTGGCAAATACGCCGGACTTGTATCGCGGCTCCGGCTCATGCCAGTTGGCCAGTCTCTGCTGGATCTCCGCATCGGAAAGCTCGACATCCAAGCGGCGCTTTTCGATATCGAACACGACTATGTCGCCATTGGCGACGGCAGCGATGGGACCACCGCGCGCAGCCTCTGGAGCCACGTGCCCAGCCATCAGTCCATGAGTGGCGCCGCTGAAACGTCCGTCGGTAAGCAGGCCTACAGCCTCGCCCAGCCCCTCACCCACAATCGCCCCCGTCACGCCCAGCATCTCGCGCATGCCTGGTCCGCCACGCGGGCCTTCGTAGCGGATAACCACGACGTCGCCCGCGTGGATGCTCTTTCCGATCACAGCGCGCATGGCGTCTTCTTCGCAGTCGAAAACGCGAGCAGGTCCGCGATGGTAGATCTTCTCGTAGCCCGCCACCTTGATCACGCAGCCTTCCGGCGCGAGGTTCCCTTTCAGGATAACGAGCCCGCCGGTCTTCTTTATCGGATCGGAGACAGACCTCACCACGTCCTGTCCCGGCGTCTCAGTAACAGACCGGACTTCCTCTGCGATGGTTCGCCCGCTGGGGGTCATCTGCGACCCGTCGATGAGTCCGGCATCCAAGAGCTTTTTGGCAATCAAGGGAATTCCGCCGGCACGATGCACGTCCACGGCGACGTAGCGCCCAGCGGGTTTCAGATCGGCAATGATCGGTGTGCGCGAACTGATGGCGTCAAAGTCTTCGATCTTGAGCGGGACTTGAGCCTCGCGCGCCATGGCCAGCAGGTGGAGCACGGCGTTCGTTGAACCGCCCGTCGCCGCCACGCTGGCAATGGCGTTCTCGAACGCCTTCCGCGTCAGGACATCGAGCGGGCGCACGCCGCGACGAAGCTGATCCATCACCAGTTGGCCGGCACGGTAGGCAACTTCATTCTTCCGCGGGTCAAGAGCGGGTACGCTGTTCGCACCCATGGGCGAGAGACCGATGAATTCCATCACCGTGGACATGGTGTTGGCCGTGAATTGGCCTCCGCAAGCGCCGGCCCCCGGACAAGCATGGTCCTCGAGATCCCTGAGTTCCGCGTCGGTCATTTTCCCGGCGGCGTGCGCGCCGACGGCTTCATAGACGTCTCCGATGGTAACGTCGTGCCCCTGAAACCGTCCCGGGGCAATCGCTCCGCCGTACAGAAGAACACTTGGCACGTTGAGGCGGATCAAGGCCATGGCGCCTCCGGGAATCGTCTTGTCGCATCCCACCAGAGCCACCATGGCGTCAAACATGTGGCCGCGCCCCAGCAGTTCGATCGAGTCGGCGATGACTTCACGGCTCACCAGTGAGGCCTTCATGCCTTCCGTGCCCATGGTCACCCCATCCGAAATGGCGATGGTGTTGAACTCCATGGGCGTTCCACCCGCCGCGCGCACTCCCTCTTTCACTTTTGCCGCCAACTCTCGCAGGTGGAAATTGCAAGGCATCGTCTCGATCCAGGTGTTCGCAATTCCAACAATCGGCTTGGCCAGGTCGGCGTCCGTAAATCCGATAGCCTTGAACATAGCTCGCGCGCCTGCGCGGTCTCGACCGTCGGTGATGATACGACTACAGTGCTTTGGATCAAGTGGCATACTTGCCTCCGGGGCGGTTTGTTTGTTGCCCTGCCGCAGCGCTGACCCTCAGGCCAACACTTTGACGCTGTGCTGAACTGCAAATATTCGCAGATTCCACGCGACTGAGCAAGAGGTTTTCGGTAAGCGTGCGTGCTGTCTCTCGGAGCGAACTGTCATTCTGAGCGAAGCGCAGAATCTCTCCAGTTGTTTTTTGGGCTCGGTGAGGCACAACGAACTGCGGCGATTCTCCGCTTCGCTCAGAATGACAAGCTTATCTGATTTGGCTTCGTGCTTCTTCGAGGGCGGCAATCAAGGCCGCTATATCGTTGGCTTCAGTCCGGTAGTTGGTGATGCAGGCGCGCAGCACGGGCACCGAGCCAGCCAAACGCGTGGTTGAGATCCAGGCTTTTCCGGAGGCGACGACTTGCATGGCGATTTTGTGCAGGTAGTCCTCGGAGCGTCCGGCGGCGTGCCGCGCGTCAACGAAGCAGCACACCGGCAAAGGCGTTTTGTTGACCACCTGCCAGCCGGAGGCCTCAAGCTGCTCGAGCAGGAGCGCGCCCATTGCCACCATGTGGCGGATGGCCGCGGCGTAGCCTTCCCAACCCGCCACCGCCAGGGAGAGAAACACCTTCAGGCCGATGGCCCGGCGCGACCACTGCATCGAATGCGTGTAGGGATCGATCACATCCAGTCCCGCTGCCTCGCGTGGCATATAGGTTTGGGCAATACTGAATGTAGTCTTAAGTATATCTACATGACGTGTTATGTAAACTCCTGCCCCCATCGGCACCGAGAGCCACTTGTGCGCGTCGAAGGTAAGCGAGTCGGCGCGCTCGATGCCCTCGAGCAGAGGACGCAGTTCCGGGACCAGCGCCGCCGCCCCACCCCACGCCGCGTCCACATGCAGCCAGAGCTCTTCCCGCTCGGCCAACTCGGCGATGGCGGCCAATGGGTCGATTGCCCCCGCGCTGGTGGTGCCCGCCGTGGCTGTTACCAGGAAGGGCGCGAAGCCTTGGGCGCGGTCCCGGGCGATTCGCGAGGCAAGCGCTTCCGCATCCATGCGAAGGTCGCCGTCGGCCGGGATCTCATGCACGGCGTCCGTCCCCAGCCCGCACATCCGCGCCGCCTTCAGCAGGGAATGATGTGCCTCCGTGGAAGCGTAGAGAACGGGTTGAGCGGCCAGCGCCCGGAGGCCGCGGCTAGAGAATTCCGGAAACTTCTGTACCAAAGCGGTAAGGACCGCCGTGTGGTTGGCCTCCATGCCGCCGGAAGCAAAAGTGCCATCGGTGCGCGCGGGGTCGTAGCCGAATCGCGCCCCGAAGGCGCGCACCAGGTGCTGTTCGATCTCGATAGCCAGCGGACTGTGGCTCCAGGCGGCAAGCTGGGGATTAAATGCGGCCACCAGCGCGTCTCCGGCAATGCCCATCGTGGTCGGAGCGGGATTGAACAGCCCGTAATAGCGGGGATGCGGCGTGTGGGTTTGAAACTTCCAAAGACCTTCGACCAGAAAATCGAAGGCGTCGAGAGCGTCCACCGGGGCGGAGAAATCGAAGCGGGAGAGCGAGGCACGAAGCGTCGCAGGATCGAGCGGCGGCGTGACCCGGCTGCTCTCCAGCTTCGCAGCGTAGGTTTCAATCGCGTCCGTCAGCTTGCGCCAAAGTTCGGCGCGCGTGCCGGCATCAAGCATCAAGGGCGGGGCAGCCATGTTTCACTCCGCTTCCCTGCTTTGGCGAGCGGCTTCCCAGGCCAGGATGGCCTTCTTGCGCACCGCTCCCCAATGATAATCGCCTGTGATCCCCATCTTGCGGATTGCCCGGTGGCAAGGGATTACAAAGGAGATGGGATTTTGCCCCACGGCGCCTCCCACCGCTCGCGCGGCTGAGGGCTTCCCCACCCGGCGCGCCAGATCTTCGTAAGACACCACCGAGCCCGAGGGGATTCTCAGCAGGGCCTCCCAAACCTTGATCTGGAAGTTGGTGCCCATCAGCAGCAGTTTTAGGGGATGCGCGCCATTCCTTTTTTTGGCATTGAAGATCCCGTCCATATAACTACGGGTCTTTTCCGGATTCTCCTGGAACTTCGCCGCCGGCCATCTTTGCTTGAAATCTTCGAGCGCTTGCTTCCGGTCCCCTTCCCGCACAAAGCCTAATCCGCAAATTCCGCGCTCCGTGACGGCGAGAAGGCATTCGCCGAACGGGCTGGGGTGATATCCGCAGGTGATCTCGAGGCCTGCGCCTTTGGCCTTGAACTCACCCGGGGTCATCGCTTCGGTGGTTACAAACAGGTCGTGCAGCCGGCTGGGACTGGACAAGCCGGCATCGTAGGCGGCGTCCAGCACGCTGCGCGATTCCTCCAGCGCTTGCTTGGCATGCTCCAAGGTCAGAAACTGCACTAAGCGCTTGGGGCTGATGCCCGCCCAACGGCGAAAGAGCCGTTGGAAGTGAAACTCGCTGAGGTTGACGCTGCGTGCGACTTCGTCCAGCCTCGGTTGTTGGTGATAGTTCTCCGCTAGAAACTCGATGGCTTTCTCGATACGCCGATAATCGTCTGCGTGGGTTTGCATTTTCCCTCCTGTCCCCATCATCGTTGACGGAGAAGCGCCAGGCAACCCGAATCTTGCGGAGTCGAAAATCGAGAGTCGAAAGTCCAAAGTTCGGAGTCAAGACCAACAGCCAATAAGGATGCCTAGACCTGCTGGGTGGTTTATCCTCGAGACCGCTCCGCGAAGGTTTCCGGGCCTGGGGAAATTGAGGCAGGGCTGATGCGGTGCGTAATGATCAGCGCCACCCCGGCGATGATGGTGGCGCTGGCCAGCAGTTCACGGCCGGTCACGGCCTCGCTTCCCAAGGCCCAGCCGAGAAACACCGCCACGGCGGGGTTCACAAAAGCGTAAGTGGAAACCCGCGCCGTGGCTACGGTGCGCAACAACCAGAAATAAGCGGTAAATCCCAGCAGCGAGCCGGCCGCAATCAGGTAGACAAGGCCGAGGACAGACCGAGGAGCGACGGCGCCGACATGGAGATGCCTGCTCTCGCCACTCAGGAAACCCAGCGCCAACAGCAGAGCGCCGCCTGCCAACATCTCCATGGCTGCCGCCTGGAAGGGAGAACGAGGCAGGCTTACCTTGTGTGAAAGAACGGAGCCGAGCGCCCACGAGAAAGAGGAGAGCATCAGCACTCCCGCCCCGGCCAGGTCCACCCGTGAACTGCCCCACAGGTGGGCAGGCCCCACCAGCAGGACGATTCCTGCCACCCCAATGACCATGCCGCCGATCACCCTTACCCCCAGCTTTGTCCCGTCCCTGCGCAGGCTATCGAGCAGCACCATCCAGATGGGGATCGCCGCCAGCAGCAAAGCCGCGAGGCCCGAAGGCACGCGCTGTTCCGACCAGCACAATCCTCCGTTGCCGCTGACGAGGAGCAGGAACCCTA